>JAABUO010007552.1_pt1 | contig 12397 bp, 15 predicted proteins | sample 5559291 | NCBI WGS metagenome assembly JAABUO01 (sample SAMN10711878, study PRJNA513372) | rock metagenome | isolation source: Antarctica rocks | place: Antarctica: Victoria Land, Finger Mt sud
TCCCCCCCTCCCCCAAACACATATGAAAAGGGCCTGGTCCCCAGGCATGCCTAAGTATGAGTTTCTGCTGTGAGCAAACGTCTGGGAATATGTTTCAACCAGAAAAGCTGTGCCAGGGGCTGTGAATCCTGACATTGTGATGAATGATGCTGGCATGAACTAGCTTTTTCAGGTTACTTGTGAACTGCAACAGCTGAACTTTGCACTGACCACCTCACCCTCAATGGGAACATGGCTCACAGTTCATGCCATCTTGCAGGAGCTGCTGGGTACAAGATTGGACCATCCAACATCACCTTCCCCGTCCCTGCATCTTCCTCACAAAATGAAGGTAAACTCCGCAGATGTGAATTCTACCATCAATGATGATGATGATAATAGTTACATGTTTGGACGAATACTATGTGTAAGTGGCACAAGTCTTGTCTTGCCAGGGTTTGAGTGGCACAGGTCTTGTCTTGCCAGGGTTTGAGTGGCACAAGTCTTGTCTTGCCAGGGTTTGAGTGGCACAAGTCTTGTCTTGCCAGGCTGGCTCGTTCTGGGCGTCATGGTATGCACATGTGATACTCAGACACAAATCTCAGACATTGTGATACTCAGACACAAACCTCAGACATGAAGAAATCAACCCAGATCTGGACTGTCTTGGCAACATACACACCCAGCGACAGCTGCTGCTATGTCTTTGTGCTATAGGTCCTGCCTGATGATTCAGCAATGTGATGCATGCTGTTGGTCTTCCTCTCTGTATAGCAACCTCTGCATATACAACATGTTGTGAGCAAATCAGAAACATTGCCCAAATGCAAGGCAGCTGGTTGCAGCATGTTCATGTTTCAAATGTAGTTTGATATGCAAAGCAGCCTGCTTTCTTGGCAGCCAATGTAGTAAGGTTGCAGAGCATTCGCATGCAAAGGCAGTCAGGCAGCATCAACCTTCAGTTGCCAACCCTAAACCTTGGAATAGCAAGACATGCACTGAGATATGAACTCACAGCAATTGAGCAAAAAGCATCTTTGTAAGAGTCGTAAAGGAAATATTTGTTGCTACGTGCAGGGCACTGCACGACCAGCGACCTGCTTTGCAACACATCAACATCACACATGACTTTTTGTACGCTGACTGGCAAAACAGGATTTCGTACAGGCAGCTATGCAGGGTTGTACATACCTGACCCCAGGGCAAGATGTGTGTTCGACAACTGACTGACTGACTGACTAAATGCATGCATGACTAAATGAATGCAGGATTGCACAAATGGGTGGATGCAGGCAGTGTGGTGAGCATGCAGAGCATCCACATGCAGGGCAGCCAGGCAGCATCTAACTTCCAGCAATAGCTCTGGATCGCAACAACATGCACTGGCGTAACTCACAGCGCATTGTTGAACACATGCAGGCAGTGCAGTGACCATGCAGAGCATCCACATGCAGGGCAGCCAGGCAGGCTTGGGCAGCATCCACATGCAAGGCAGCCAGTCTGGTATTGGAAGCAAGCCCTCTGGGAGCCTGTCCAGGCAGGAATCTGGAGCGTCTGTCCAGTCACCCCTTCAAACCCCCAGAGGAGGCACAGCAGGTAGCACCTTAGGGTTTATGTTTTGGAGTTTGGGCTTTTGGGTCAAAACCCTCTGAGGCACAGCAGGTAGCAAACCAGGGTTTACAACTGGAATTTTAGATTTTGGGGGGCAGAACCCTGGGGAATCAAAGGGTAGCATCTGGGTTGACTCATGTTGCTCATGTGCCCTCCCACAGTCACAACAGGTAGCTGATCTAGGGTAATGCTTCAGATTAGGAGATCTGGATTTCAAACCCCAAGACTTTAGTGAATAGTAGCATGTGGGATGACTTAAGCTGCATGCCCTCCCAAAGCTACAGCAGGTAGCCACTTTAGGGTAAAATCTAGGGTTTTGGGTTTGGGGATGACAACATTATCAGCGTTTAACGTAGCATGTTGTCTTAATGCTGACTCCAGTTCGCAGGAGGGCTTCTGGGATCCCCCCAAAATGCCACACCACCCTTCTGGAGCAAGTACTCTTTTGTCTTTGCTTTTTTTCCCCCTCTAGCATGTGGGTTGACTCATTATGCTCATCTGCCTGCAGCAGAAGCTAGCCGACACATGACTGCCAATCGGCCGCCCCTGCTTCGCGCTTGTAGCTGTGTGCCAATCATTATGCCGCGAAATTTCAGTATGCATTGACAGCTTGATGCGACTGCTTGTCACCAGCATTGTTTTTGTCACCAATCGGCACCAGCATTGTGTTTGCGACTGTTTGTCACCAGCGCTGTATTTGTGATCAGTCTAAAACACATACGGATTTCGTTTTATGATGGGGGGGAGGGGGGGGAACCCATCATGCGTGCCAACTTCCTCAGTGGGTAAATGAGTCACAGCAGCTCACAACATCATTTCATGGTTGAATGCAGCTGCCGTCAGGGCTGCTCCAAAAGCAAGTCAGGCCCAGGCACGCCCTTCCTCCCTTTCTTCAGGCTTCCCTGCCTTTGGGCTGTCCCAAGCAGCGCCTGCTGGCAAGGCCAAACAGAAGGGCAGTCAGCCAGGGGCCGCGCCCGGCGGCCCTTTCGCCTTTGCCCCCTGGGGCATGCCCCAAGGGGCTCCATCATCTGCAGGGCCTTTTCAGGCGCCCACCAAAGCCACGCAAGCAGGGGCTGCTCCCAACAGCCCTGTAGCTGCTGCTACAGGCCCCAAATCAACGGCCAAGAAGGCTCAGACGCCTCCTATGCCCTCACAGGCACAACAGCAGGTCAGTTTTTAGCTACCCTTGTTGCATTAGGTTAAGTCTGCTTGATATGTTGTATCCAGAGTGCAGTTGTGCATGCAAGCTGCATTTAGATGGGTGCCATGCTAGAATACCAGAACAAGAAGAAGAAAAGGAAGAAGAGTGACATGCTTGAAAAAAAAGAAAAGAAAACTTTACGCTTTTCAGCGATCATAACGGGAACCTCCTAAGGCGGCAGCCCGGAGCTAGTGACATGCTTGTGTCTGCAGCTGCAGCCTATTTCAAAACATGCCTGTGTGCAGCTAGATATTCCAGGTTTTACGGTTTGTAGGGTTTAGGGTCACACAGGATTTAGGGTCTACGGTGCACATCATTGACTGTATTCCTTGCTTGTTGAGGCATCTTGTAGTCACAAATGCCAGCCTGGCAAATAAATCTGCTGCTGTGGCTTCAGCAGTTGCTTCAGGGTGTCAGACTCCCTAGCAAACAGAGCCAGACGTCGGTTTTGCTAAAAGCATTGCTGCTTTCATGGCTTTGATGTTTTGCTGCTGAAACTGTCTCTTCTCTTCACCAGAAGCTGTCTGTCTCGCTCATGGAGACAAGACTTGCCCTGCGCACGCCTAGCTCATCATGAGCCAGCAAGCATACATTTTGGTATCATTATTATTATCATCATCGGCATCATTATCATTATTGCTATTGTGGGTGTCTGACTCCCTGTCTGTGTGTGCAGGCTGCCATTGAGACTGCGGCTAAAACGCTGAAGCCAACCTCATCTGCCTCTTCTTCCTCCTCTGGCCCCCCAAAGGCTGCCATGCCACCTATGCCCACTCTAGCACAGGCCAAGGTGATCCCTTCCCCTTTTCTTCTCCTTTTGTATTGTGCTCCTTGGCCTTATACTTGTCTTCTTTTCCTTTGCCTTCCTTTGCTCTGTCCTCTTCTTCTCCTGAGCTTTCTGTTCTGTCTCTGTTTCCAAAATTAAATCATGTCTGGCTGTGCTTTCCTTAACATCATTGTGTCCCCTCCCTCGGTTTGCTGGGCGATTGTCTATCTGTTGCGTCTCTCGTATATTTGTTTTGCTGTTTTTCTTCTCCATATTCTTCTTCCCCTTTCTGAGTACTGCCCCCTTGTTCCTGCAACCTTCTTCATCTTGTTTTTCTTCTTTTCATGGCTTCTTTCAGGAGTCCGCTGCCACAACTACACAGCAGGTCCCTAATGGCAAGGTGACACTCGGGCTGCAGGTTTTAGAGTAAATTCAGCATACATATGAAACTCTAAAATCCTGCCTGTGATGCGGACGTCTGCAGCACACCTTGACTGATAGTCTGCAAAGCTGTTTTATAAAATTCCCATTGTCAAACCATCCTGCAATGTCAACACCAGAATGATTTTCTGAGAAATCCATTTGTGCCTCTCAGGCTGCACAGGAGGCAGGGAAGAAGCATGCACAGACGGCAGCAGCCCCTGCTGAGCCTAAGCAGGATGCTGCCAAGGGCCCTGAGCCTAAGCAAGATGCTGTCAAGGGCCCTGCAGAGCCTAAGCAGGATGCTGCCAAGGGCCCTGCGCCTGTGAAGAAGAAGAGTGGGGCTCCTATGCCTCCTATGCCGACCATGGCTCAGCAGAAGGTGATCTGACCTGATTTGTTGCATGTACAACATTTTATAATGTGATAGCGGTGATAATGGTATTACTCATGTGTGTTCAACATGTGTTTTATTAGTAGCTTGGACAATGATGCATTGTTGCTCACACAAACACACTGTAGCTCTGACGAAGGTGGTGAGTGGCCGGCACTTTCCTCCAGCATGCGCTTTTAGTCCTGCTGTTTACTTCATCTCCATGATGACTCATGCATGCTGTGCAGAAAGCAAACGAGAAGCTTGGTGCCCTAGCGCCAAAAGCCCCAGCAGCTGCACCAGCAGCTTCCAATTTAGCCACAGGTTCGGGCATATCTGCAGGTGAGCATTGTCTTGCAGGCCGTGCATTGTAGTCACTGGTGCTCGAAATATTTTGCAACAGACAGATCACAGTCTTGGGGAACTGAGGATCAGGTCTGTTAAGTCTAGTTTTGGCTGGTGGTCTGCATGTAATGTGTGGCACAACAGCAGCCCGGTCATTCAGTTGACTGCAACCCTTGACTGGTTGTAGCACCTGCCTTGTCTTGCATGACTGCCAACAGGCATTCTTGCTGCTGAAGAAGGCTGCCATGCGATGAAAGCTGAAAATGCGACAAGATTAACTTTCTGATCGATCCGTCCAACATAAATGGCTGCGCATCCGGCTGTGCCTAGGGATTAAACCCTGTCAAACCCTGAACTGCAGTCAACCCTGCTACAACCTTATCTGCAGGCACCAGCAGCAGCAGCACCTCTGCAGCTGGCAGTGGTGGTTTTGGTATGACCAGCGGCGGCCCCTTTAGCAGTATGCCTTTTGGCAGCAGCGCAATGGGCAGCACTTTCCCTTTCGGCAGCAGTTCAATGGGCAGCAGCACTCCCTTTGGCACTTCCACAGCCTTTGGTTCTTCTGCTAAAACAGGACAGCCCTTCACCTTTCCTAGTCTGGCTGCAGCATCTGCGGGCTCCACAGCTGTGGGCAGCGCTTCCGCAGCTGCAGCCAGCGGTGGGCCAGCCCCATCTGGTGAGAAGCTGAGCGTTCTCAGCACATATTGTGCAGATTATCTCATGCATGAGAACATGTCATAGTGTAACTGAATGGAGCTCCCAGCTTGCCAGCTTTCTGTTGCATGGGTGACATCAACAGTGACATCTCAATCCAGAAACTTGCTGTTGCGCTGTAAAACTTGTCCAGAACTTTTCTGCAATTTTTTCAAAGGGCCGTTTCGTTGTGTATTTTCTCTTCTTATAACCTTCCTCTTCCTGACCTGACAAAAAAAAACTGCTACATACATTCTGTCTATTACAGGTGGACTGCTACAGGCACCTTCAACCACCCTGGGGGGTCTCGTACCCCCTGCTGTACCCCCACCAGAGGCAGCCCCTCCCGCAGCTCCTCCTACATCTTCTTCACCTGCATTACCGGCCTCACTTCAATCTGCTGCAAGCGCTGCTGCTGCATCATCATCGCAAGCATCAGCTGGTTTCGGAGCCAGCCCAGCAAGCAGTCAAGTCACATCAGCAACATTGCCAGGCATTCCAGGGTTTGGTCAGCCAGCAGCTGCAGCAGCAGGCGCAGGCCTGTCAGCTGCCTCTGGAGCTTCTGCTGGGTTTGGCCAAACGGCAGCTGCTGCGGCAACTGCTGGAGCACCTGGTGAGCAGGACTATTGTTCTCAGTCAGATGCAGATACAAGATGTCAGCATTAGGCATGTCTGCTGTTTCACTCAGCGTATTATGCATTGCTCCTAGTTGACAAGCAAGCATTTATACAGTAGTGCAACGTCAGAAGGCGCAAAATCACATCGATCTGAACTGTATTCCAAGCCAACCAAAGGTCTGCCATGTGCACTTGAGCAGAATCAGCATGTGTTCTGAAACCTGCCTTGACTGTGCAGCCTCAAGTCCAGGGCTATTCCCAGCGTTTGGGGCTCCTGCCAGTCCTGGAGCAGGGCTTTTTGGGCAGACTGGAGCCTCCTCCAGCAATGCTTTTGGAGGTAAGCTCAACACACTATGTCTGCCAAATGCTTTGCACGTGATGCCTAAATAAGCATATCTGCAGTACATGAAATCCTAAACCCTAAATCCTGTTATTCTCTGCTTTATGGGCACTCTTCTGGGGCAGATATGCATGCATGGTACAGGAGTAAACCCTTTTGGCTCTTCTTCATCGTCTCAGTCCGCATTCCCTGCTCTCAGCCAATCCCAATCCGGCAGTCAGCTCTTCTCAGGCTTTGGACAAACCTCAGCCGCCAACCCTTTTGGCCAAGCAACTGCTTCCTCTTCCTCTTCTTCCCCATGGACAACTGCTTCCTCAGCTTCTGGTGTCGCATCGACATTTGGGTCCTTCGGGTTCGGCCAATCCTCTTCTTCTGCATCCCAAGGTGGTAGCACGGGATCAGCAGCATCCCCATTTGGGAAGGGATTGAGCTTTGGGAACCTGTCGTCTTCATCCGCTGCTGCTGCGCCTACATCTTCTTCTGGTGGGGTGGGAGGGTTTGGGCAGCAGGGTTTTGCTGCATCTCAACCCTCCACGTTGCTGCTCTTTGTTTGGAAGCGCAAATTTTCAGTGACAGTCATGTTCAACTTCTTAAGCTTACAGCAGCATACAGACAAAATGTACCATAACAGCTATGGTGGTGAGTCATCAAGAATGCATGCCTGCAAGTGCTGCGATGTCACATTCTCAGCATAGCATTCACTGGCTGAAACCCTGAATGGCCTGTTGGTTTGCAGGTGCCGCGAACCCTTTCAGCAGCTTTGGCACCCCTGGGGGGGCCTTTGGGCAAACCTCCACCCCCACTTCCCCTTTTGGCAATCAGCCCTCAGGTGACAAGCTGCTCATATGATGCCTGCAATGACTGGTGCTGGCCATGCACTCACTACAGCTGCACTGCTGTCTTTGCCCTCAAAACATCTTTCAGCTGATATCATATTGCCTCCTACAGGCGCGTTCCCATCACTTTTTGTTGTTGTTTGTTATCTCCATTTGGTTCCACGCTGTGGCCTTGCGTTTGTGGTCACATCTTGTTGAAGGCGTAAGTACCAAATGTTCCGCATGCTCAACAGCAGCATTCTGTGCAGGCTTTGCAAATCCCGCGACCCCGACACCAGCATTTGGGACTGGCGCAACTCCTGGAAATGCCTTTGGATCCCCAGGTGGCGGCTTTGGGTTTCCAGCATCCCCAGGCGCTGCCTTTGGGACCCCAAGCACCCCTGGAGCAGTATTCGGGGCCCCTGCAACCCCTGGAGGGTTCAGCAGCAATGCCCAGATGGGGTCTCCTGGTTTCGGAGCTGCTGCCACACCTGGTGCATCATCTGCGTTTGGTGGTGCAGCATCTGGTAAGTCAGTCTACATCTCCAACATCCAGATCATCAGTAAATAAGGTAGTCTATACCCTACGTAAACCTTAGTACAAAGTACACAAGCTTCCATGCGCAAAACCTGACTGCTGCTGCATCAATCCAAAAGCTGCCATACTTGGCGGCAGTGTGAATGCATTCAAGACTCAGCAGATTCACATCATTCATGACTGCAGCGTGTATACAGACCACAATAACACATTGTGATTTGACTAGTAATGCTGCGCAGATACAAATCTGCGCTGCCCTCCCGGGGCTTTTTACGCCCGCGCTCAATCAGCCTTGCTGAGACTGAGAACCGTGCCGAGTCTGACAGCCTTGCTGAGTCTGAGAACTTTGCTGTTGCTATCATTGCTATCTAAACAGAGACTACTGCTATGTCTGAGCCATTGTCAATTGCATAAACCATGCCAGGCAAGATGATCAAGGCTATATGCATCAACAGGTGGCGGAGGGTTTAGCGGATTTGCACAGCAGTCGTCAGCTTTCGGGGCTGCTGGTGCGACAGCAACAGGCAATGCCTTTGGAGCAGCAGCACAGCAGGGCGGCAATGCCTTTGGTGGTGCAGCTCAGCAACCAAGCGCTTTTGGAGGATCCCAGCAGGGTACAGGGTTTGGAGGAGGATTTGGGGGCTTTGGGGGTTCTGCTGGCAGCCCTGCCCCAGCTAAACCTGCTGCACCGTCAAATTCTGGCATGTGGGCAATGCGCAGATAATGTTATTGTAATATCAGTGCACCAAATGCATGATACAGACCACAACCGCCATTGTGCATGCAATTGCGTGCAAACGAATCATATGTGCACAGCCTGTCTTCCAAACGGATTGTCAGCTTGAAACTTGTGCAGGCATGTTAACCCACCAGCAAATTTAGACCTGAAACTTTGTAGTCAGGCTGAGCAACAAGGTTGGCTGTACACTGACCTGCCCTGTTTCTAGCTGCTCTTCGGTATTTCTCGCCATTTTCCCATTGGGCCAGTAGGTAAGCTGATCAGAGTGATCTGCAAGGTTTTGCCGTATCCAAATCAGCAGTCGTACAGGAGAGACTACATCTGCACAAAAGGTATACGCTGTGCAGCATAAGTTAACTCACCATTACAAAGCATTCCTGCATAAGGAGCGAGTGTTGCAAGCGCGAGCTTGTTTGTGCTGACACTTTGTCATGCCGCAGGGTGTTGCATTTGCAGTTGGTTCATCTACAACTTTATATCAGAGACATAATGCTACTGTAATGTTCTGCTTCAATAGCAATGTTAATGCTGTCTGCATGATAACACATCGACTGTTGCTCACCTCATGCATTAATTGTGCGCTTGCAACAAGTAAGGGGTGTGGCATCGAAACATAATGCTAATATCAACACAAGCAACATGGTCAAACAAATCGAATGTGAGCTGGCAGATGTCATATTTGGAAAGTCTATGTCATCTTCTAATATGCAAGACGCCCTCAACATCAGTGGAGCTGCAATGCCATTGTTGTAACAGATTCGTAACTGTTATACATCTGCATCCAAGAGAGCACAGCCAACCAATTCCTTGGACAGGTCCAGACACATTGCAAATACAACTAATGCCTACTACTCAGTGCTATACTTTCAGAGAACTTTCAGTCACATGATCATGAGAACGTGTGTGTCTAAATCTACATGATAGTCTTGCCTTCACCAGTGTATAACTTAGTGTACTTGTCAAGCAACTCTTGATTGTTTGCTTGTACTTGGGCCAGGGGCACAGCCACACGGTCGAATTGAATAAAGCCCTCTGCAGGAGCATCACATTCCTTGCCCCTAAACTTCTTAGAATAGTAGTTTTGACCCATTTCTGAGAGTGGCCACCAAGCAGCCCTGTCAGCATCTGAGAAATCTGCCTCCCTCCAAGCTCCCCTGCTTTTTGACTTCCTCCATGCCATGTCCTCCATCAGCTCTTTTTTGCGCTGCCAACTTACTTGATCAGCTGGCGCATTCATGGCCTCGGTCACACTTGCATTGTTGAGTGTTGCGTCAAAGATGTATCCCACATTGCAATCAACTGTTATGTAGCCATTGCCTCTCATCCTCGCGTAGAAATCACAGTCAGCGGTGTACGTTGTCACTGTAGAAAACAGATACAAGGGCTTAAATCAAGTTTGTCACAAAGCCGTGTGTGTGTCCTTCCACAGCTATCACTCAAGAGTGACATAGTGTGCTCACCATAGGTGTCATAACCTCCGCATGAGTCAAAAGCTTCCAATCTAATGGCAGAAAGGTCATCATTTGTGTTGAAAATGACTCCCCAGCTGGCATTGTTGATGGAGGCCTGCTCTGCACACTGACTGATGCGCATGCCCATTGCGTCCTCTGCAAGATCTGAGTGTGGCAATGCCATGACATCCATGTGACTCCAGTAGTAGAGTGGAAGATGCGTCTGGCGGGCCATGAATGCCATGAGATTTTGAAGTTCAGTGAAGTACATGGAGAAAGGCATCTCAATGACTTGAGCAACCCCATACGTAGACTTGAGAGTGTCAACGTCACCCATGGCATGCCTGCCAAGCGAGTTGTCCAGTACAATGATGTTGTGAACCTTGGCCAACTTATAGCTCATAAGCGTTTGCTTAAGAAGCTGATAGTTGAACTGGAAGGCCATGAATATTGGGACAAAGGGGGGCAGACCTTTGTCATACTCGAGTGCAGGAAGCCAAGACTCGTTTGGCAGTCGTGTCTGAGCTGGTGATCCACTTGCAGTATCAAGAACAGCCTGACGGTGACTTGAAGAACCATGTACAACGTTAAGTCTGGCGCGAGAGATGTGTGGCTTTGATACTCTTTTGTCTTCCGTTGCTAGGCATTTCGCTAGTTTCGTGTCCGAACAGCTTGCAGAAACAGAATAACACGGTGTGAACTGGAGAGTCAGAAAGCAACTGATCACAATGGATGCTGACCAAAGGAGAAACAGCTGCACACGATAGTCGCAACGTCTGGATTTGAGGTGACCGAACATCACGAAGGCAACGAGGCTCGTGCTGCAAAAGATCTTGGACTAGTACGAAGTCTGATTTCTGGTGCGGCACGTGCACCTGGAAAAACGCTCACTGCCTTCTTTAGGCATCTCATGGCTACAGCACCAGGCAGCTTCCATTGTCCGTTCACCTAGGTGCAAGCACGCTGTTTCCCGCTGCGCTGTAACGAGTCGTCGACGAGTTACTAACGACTCGGGGGCCATGTGGGTAGGGGTCGTCCCAGCAGGGCAGTACTGGTAGCCCTATCGATTGCCTAAGCCTGTGCATAAGGGCAGATGAACCTCGCACCTGCGTCACGTTCAGCAGCTGTATGCAGTCTGAAAATGCTCTATCCAGGTTCGAGTTTGGTTCGACATTGCAATCTGTTTCGAATCTTAGCCTGTTGCGACTGTCTGTTCGGGCACCATGCATGACCTAATCGCCAACAGTAGGGCGACCTCACTGTCCTGCAGGTCCTGGTATACATTAAGCAAAACAGGACTTCTGATACTGTGTCTAATCGCTCCGCTTGTCGACGCCGTTGACATCAGAGTTGGGGGCGAGGCTGGCTGGACGCACACAGCACAGTTTGACGATGTGACCGCTGTTGTTGGAGATCGCCTGGTATTTGCCGCTGCAAATTAAGCTTAAAATCTTGTGTGACTCGTATCATGCAACGCCTCTGCTAATTCGCAGGTGTCCGACTGGGCTGGAGATCAGAAGAACGTCGTGACGCTTCCGAAGCGCAGCTGTGACAACGTCGAGAATGGGGTGCAGATCGCAGGGCCTGTAGACAGTCCTACTGCCGTCAGCTTGAACTATAATGGCACTTTCTTCTTTTCCTCCAGCTTGAATCGGCAGTGTGCAGCTGGCTCGCTATTTGCTGTGTCAGTGACACCCAAGAACGAAACTGCAGGCAAGCACTTCTGCTGCTGTATTCTTGCCCTCCATCTTAGCAGTCTTGCTGACCTGTTGCATGTTGTCTGCCTTCCTTCAGGCCAGCTTTCACGCCTGTGCATGCCACGCATGTACTTTTGAGTTTCAAATCCTAGAAAAGACTTGACTTTCTCAATGTTCCTTTGGAAGCTCAAGCAAAATTGTGCATGGACGGCTGGCTCTTGTCATGGTCCTATTGGCCAAGCACATGTCAATATCAACCAGGACCAAATGCTGTCACACACTGTTTTTTTGGTGCATGCAGCTTGGCAACCATGCAAGCAACAAGTGGGCATCACCCAAATGGCATTGCATAGCACAGCACAGAAAATTTGCTGGCTGCTTGCCTGGCTCTGATGCCAAAGCTGTGGCCTTGCTTGTAATGCTTTGCAGAGACGCAGCTGTCAGCAAGCAGTAGTCTGCATTGGCGCAGAGCAATTTCACTATCAGAATGACCATTGTTGCTATTCACAGCAAACAACAATGCATGCAAGAACCCTTCACATAAGCAATGCCAGGTTTGGCTCAGTATCACCTGACACCGCACATGTGACTTCAGAAGACACCAAGAAGAGACACAAAGAAGAGCGGGGAGGCAGATTCGAGGATTTGATCCGGGATGGTGTTGGGAACTGTGTGGAGCCAACACAAGATCCATCTGACAGCAGCTTGTTCACAGCTGTCTGCTACAGCCCTGCAATGCAACTGAAGCCTGGTCAGGTGCTTCCCTCTAACATATCTCCCCAATGTGGAAACCCTGTCAAGGTCCCCCATGT
>JAABUO010007553.1_pt1 | contig 12397 bp, 9 predicted proteins | sample 5559291 | NCBI WGS metagenome assembly JAABUO01 (sample SAMN10711878, study PRJNA513372) | rock metagenome | isolation source: Antarctica rocks | place: Antarctica: Victoria Land, Finger Mt sud
GCAATGAGTATCATCAGCATGCCCCAATTACCAGAGGAACCACTTGAAGGAGGTGAAGATTCAGTAATGACTGGAAGGTCAGGATTGCTGAACCCTTTAGCCTATAGCTGTTCTTAATCCCACAAGATTCGGATGTCTTGGAGTGGCCAAAATCATCAAATTTTTATTTTTGCGCTAAGGTAGAAGCTAATGTGAAAGAAGCTCTTGGACCGGGGTACCTACCGACTATCTAATTTAGCTTCCGGTATCGAAGCGTCAATCTTGACGCTTTTAACGCGAAACTTGGCCTGATGCGTTAAATAATGAACTCTTGACTTTTTTCTGCAAATCCTCAAAACCTATCAATATAAGATCCTCTAATTACTAAGATATTAGCGTGTGCAGAAAGGTCTCGAATCCTTGACATCGCAATTGTCGCGTCCCCCCTTAAATTTATTATTAAATTCAGACATTCTTAACATTCTCGTTATCATTAACGCTTTCGCCTTAGGAAAATTAATTAATTAAATAAATATGAAGCTATTTAAAAGCACTTGTTTACTTCGTACTGATCTGTTAAATAGCTATGTCTTACTTACTGAACTCATTCATTCGCTTTAAAATAATACGTTTTTTATTATTACACTAACGTTTTTTAATTATTATTAAAAATATTCATTGTTACTTTAACATCGTTTATAATATATAAGAGAATCTGTTTATATATTATTCGTCTTACAGGTTTCAGTTTCGACTTAAAAGAATCTTTCGTAAAATCTTTTCAGCTGCTGAAGATTCTCTTATTACATATTTAAAGCAATAATTATGAATTATGCAGAAAGAGATAATGTAAATTTTATAAAAGAAATAAAACATACATGTTCATAAATTTACAATATTCAGAATTTTAAAGAAAAAATACTGAAGTAAAAAAAGAAAACAGCGTATTAACATCAGATAAAATGATAAACTACGATTAAACTAAATCATTAATTTATTATAATTAACGATTAAACAGCTTGTTTTCGTTAATAAGACTTTGTTTAACGAGATTACGAAGTAACGTTATTAAATTTATACATTAATTAATGAGTTAGCTCGTTATTAAATCTTTAAAAAGAAAAAACATTTTTAAAATGTTCTTTTAACGTATATAATTAATAATTATTTATTTTATATTAATATTCGTAAAGATTAATTTAATAACGAAGTCTTTTTTTAATAAATATTAAATAAGCTGTTATCTTATTATAACGCTTTTTTAATAGCTCGAAGTATAATTATTATAAATAACATTAATATACATTATAACGCTCGTATCGAGAAACTTATTATCTTATACGAATGTAATATACGATATTTATTTTTATATTCGTTAAATTTTAATCTTATTAAGCTTAGTTTTAGTGTTTTAAAGATTTAAATTAAAAAATATTTTCCTAAAATATAACTCAGCTTTAAGAATTTCTTTAATAAGTTTCTGCATTATACAGTAATTAAAAGTCGCTGCGATTAATTTTTAAAGTAGCATTTTAAGCATAACGTTAATAATTATATATTTAAGACTAATATTAAAGCGTTAAAAAGAGAATTAAAAACGAGTAGCATAAATTTCGATTCTATTTAAATTTAAGCTTATTTTATATGTAAAAGATTCTTTACTTAACGTTATTAAGACTTAAAGATCTTAAGATCATTTTTAAAGCTTTTAATTATTTCATCTGAAACTTCTAGCTGTATGACTGTTTAATATATAAATGATGTAATATTTAACATCTTTTTTAAATTATTAATGTTTTACATTTAATTATTTACAAGTCGTTTTACTTTAATTAAGTATCTTATTCTTCGCTACTTAACGTGTTATTCAAGCTATCTTTTATAAAAAAAACTGTTTAATTATTACTTTCTTTTCTTTAAATGATTTAATAAGATTAAAGCGCGATGATTAAAATAATAAAGCGAAGAATAAAAATGATATTAACGAAAAGAATAAAGAAAAAGCTTTTTATTATAAAATTAATTATTATTATTATAAATACGATAATGATTAATATACAGAATACGAGCTATTAACGAAGAATTATTATTATTACTACTGAAAAAGCTGCTAAGAAAATAAAGAAAATAAAAAAGTTAAAGAAAATCTTTAATGAAACGTTATTCTTTTCATTTATTTAATTATAATCTTAATTAAACGCATTTTCATTTATTATTCGTTAAACCTCATAGATTTACTTATAAAGTTCTTTGTTTCTTCTTTATTTATTCGCGTCTTTAAATTTTTTTATTGCATTAATGATCGTTAAGAGTTCTGAGTTATCATTTCTTATAAGTTAATTTAAAAATTCCGGTCATTAAAGCACGACGAACATCTCGCGATGAGCATTCAGATCTTTTACAATTTCTAGTTAAGACTTTAAGAGACAAGCAGCACATGCCTATCATTTTAAAATTGCTAGTGTTAACATCTTCCGCTGTCAGAGCATCTGAGCTCTTTCAAGACGATGCGCGACTAATTTTCGTATACAGCTTCACACATCGACTATGGCAGCAGTGAACGCCTTGAATGATATGTGCGCTCAGCCTGAGTATATTAATACCTTAAGAGATGAGGCTAGTGTAGCGCTTTTAGCGAACGATAATTTATGACAATACAGCATCATTAAACAACTTCAGCAAATGGACAGTTTCCTCAAAGAATCCCTGAGATTAAATCAACCTGACACGCGTAAGTATTTCGATTGGCGTCCTTGCTCTTCCTTTCGACGACGAACTGGGCTTACTGAGCTAATCCCGAGCAAGTTGGCTTCAACCGGAAGGTAATTTCACCAGTCCAGCTTTCGGACGGCACTACCACGCTCCCAACTGGAATGTTCATCAACATGCCCGCTGGCCCTATGTCACGAGATCCAGCCTTCTACGATAATCCAAATACTTTTGATGGCCACCGTTTCCACCGTCCTGGTAAAGGCGAAGGAGGTGCAGCCCACCCCCCCGAGCATGACTTCACAGGTATGGAACGTGGGAATGTAGTATGGGGGAATGGAAGGCTTTCGTGCCCTGGGAGATGGTATGCCAGTGCCATGAACAAGCTTATCATAGCCAAACTGCTAGTACATTATGCTATCCAGTTCCCGGAAGGCCAGTCGACGAGACCTCCGAGTCTTTACGACGACGGCACCATCATACCATCGCCGACGCAAGAAATTCTCATCCGTAAGCGTCCATGACTGCAACTCTCCAAGCGTGTAGGCAGCCTCAATCTTCCCATTGAGCAAGGAACTCAGCTCACAATTCTAGATTTTCGCTTCTCGGCCAATAGTCTTACATTCATTCCCCTCGATAATCCGACATGGAGAAAGATTTAAACAAAGAAAGGTCGTTTTTTCCGACTTTTTTCGTAGCAGTCAAGCAGCTTGGGAGAAACAGCCTCTGGGGCTAGATTCAATGACAGATACTAGTCTTGATACAAGTTTGCCGTTGCCCATAGGTCCAGCGTGAATGCGCTATCTTATTTGAGAACCACCACTGCAAACAGAGTGTGCAATTCCGTTGCCCAGCACGGTGACATGCCGCTCACAGCTTCTTAGGTCTAGCATTGTTGCGAGTGGCGTGATTGAAGTGGAGTTTGCCGTTTCAGTCATGCCGAATGCCGGATTTCCCGTTGTAGTTAGTTCAACCTGCTTCCGAGCTGCTTGCAAAGGTTTGTCTACCAACACTGGATGAAAGATTCTTTGGGGAGCTTCACTTCTTCTATATGGAGTAATGGGAACGATGACTGATATCTTCAATAGCAACTATGCGCGTATAATCTTTCTGTGCGTAACACCACTGCTTATAGTGAGCTCATTTGTTTATCTCGACATTGATTTCAACTCACAATTTACAGCTCGTTGCCCGTCGGACTATTGTACTTGTTCATCGGCTATACTTCCATCCGTTGTCGCGATTCCCAGGTCCGCTATTGACAAGAATAAGTAACCTCCCATACTCCAAGTCATATCTTGGGGGTCGACAGCCCTACGATGTGCGCGTATTGCACGAGAAATATGGTAGTGTTGTCCGGGTGGCCCCTAAGGAACTTTCCTTCTCCTCTACACAGTCTTGGCAAGGCATCTATGGTGCCCGTCCAGGGCGTCAGCCATTTATCAAGTCGACTTTTTATGAAGGCGGTGTATTCGCTGGCAAAGCCCTGTCCATCGTGAGCGAACGAGATCCGGCAAAGCATCATGACATGCGCAGGTATCTTTCGACCGCGTTCTCTGAACGCTCGCTAAATAAGCAGGAGTACCTGATCGCAAAGGCGATCGACCAGTTCATTGAGAAAATCGGAGAGAACAGAGCAGATCCTGTTGATATGACGACATGGTTTAACCTTTTGACATTTGACATCATAGGAGAACTGGCGTTCGGCGAATCGTTTGGTGGCGTCAAGAGTGGTGAGATGCATCTATGGGTTTCAGTCGTGTTGTCTTCTCTAAGACAAATTTCGTGGAGCGATACCTTGATTCGCTTTCCTCTGCTAGGAACAGTCTTTATGAAAGCGAACCCTGGCTGGTCCAAGCGGCTCTTGGAAGGAGCTCGCAAGCACGAGTCTTACGCTATGCAGATGATCAAGAAGTAGGTCACTGGTGGGCAGAGTTTCTATGTCCTCAATATCTGATAGCTCCCACTTAGAAGGATCAAGCAGAAGACCAACCGGGAGGACTTCATGACTAGTCTTCTTGAAAAATCGGTTCGTTATCAGTATCAGATATCTGATGTTCAGCTCGCAGCTCATGCTTCGGATTTTTTGTAAAGTACCCTCAACGCAACGCCTTTGTCAAGCGCCACTCCTAACGTTATGAAGGATTGCAGGCGGCGAGACAACGGCCACAACGCTTGCCACCGTTACCTGGTACCTTGCTCATGACCAAGCAATACTCTCCAAAGTACAGCACGAGGTTCGAAACACTTTTCAATCGTATGCTGCCATCGACGCACAGTCCACTTCAAGACTATCATACATACATGCTGTATGTCTTGAAGCGCTAAGGGTATATCCGCCGCTTCCTCTAGGCCTGCCAAGACTTGTACCAGAACCCGGTGCTGTTATTGATGGACATGTTGTACCAGGCGGTGTACGTATTTATGCTCTCGAATTTTGAGGGATAGGCAACTGAGAAACTCCTAATAGACGACCGTGAGCACCAATCCTTTCGCCGCAAGTATGTCCTCGGCCAACTTCAAGAACCCGTGGATTTTTGACCCGGAGCGCTGGACAGCTAGGAATTCTGGGGATCTCCTGGATGCCAGCCAACCTTTCTCGCTGGTCCCGCGAGCATGTCTTGGGCGAACGTGAGTCCTTGTTGTACATTCATCCTGGCTTCATAGTCATGCTGACAACCTGCCATATCAACAAAGTCTGGCATGGATGGAGCTACATACAACTCTGGCAAAAATACATTATATGTATGACTTGGAGGTGGTAAATCTAGAGATCGACTGGCAGCGCAATTCCGAGATGCATCTCTTGTGGAAGAAGCCCCCATTGATGATCCGCGTACATCGTCGACACGGATATGAATTGCACTCTGCGGGGAACAAGGCTGCAACACTGTCTGAGCCATAGTGGCGCAGTGTAGTATTTCAGTCCTGTATGGGGTGGTAGTCATTCAATTGGTACCGACGAAACTGTTCTCTGCTCGGGACATCAGTTTTCTGCTGCAAATCGCACGATCCCCCACCACTTAGAGGTAAGTTTTCGGAGGAGAAAATCAGAGACTGGATTCCATTTTTCCATTGTGTGGTTACTTCTCGGTAGCATCGGCGATTGTGTAGCTGGGAAAGGTCTGGTGGGTCTAGAATTGATTTTTGATGTCTGAGGGGAAAAAAGCAAAGCAATCTCGAGAGTTATTGTTGGAGAGACTTGACGGAGTGGAGCCAATGCACAAAGTAGTCGCGAGCATATAATAGTCTACAGACGAAAGTAAAATGAGGTAGAACATGTTGATTCACATATGACAATGTCAGTCTCTCATCCTCATCCCAGCCTGAAAGTGCATTCATGTTCTCGAAATAATTAAATCAAAAAGGCACTATAAAGCTGTTAATCAGGGTCCTCGCCGACCGAAGGTTATCATCAGCGTGAGGCTGCGGGCCCTCGGACTCGAACTCAGAACCTTTTAACATTGTGACTTAATATCATGCTACGATCGGGCTATCGAGGTATAGGTTTACCGGCTTCGACGCTTAATCGTATGAGCTAAAAGGCGAAATATTAAGTCGTGATGCTCAATTCTATACTATTATATAAGTCAGAATCGTAACAAGTACTATTTTAAAGCTGAGATCAGAAACAACGAGAATGATGCGAACAGATTAAAGACGTCTGATGAGCCTTGAGTTCGATTTAAGCTGTTAGTGTTAATTTTATACAAGTTCAGCAAGCCTGCTGCCTAAACTCAGCCGCATTCATTTTTAGCGTGTGCAGAAAGCTGTGGAATCCTTAACATCGCAATTATCGCGCCCCTCATTAAATTTATTATTGAATTCAGACATTCTCGCTATCATTAACGCTTTCGCTTTAGAAAAATTAAATAATTAAATAAATATAAAGCTGATTAAATCTTTCATAGTATTAACATTCTTTTAGCTATAATAAATTAACTGATCTCGATTCTTCGCTCGAGAATATTACGCTTTCTGTTATTATATTAAACTTTCTTCGTCATCGTTAAAGAGATTTACTGTCATCGTAATATCGTTTATACTATGTAAAAAAATCTTTTCATGTATGATTTTTTTTTTAAATCTCAGTTTCATTTAAAGAGCGTCTCTTAAAAGATCTGTTCAGTCGCTGAAGATTTTTTAATTACATATTTAAAGCAATAATCATAAATCATGCAGAAAGAAATGATGTAATTTCTATAAGAAAAGTGAAATATACATGTTCATAAATTCATAATATTTAAAATTCTGAGAAAGAAAAGCTGAAGTAATAAAAAGAATCAGCGTGTAAGCATTAAACAGAACGATAAGCTGCGATTAAATTAAGTCATTAATCTGCTTCGTTTAATTATTAAATAGCTTGTTTTCGTTAACGAAACTTTCTTTAACGAGATTACGAAGTAACGTTATTAAGCTTATGTATTAGTTAGTAAGTTAGCTCGCTATTAAATTTTTAAAAAGAAAAAGCATTTTTAAAGCGTTCTTTTAACGTATATAATTAATGATTATTTACTTTATATTAATATTCATAAAGATTAATTTAATAACGAAGCTTACTTTTAATAAATATTAAATGAGCTATTATTTCATTATAACGTTTTTTTAGTAACTTAAAGTATGATCGTTATAAATAACGTTAGCATACATTATAACGCTCGTATTAAGAAACTCATTATCTTATACGAGTATAAGATACGATATCTGTCTTTATATTCGTTAAATTTTAATCTCATTAAGCTCAGTTTTAATGTTTTAAAGATTTAAGTTAAAAGACACTTTCATGAAATATAATTTAACTTTAACGATTTCTTTAATAAGTTTTTACATTATACAGTAACTAAATGTCGCTGTAATTAATTTTTAAAGTAGTATTTTAAGCATAACGTCGATGATTATATATTTAAAACTAATATTAAAGCGTTAAAAAAAGAACTAAAAACGAGTAGCATAAATTTCGATTTTATTTAAATTTAAGCTTGTTTTATATGTAAAAGATTCTTTGTCTGACGCTATTAAGACTTAAAGATTTTAAGATTATTTCTGAAGCTTTTAATTATTTTATCTGAAACTTTTAACTGTATAACTATTCGATATATAAATGATGTAATATTTAACATCTTTTTTAAATCATTAATGCTTTACATTTAATTATTAACAAGTCGTCTTACTTTAGTTATTTTATTCTTCGCTGCTTAACGTATTGCTTAAGCTATCTTTCATAAAAAGAACTGTTTAATTATTATTTTCTTTTCTTTAAATAATTTAATAAAACTAAAGCGCGATGATTAAAATGATAAAGCGAAGAATAAAAATGATATTAACGAAAAAAATGAAGAAAAAGCTTCTTATTATAAGATTAACTGCTATTATTATAAGTACGATGTTAATTAATATGTAAAATACGAGCTATTAACGAGCGATAATTATCATTACTGCGAAGATTATTAAAAAGATAAAGAAAATAAAGAAAATGAAAAAGCTGAAGAAAATCTTTAACGAGACGTTATTCTTTTCATCTGATTAATTATAATCTCGACTAAACGTATTTTTATTTATTATTCGTTAAATTTTATAAATTTATTCATAAAGTTTTTCGTTTCTTCTTTATTTATTCGTGTCTTTAGCTTTTTCTGATACGTTAATAATCATTAAGAATTTTAAGTTATTTCTTCTTGTAAGTTAATTTAAAAGCGATAAAGAAAGATAAAAAGTCTTTTAATAATTACGTTATTATCGTTAATAACGATGACTTTATCTTAAAGCGATTATTAAAATGCTTGTTTATAAAGTTAACGAAACATTAATCGTTAAAGTTTTAACACGCTTTATTAATATACTATTAGCGATAAAGTAGTTTATAATTAAAATTATTAACTGTAATTAAATAATTAACTCGTATACATGTACGATTAAGTAACTTATTAATGCGAATGTTTCATGCTTTAAGCGACGAAAACTTCAGAGAATTAAATAATAAAACATTTAAAAGTCGCTTTAAAGAATTCTTTCTCTTTAAGAATTTAATTTAAAGCTTTATTCTTATATTATATTTAATGACGCTTTCTGAAATAATAACTTTTAACATTTTATTTCATTTTGCTTTAATGAAATCATTAATGAATTATAACTTTTAAATAATCTTTAATCGAAAAGCTTAAATGATTATTATTTAATAAGTAATCTTTCATTTCTTATTATAATCGTTTCTTTTATTAATTATATTCTTTAGTAATTACTTAAAGTTTTATATATTAAAGAAATTACTAATTTAAGTTTTTATAAAAGTTAATCATTTAAGTCATTTATTAACTCGAAGACAGACGAAAATCTTAAACGTTAAATTAATAATTTAATTCTTTAACTTTATAGCTTTAATATTTAAAGTAAGAAGTTTATTAAAATTATTTTTAGCTTTTTTTTTTTCTTTACGACGACGTAAAGTCTTTTCTTTATTAAATTAAACAATCTTCGTAAATTAAATTCTTTTCTCTTATATTATTTAAACTTTAACACGCTTTATAATATTCGTTCGTCGCTGAAGCTTAACGATATAAGTCTCGCTTGTTTTCTTCGCTGCTTTAAAGTTATTAATGATATGTTTCTTAAAATTGCGAAAGCAATTAACTTTAGTAACAGCGTCTGCTATGTTTACTTTAATAACAGCATTTATAATGATTCTAGTAGCGACGTCAGCTTTAACTTTACGAGCAGCGTCTGCTTTGACTTTGCTAGCAGCGTCTGCTTTAGCAGAAGGTTTCTTCGATCTTAATGAGATGATTAAGAGAATGAGTGAATCCTTTAGAGATAGTTTCTGACTTCGACGTGACGACGACATGATGACTTCGGGGATCGACGGGGGGCTAAAAGAATGTCAGTACTGTGAAAGGTTTAATCAGCTTTATATTTATCTGTTTGATTAATTTTTCTAAAGCGAAAGCGTTAATGGCAGCGAGAATGTCTGAATTCAATAATAAATTTGGTGGGGGGCGCGACAATTGCGATGCTAAGGATTCCACAGCTTTCTGCACACGCTAATTCAGGCTCCCGTATGCTGCGACCCTGCACTGCTCCACGTAGCTCAGAGTCGGCTCAGGGTAAAGCAGCATCGGCTCACCCTCAGAGCTAGAAGCGGAAATGGACGAAACTTTTCGTGTTCATGTCTATAGAGGTATATAACCAACTGGTCATATCACTCTCACATTAAGGCTATTGCTAATGATATCCTGGATATCTCATAGGTAAACGGCTTGATGATGCGAAGCAGAAACTCTGTGGTCGTAAGTTGAGAGTTTTCGTATAGTTACAATGCTCGAGCTTTCATTCTTCCGCAGTCAAAGGTCAAGCTTGATAAAGAAGAAGTGAGAGGTTTGTAGAACAAGGATGGCACGGATCAGAGGAATAAATCGGACTTCTTAGCGAGATACCTCATCAAAAGTTGTCCCACTTATTCGATTGTTGGCCTGAGAAGACGTCGACTGCGGCAAGGTTCCGCTGTTTATCTTTGTCCTACGGTCCTTTGTCTTAATCTTCTTTGTCTCGATTTACGAAGCACGATCTCAATTCCCATTGATTCGCGACAGCCTTGAGGTTGAAGACTGCAAGGATGAAAGATGAGCTTTAACGCGGCTAGTCTGCTGGCCGACTCACCGGAAAAGCAACACTGAAAATGTAAACATTCGCGAAAACTCGAGCGCCAGTAACCACTCACCGATTTGCGTGGTGGGCATCATGCCCTTTTAAAGAGAGCGATAGCATATTTCACTTTCAATGTCCAAACTAACCGTTTGTCTCATCAATTTCTTTTCAGAGCATGTTCACTACTCCAAGCTTAATTGCAAAGTTGTAGAACAAGGAGACTTCAACAAGGCATCTTGAAATGTGTTAATTTCAGGCCATCCTGACTATTTTGCCACTCGATCTCATTTACTACTTTCGTTTATCACTTATTGGTTACTGACTTTCGCCTGCCCCTGGCGTAAAATAATGATGGATTGGTTTACTTTCTACCCGTCCAATACGCGCTCCCAAGCAATGGTTGTTGCAAGTTCAGACATTGTCACAAATTTCAAATTATTCCGCCAAATTATCGTCGACCTTGTTTGGTGTCGGCTGCCTTCGTTGGCGTGATACTGAAGCCAACAATCCGAATGTCCTTGAGGCCGTATACCAAGAGACATTCGCTGACAATCCCTCCTCTTTCTTTGATCATCATCGCGCACATCCCGCACGAATGATAACCTGAGAAGGCCGTGGTCTCGGTATAATCTTTCGCCGAGGCTAAACCTTCGGCATATAAGGTCTTATGGTTGCATTTCCCATTTGGTTCGAGGAGAGATGCTAAAGGTTCCACCTCCACTACGGTTTCAAGCCACCTGAAATGGCGAGCAAGAACCTCTAGATTCAGAGATTGGGAAGAAGCTGGGCGCATTGACAGTATTGGCAAAAGTGACGTGAAAATTACCCCGCGAGGAACGGTGTGTCTGCTTGCGTCTAGGCTCAAGAAGCTTCCGCGCTGGGGGTTCGTGTATCCACCGATACCTCTCCCAAAATAGAGATCCCTCAGTGATTCCATATTCGATGTTTTTTGAACGTCTCGACTCAAGCCCTTGCCTGACGATCCTGGGTTATTCCAGCAAAAGATGCCCGAGTTGGGCCCGAAGTTCTTCGTGCCTTTCGTAAGTGCAATAGAAGCCTGCTTGTACGAAAGCTATACCTACTAGAAATACTATAAGAAATGCTACTGGTATTAAACCTAGAAAGAAGAACCCCCCGGTTGGTCCCTCACGGCTTTACCTGAACGTGTGAGTGTATTGAGTTTACGATAATAAGTTCACATAAAGAACTAGTTCCAGCTTGGGTTCTCCTAAATCCTCTAGGCCTCAATACTAGGTTTTCAAGGAGCTATATACTCGACTATAAAATTTATACTGAACCTAGCGAGAGCTTCCCTCTGAGGGCGGCGGATCACTATATTCTTTAGATTCGCCTAATACTAACTACATTGGCTCTACTTGGATAACTCCACCGCTGGCGAGTGCACCTACTTGAGGGATTGTCACAAATAGCCAATCAAAGTCCGAGCCCACATTTGCAGCCCTTTTAGCTAGAATATTGACCACGGGATCGGTAGAATGATTTTGATCAGCCTCGATAACAAGAACTTAAACATTAGGGTCCTCGGCAAGACGTGCTGCCACAACCAAATCTGCAGTAACACCCCAGACAACAACGAAGTCATACACAAGCTTGAGGTGTGTAAGGGGTCCATGTTATCACATAGGATACCAGTAGTCAACAGACTGATCTTGGTAAAAGACGACCAGACAAAAAATAAGCAATGTGGCGTTGAGAAGGTTCTGTAAAAGGTTTGTTGTTAGCTATTCTCGAAGTGTTGTCACGATGTGTTATGATATAATATTATCATTCACTTCGACATATTGCTGAAACACATACCTGAAGACCAAGAGACGGTATTTCGAGGTAGTGTGTTGTAGATATGTTAACTCAGCACATTTTATGATCATCGAGGTTCATTCACTTTGACATCACGCTACCTCCAACATATCTGAAAGTAAAGAGGAGTCATGCCGATGGATGTTGTCAGAAATCTGTTGTCCAGATTCGGTACCCAAGGCAGGCTACACATAGGTATACCAAACGTGAGATATCACGAGAATGCTGTTATGGAGACCACACTTCCAATTGT
>JAABUO010007555.1_pt1 | contig 12395 bp, 23 predicted proteins | sample 5559291 | NCBI WGS metagenome assembly JAABUO01 (sample SAMN10711878, study PRJNA513372) | rock metagenome | isolation source: Antarctica rocks | place: Antarctica: Victoria Land, Finger Mt sud
CGTGTAAGTACACTACCCAACAGGACCAAACAGCTAGCAAGATCACCTGGAAACCATGCATGGTCATCATTCTGACAAATTTTGAAATGCATTGACAGCGTTTTCACATAGGGCAAACAACTGAACTCACGGGTTGCGTTCAAAAAGCTTGTCAGCAAAGCTGCTGTCACTACCCCAGCTTATTCACCAATGCTGAAGTAGCGCTGGCTAGTTGAGCTCTGGCTGATTACTCAATCAATTCACATTTTCTGTCTTTAGGACTCATCAGGGGAGTCAACAGACAATAACTAAATACACGCAACTCTGAGAATGATTGCATGTAAGGTTCGACACAAAGTCTAAAAATGTCACCTATCCATATGCCCCAAGTTAAAACTCAAATTCGTGGAAGCCCAGATGTCAGCAGTATACAGCGGCATGTACTTACCTCCTGATAGCTTACCGAATATGCTTGCAGATGCCCAAAGCTTGCATGCAGGGGACAGTCCGTGAGCTAGGTTTTCCATCACTACGACTGAACACTGCATGATCCTGGTCGTAGGTCTTCATGGCTTCTTGAGATGTTCGAATGAGCTGCTCCCTTTCTCATCAAAGTCGTATTAGCGTCATATCCTTGGGCTGTTGCACAGCACATAATATGCTGCATGAAGTTGTCATACTCAGCAGAAGCGATCAGTGAATTGTCATTATCCAAACCCCATAAGCGAGTATGGGTGGTATTATACCCTATGCAGGGTTCAGACCTAGCTTCGGCCTGTGCAGTCCGGAGCTGGACATCCCTGATTGGGAGTTTATCCACGTTGGTGCCTTGTAGCAGAGCAAGCTGAATGCCGTCTGTCTTGTGCGGATGATTTCACGACCGCTGCGCATCTACCGTCCTGGCACTTTCCGAACACAGACTGAACAGGTACAATGTGGACAACTTTACAGCGTCGCAGCTGGGGGAGGCTACTCAGGCCATTCAAGCCTAACGTTACATTGCCTGTGACGTTCCATAGGGTACCAACTCGTGCATACTGAGCAACACAGACTAAAAGATCCCGGCGCCATCAACAGTTTCTCCAAACATCAACACTGACCTGGGCTGCGCACTGTTGTTCTAGTACTTCGATGAGCGTAACTTATGCCTCGGCAAGAAGGTGTGATTTAACCACCGGCACGTGCAGATAGCACATTGTTCAAAGTCATTGAATCAATGACAGTGCTTTCCTGCCAAATGAGGCACACCATCTGCCCCTGCATCCTGATTTCAGAGTGCATGCAACTGCAAGAAATAGCTCTGACCACCTGCATAGCACCCTGTTTGAGTGACCAGGGCAAAAGCAATCTGAATTGACTGTTATCAAAGATGAACACTGGTCAAGTGTACACCAAGCAAGGTGCGGTTTGCTGGAAACAGCTGCGCAAATTGTTTGCAGCAGTGAGTATAGTGGTTGCTCTGCTGATCTTGCCAATATCTGCGTGTTGCACTGATGATGGTCAAAGTGTTTTGACATGCATCCCTGCTTTACTGTAGAGAACACAAAGCAAGAACACAAAGTCCGTCGTCCATGAACACTGACATAAAGACACAACAGGAGCAATGCACAAGGAAGTGCTACCTGGGTAATCACCATTGTTCTGCGCTGCCTCCCTTGAAACATCCAGTTGGTAGCGGCTGCTGATCTGCATCAAGTTTGTCTCTTGATGCCAAAATGTGAAAGCATCACTTGCTGTCAGGCAGCATTCGGTAGTGTTGCCTTCTCAGCAGCTTCTCGCTTAAGTCTGTTTCGCTCAGCTTTGCCCTTTCTCTTCTTCTTTGCGGGCTGTTCCCCAAGAGAATGCTGCCCATCAATGACAGCTGGTGACTGTTGATACTCTGTGACCACTTGGCTGGTTTTGCAAATCATGGAATCAGGGATGTATATGCGAGTCTTCCTGTCTGGCAGCCCATTGATTTTGCCAAGACTGCCATCTGTCCAGAGTGCTGCAATGTGTCTTTGTGAGGCCTGCCGCGTCTTCGCAGCTTGGTTCAAAATGACCTCAGCTTCAATTGCCACCCTTGCAGCTTGCTTTAGGACCTGCACACCAAGTATTGCTGTATTCAGCCTGTAAGCTTGTGCATTGAGCTGCAGCTTTGGTGATTGTACTACTGTTGATGGTGCCTATTGCTCCATACAAGCAGTTGCCAACAGCAGAGTTCCATCTCCTTGGCTTCTTGTGTTTTAGGTGCTGCCTCTCGGTGACTGCTGCAGGACAAGCGAGTAAAAAGACCGCTTGCCTGGTGTTCGCGTGCGTTGTCTTCGGTGTCCGTGTTCAAAGCTGCAGGCTTGGGGATCTGGTGGCCCGAGTTTTGTGCTTCAGCAGCAAAAGCGGTTCCCGGCTTGACCTTACTGAACAGACGCATGATATTTCTGTGGACACAGGGCAGGGGAGCTGCGATATGACACTGTACTTGGCCCTTGGGCTGAATGAACGTCGCGTGGAAGGTGATTTGCTACCGTGAGATCAACAAACAGGTGTATGCTCAGCAGATGAGCTTCGCAAAACAAGCAAGAATAAATCGCATGACAAGAGGTAATCTTGTCAGCAGCATATGCTGCGTCGGCAACGTCTTGTAGCTTTGTCTCAGCTGACCTCCTGCGCAAACGGCTGCATGCAGAAGTGATTTTTGCACATGGTAACTAAGACGTTACGGTTGTAAAGGTGCAGATGTGCGAAGCTGAGCCACGATGTTATCCGGCGTTCAACATCTGAGGCAACTGAGGCTTTGCAGAAGCGCGTGAGGCCGGTTGGGACACCATGCAAACTCTGACAAGTTCTAGGTGCGCCTTTTCTCAAGGTGTTCTTCTTCGTCGCCCACGCGCTGAGCCAGCACGACGGGCCGCCGTGAGCCAGTGTGTCATTGCCAAAGCCCCTACAAAGGCCTCAGACTTTAGACGGCTCACCTTGGAAGAGATCGATCAGCAAGTAGAGGAAGCAAAGCGTTCTTTGCTTATAGACTTCCGCGTAAAGCAAGTCAGGAGTCAGGTCTGTGGTGTGACCTGAGCACACTGCTTGTGACTGAGTGGTACGACCTCTCAACCCTTCCGATGATTCTGCAGAAAAAGCCCAAATGCCAACTGAAGTGGGACTTGGAGACGAAGGTATCGTTTCTTGTTGCGTCCAGCTCAGGTCAACTGTTGCAACTTTCTGTACCATTTGCTGCCCTGTATAGGTTGCGCAGCTCCTGACAGTCAAGCGAGAACGTGAGCTGGAGGACAAGGTCAGCAAAAGGCAATCCAGAAGTCAACAGAGGTCAGTTTTGCTCAATGCACAGTACAAACCGTGCTTGTTTCAGCTACTTCCATCACCGAATTTGCTCGCATGCAGGAGCAAAAACATCCTTGCAGGTTTTGGCAACATTCATTGATGACTCCACTTACTGGGGAAAGCACACAGCATTGCCATCAGGGCAGGGGCAACAGCTGAGTTTTTGCAGCATGTGCAAATCTGCGGCGGTGGCGTGGCAAAGAATCTTTTGTCCAGCAGAGCAGCAGCATAGTCGGCCAGGGCACCTACATTGCGCTCCGCTAAACAAGCAACAGTGCTTGGGGTTCTGCGGTCGCTGTTGACTGTAAGCATTTTTGGTACAACTTAGGGGAGTCATCTGTGTGTTGTGGTATGTTGCCACTGTTGTCAAACATCTACACTGCGCTGTTCAGATTCAAACATGGCTACTTCATGAACTTATGCCAGCTGACTGCACGCTGCATTTGCACTCATATATGCAGTTGTGATCATCAGCTTGGTTGCATCATTGTTTACTTTCGTCTGACTTGAACTCAAGAGTAATGCTAGTACAAATGACAAAGAAATCAAATATCTATGAACAGCAGTATCTGTCAGTGTGCAGTTCATGAGCGCAGATCTCGTATCAGATGGTTCCACATAGATGTCACGTCACAGCTTGATATGAGTCTTGGAATCCAGTCCCTTGACTGAGCTGCCCAGTGGGTCCTTGTATATGTTTTGCCACAGTGCCTCTGGCTCTGGAACAGGGCTGTTCTTGGCTTCCACTACAGCCTGGTCAACCTCCTTCTTCACTGCCTGCAGCAGTCCCAAGTACTGCCATAATCAGAAATCATCCATTTGATGTTATATAATGATCTGCCAGTGCGCCAGACTCATGATCCCCAGGCAGTTCTAGTTTACAATATGCCATTGACCCCAGCCTGTTGTTGGTGTGGTTAGCAATGATTGTGCTGCATGGCACCTGTGTCATGTGTGCCAATTGAAGAGTAAGCCGTTGAATAAGCATAGTCTCTGTCTCAACAGCAAAGATTCCTCTGAGACAGGCATTAGTGCTTGCACAGTCAATAGCTACATCATGAGGACACAAGACCAGTAAAGCCCTTGTAACACGGGACACGAGACCAGTAAGGCCCTTGTGTCATCAGGACACAACAGAAAAGAAAAGAAAAGACTACACCTTTCAGCGTCAGTTTAATGAGAAGCCAAGTATTATACCGGGCTGCCCAGGGTATCAGGACACAACACCAGTAAGGCGCTTGTGTAAGGCTCCTGGCAAACAGGCAGAGACAGTCCTAGCAAACATACCTTTTCTATCTTCTTTAGCTCAGCAGGATCAGCACCAGCCTTCTCCAGAAGCAGTTTCCTGACGTGCTCTACGGGATCTCTTAGCTGCCGCATGTTGCTAATCTCATCACGTGTCCTGTATGTCGATCCAGGGTCTGACATGGAGTGGCCGTGATACCGGTAGGTGTCCATCTCTAGAATAATTGGACCGTGCTCTAACACATACTTCTTTGCAAAGGAGACTGCCTGTCAGCACAGTGATGGCCATCAGCCATGTGTAGTGGTACAGCAGTGTGTGAGCACAGGCAGTCAGCACTGTACAGGAGGTGGGAAACAACAGCATGATAGCCATGCTTTGCATGACAAGGTTGTGTCTGAATTTCCAACCTGCTTGCTTGTAACATGTGGAGCGTGCAACAGACTGTTTGAACCTGCAGAGCGGATATATATTCATCGGCACAACCGCTGCCTCAGTGCTGATGCCTGCAGAGGCTTTAGGCAAATACAGCAGTTGGATGCTGTGACTTGCCATGTGAACACATCATAAATGCAAAACAAAACTACCTGCTTCACAGCAAGCACATCCATGCCGTCAATCTTGAGGCCGGGGGTGTAGTCTCCTCTTGTGTAAAATGCTGATGACTTCGACCCTCTCCACTCGGCTGTGCCCATGCCGTAATGGTTGTTTTCACAAACAAAGATGACTGGCAGGTCCCACAGCGCTGCCATGTTCAGAGCTTCATACTTCTGTCCCTGGTTGGCAGCGCCATCTCCGTAACTGCAAGCAATACTTGATTACAAGTCTATGATTGAGATGCAAGTCTGTCTGGTCTACAATGCTGTACCAACTGTTGCAACGTTTATGTCAACAATCACATGCCAAGCCTGAAATCAGAGGAAATATATTTTCAGACACAGTAGTGGCACAGAGGCAGGATCTGCAGCAATTGTTAGTGTGACTGCTATAGGCAAGTTGAGTGTGACAAACAATGTTTGCGCAGTTGACGCTGTGCAGGTTCTAAGTTGGACGACACTAAGTAGACAGGCTATGCCAAGATGTCATTTGTTCATGTCGTACATGGTTGCCTGGGCAGTGACTTACAGAGCAAAAGCTACACCACCATCATTCCTGTATTTGTGTGCAAATCCTAGCCCTGCTCCCACAGGTATTTGAGCTCCCACGATGCCCTGACCACCGTAAAAGTTGTGTTCCTTCTTGTACATGTGCATTGAACCGCCTTTGCCCTTTGAAGCTCCACCAGATCGTCCCATGAGCTCTGCCATGACCTCAAAGATAGTGCCACCTCTGCCTAGATGCGTGCAGTGGTCTCTGTAAGAGGTGATGATGGAGTCCTTGAAGTTGATGGCTGCCTCCATGCCCATGCCCACAGCTTCTTGCCCATCATACCTGCATGCAGAGGCATCAGTTTTGAAGGATGCTGCGGATTGCTATTTACTACCGGATCCAGTATAATTATACAAAAAAAAGGATCAACAACAAACATGCAGCATACCGGTATGATTTTTTTCCTAACTTATGACTCACAGGTGACAAAAGCCTCTGATGAACTTTGCTTTATACATCATATCCGCGGCAATCTCCATTCGTCTGTACTTGTACATGGTCTCAAAGAACCTCATAAGCTCCTCTTTATTAGTAGTGACTGAAGTGGAAGGGGGCTCTATTCTGTGTGCTGAATATGGCCGTACCTGCGGTGTATGCCCGAGTGCTACTCACAGATGCCTCCTGGTTGCACGTTTCGCACGCATCCTTAGGTAGACATCGTGCATACCTCAATTGTGATGTCCTCACTGATTGATGCTGCATAATTTCTGATGGCAGAGTGATTGAGCGCAGGCGTCCAGGTCTTCGATGCCAGCAGGCCATTGCGCGATGCGATGCAGCTGAGAAGCCGCTGACCTGCAGCCATTTCTGCAAGCGCCGCGAATTGTGAGGCGCAGCGGTTGCGCTTAGGAACCGGACCGACGGACAATCAACTTGCTGAAGGACATAACAAAGGGTCGTAAACGCAATAACGAGGAATGACTGAATCTTCATCGCCAACTACAACATGAGCTTCTTCACGGGCGTGTTCAGCACTCACAAGTGCTGATTGGTACATGAGTACATTGGCAGGCCAGGTATAACTCTTCTCAGCAATGTTTGCCAGTAAACATGAGTGGCGAATGTTGCGCCTAATTGCACTTGCTCGAATGGATATCCATCGATGAAAACAGGCATGTAATTTGGAGATACACGTTCGTATCTTGACGGCATCCGAGAGGGTCTGTGCACGAGTGGAAGGTTTTCCATGTATGCAACGCGGTGAGTAAGAAGCAACTCACACATCAGCCATGCTGCATGCTGTGCTTTATGTGGAGGGGTACTCTTCTTCACCTTGTACCCACAATAGCAGCCACCTAGAGACAACTTGTGCATTCCCTTGCGCTCGAGAGTTACGTCTTGAAAGTCATCCGAGCTTGTCCGCGATAGAACATCACATTCGTTCCGTTCGGTCGTCGCCTGGTCTCGAAAATACTGCTGCAGTTGGGTGCTAATCACAAATAGTACAAAATGCCTCCCAAAAAGAAGGAAGAGCCAGTGGAGAAGCCTGTGCTAGGAAGGTTCAAGTCCAACCTGAAGGTGAGTCTCATTTTGACTGTCCCCTTTTGCTGCTTTTGTTGCCGATGTCCAATAGTCAAGCCTACAGAAGTTGGGCATGCCTGCTTTCAAGTTGTTTGCTTTGTGAGCTATCAATGTCCCCTGCCTTGCTTGTGTGCATGTTCTTGACTTTCTTGATGCAGATGGGGATTGTGGGGTTACCAAATGTTGGGAAAAGCACACTTTTTAACACACTGGGCAAAGTGTCCATCCCGGCAGAGAACTTCCCATTCTGTACCATTGAACCTAACAACGTGAGCATTATGATGCATAGCACATGTAATTGTCCTGGACTAGCCTCTGGTTCCATTCAAACCACTGTGTCTTTGCAACCTTGTCCATGTTATTTGCAATGCAACATAGTTCATGGTCTGTAATTCTGCAGGCACGAGTCCATGTGCCAGATGAGCGCTTCAAATGGCTGTGCTCAACGTACAAGCCAAAGAGCGAGGTCCCGGCTTTCTTAGACATTGTGGACATTGCTGGCCTAGTCAAGTGAGTCTGCATGCATAGCTTTGCTTGCGCATCACCTGGGACGCAATATCAGAGTTGCCCTACCTTCATCTGCTACATAACAGCACTTTACTGCGAGTATGTTAAGACACAGATACATTTTCCTTCAGCCTGCAGCTGTATGAAATGTTGTCAACTTGGCTTATGTGTGATTTTGCAATGGGCATGCAGGGGTGCGGCAGAGGGAGAGGGTTTGGGCAATGCTTTCCTATCGCACATACAAGCAGTGGATGGCATCTTCCATGTCTGCAGAGGCTTTGAAGACCCTGAGGTCACTCATGTTGAAGACAGAGTTGACCCAGTAGAGGATTTGGAGATCATCCACAAGTATGTCATCCCATCAGCAGATGAGCCGTACACAATGTGCAAAGTGCCATTTGCATCTGCTTTCCAAGCATGCACGCAGCATGAATTGCCATACCATCTACATCTTCCATCTACGTTTAGATTACATACTAGGTCAGTTGCGTACAGCTGTGATGTCTTCTTCATGGGGGTCTTTGCCTGGCATGACCAGCGTCTTATATGGCACCTGCGTGCTGCAGTGAGCTGCGTTTGAAAGACATAGAACGAGTACAGAAACATCTTGATGGCGTCAAAGCTCTGGAGAAACGCGGCCTGAGCAAGGAGCAGAAAGAGGAGCTTGTCATTTGCCAGAAAGTCCTTGACTGGCTGCAGTCAGGCAAAGATGTGAGGTGAGCTGGCTGTCTGTTCACACGTGTGGTTATGCGTAGTCCCTTTGCTGGTATGTGCATCAAACACGTTGATGCTGTGGGTGAGCATGGTGATCCAGCTTGACACAACACAAAGTGCAACAAAGAACAAGCTTACAACCAGGTTGATTCCTGGAACAAGCAAGTTTATGGGAGTCATAGGGGCATCAATGCATTGCTGCAGAAGCTGGCGTGTGATTTGCTAGAAATCATTGCAGATTTGGTGACTGGAGTGTGAAGGAAACAGACTGGCTGAACAGTAATCCCTGCATCAGTGGGAAGCCAGTTGTATACCTCATCAACCTAAATGAGGACAAATTCATCAAAAAGAAGAGCAAATGGCTGCCTAAGGTAAACAAAACAACATTGTTGCACACCACACCTGTTGTCAGTGGTATGCAGGAAGTTGGCTTTGTTCCTAGGGCACCTGCAGTACTGGGTCACGTTTCCCAAGCATGCTGCATCGAATGCGGTGCTCACATGCTGTTTGTTGGTTTGTGTCATGTCTACAGAACATTGTTTAAGAGGCACTATTGCATCTGCGCAGCCTGGTTGCTGACTGTGTACATCTGCAGGTTTTTGAATGGGTCAAGAATCATGGTGGTGAACCCATCATCCCTTTCAGCGGTGTCTTTGAGAGCAAACTGGTTGACATGCCCGATGATGAGCGAGACAAGTACTGCAAAGAGGTATGCCTTGCCGCATGTGCCACTGAGACATTGTGCTGGAGGTGCAAAGCAAGTTCTGTACCAGCACGCGTTTCAACTGTTGAACTGACATGCATGGCAGAGTGTTCCAGGCAGCATGCAGCATGTTTTTTGTGTATACAGCATTGGCAAGTACACGAAGTGCACGTCAAATGACTTGGTTGCATATGACATGTTACACGGCAGATAAATGGCAAGGTAGCGTCTTAGCTCCCGCACCCATTCAGATTTCGACACGTTACGTGCCCACTTAGATACAGCCTTGCATGACATTCATCAGCTGCATGTGATGGCAATGGCATCTGCTCAGCCAACTTATCTAATTATGAGTGACTGCTTGTTGACATGGTGCAAGCAGCAATGTAGCTGTGGATATCTCCATGCTTTTTTTAACTGTGAATGGGATGATGAAGGTGGGTGCGCAAAGTGCCATAGATAAGATTGTCACCACAGGCTTCCGGGCCATCCAGTTGATCTACTTCTTCACAGCTGGAGCAGATGAAGTCAAGTGCTGGCAAATACGCAAGCACACAAAAGCGCCGCAGGTGAGACTGTTTCTGCTTTTCATTGGCGCTCCTGACTGATCTCAGTACATATCAAGCAAGCTCCAGGCTGCCGTCTTGAGAGAGTGCCAGTATGACTGCCCATAGGTATAGCTCTGTTCTTGTTTTCCTTCTCTACATGTCAAGTTTTATTGACGGTCACATAGTCTTTTTTCCTGCCCTCAAATACTCAGCAGATGTGAGACTCTTGTCTGTGGTAGCCAAGGGACAGCTGTGTTGTCAATATCAGTTCCAATAATTTTGTGTCCTGTCCCTCAAGAAGAGTCTGCACTGCACATGCTGTCTGTCATAATGCAATGTCTGCTCACGCCATTCTGACATTCTGATCTTCCATGTTGCTGCAGGCTGCTGGTGCCATACATACTGACTTTGAGCGGGGCTTCATCTGCGCAGAAGTCATGCAGTACGATGTCTTGCATGAGCTAAAAACAGAGGCGGACGTCAAAGCTGCCGGGAAATACAAGCAGGAGGGCAAGAACTATGTCGTCCAGGTATAGCCATTGTCAAAGCAAGAACTGCAGGCTGGATCATCCACGCTGCGCACATGTAGAGATTGCCAACAGGGGCCAATCTTGATTGCACGTGTTAGAGTGCTCTGTGTTGCAAAGTGACTGCTTATGCATTCGCAGCCTCATATGCATGCAAGATTTTCACGCATACTTGCTGTCAGATGCATCACAAACATGATGATAGATGATGTGGTGATGAGCGTGATAGCCCTGCCACTAGTGCTCAGTTCTTTCATGTGGATACAGGATGGTGATGTCATCTTCTTCAAGTTCAACGTCACATCAACTGGCAAGAAGTGATCATGTCTAACAAAAAGAACAGCAAGTGATAGGCATGGAATTAGCACAGGAGGAGTTGGCGCCCGCTATTATGTCTGTTGCCCCTTTCAGCCCAAGCTATGACTGTACTGTTATCACGGATCGCAATATTGCTGATAAGAGCATCGCATGGCAAATAAACAGAAACGAAAAAGGACTTTCTTATCTGTGTCCTTGTTTGCTGTGTGTCGGTTGCAAAGCATGCGAGCTAAGCTCAGACACTGCAGATGATGTAGTCTCTGCATGCAATTGTTGCACAATTATTGGCAGCATCCTGATGTCTGTATCCAGGAGCTGCTTCTGTTGCTCATGCAAGGTTTGGCTACTGTCGGCCACGCTGTTGGCAACGTACAATGATTGATTGTCACCATGGACAGGCATCACTTGACATACGCGCCTGTTGCCTGAAAATTGGTCTATTCATCTTCTACCTGTGCCTCTAGCTTTCGCCTTGATCTGTTTTGCCTGGGCATGCGCACCCGTTTCTGACAGGAGATCAACTCCACCTGCTGCATAGGATACTAGCGTTGCAAAGCTGCCGGTCGTGCCTCTGGGTTTGCCGACCGTGCCGTCTTTGAAAACTTGTAGCTTGCACTGATCCTGCAATCCGTGGTGTAGGACATCGATTTCCGCCCGCACTAGCTGCACCACTGTGAGTCAACGTTCCCGTTCCCAGGTGGCTGCGCGCAGCCCCGCCGTTGGGCACTTGTATTAGTACTTAGTCCTACTGAGTAGCAGCTCAACCATGGCAAGCGTCTTCGCATTTTGGAGGTGGCCTCGCCGGAGATGGTTTCGCATCATGTGGTGTTTGTGTGCTGTTGGATTGCTGGTGGCTCTACCACTCATCATCATAGAGTTCAAGAAGTCAAACTTCTCAGTCAAGTACCAGGCATGGTTTATATCCGGAATGTTTGTCCTGATGGCCCTGCCTGTCACGGTGTATGAAGTGGCGATGCACTTGGAGTACTTCTCCAGACCAAAGCTTCAGATCCGAGTCATCAGGATCTTGTGGATGGTGCCAGTCTATGCGGTGGACAGTTGGTTTGCACTGCGCTTCAAGGTAACCATAAATGCATCAAATCAGTTGCATGCATGTCTGACTCATACAAACACTCTGCTGCTGCTAGTGTCAAATCTTGCCTGCAAAGGCATGCAATCATCGTGCCACTGCAGGACACGCACTTGTACATGGACGCCGCAAGAGACTGCTATGAAGCCTTTGTCATCTACAACTTCTTCATGTACCTGCTAGCTTATTTGGAGGACGAGTATGGTGATATAGATGCATACTTCTCCACCAAAGAAGACATCCCACACATGTGGCCCGTTCACTACTTCCAGAAGCCCTGGGCAATGGGTATCGACTTCTTCTGGCAATGTAAGAAGGGTATTCTGAATTACGTCATCCTCAGGCCCCTCATGTCAGCAGTCAGCCTCATAGCCAATGCCTTTGATTCCAGAGAAGCCGGAAACAGAGGTCTTGACTTCAGGCATCCATATGTCTACACCACCATCGTCAACAACTTTTCCCAAACTTGGGCGCTGTACTGCTTGGTGCTCATGTTCAAGGCAACCAAAGATGAGCTGAGCCCAATCAGGCCCTTCGCCAAGTTTGCTGTAGTCAAAGCGGTGGTGTTTCTTTCCTTCTGGCAATCAGTTCTTGTCCAATTGGTGGCTTGGTGGAAGCCCTCCATCTTTGGGGGCGACGTAAGTTTGTTCTGTCTGTTGCCCATGGCATTTGGTTGGCAATGGCATACTATATTTACATCTCGCCCTAGCTGTAAGCAGTGTTATGTTCTGCTATGAATCCTGCTGTTTGTTGCCGTCTTGGCAGTTTGTCTGCTACAAGCAAT
>JAABUO010007556.1_pt1 | contig 12395 bp, 16 predicted proteins | sample 5559291 | NCBI WGS metagenome assembly JAABUO01 (sample SAMN10711878, study PRJNA513372) | rock metagenome | isolation source: Antarctica rocks | place: Antarctica: Victoria Land, Finger Mt sud
ATCAGCTTGTTCTCGCCATCCTTAAACCTGCATCATGCAGTCAGCTTGAACATGCAAAGCAAGGAAGCCAGGCATGCAGAAAAGGATCCACAAGGGCTCATGTGGTGAATGCAAGACACTTTCAGCATGCAAGCAAGCAAGCAAGCAAGCAAAGCATGCAAAAAGGTGCAACCACAGCACTCAAATGGTGAATGCAAAAAGTCTTGTGGGATCAGCACTGCACTGGCTTGAAAGCTGTGAGGGACGCCCTGATAGGGCTAATGGAGTGTTTCAGCACTGTGTTGATGATGACATGGGAGCGGTGGAGCATCGTTGCATTCGTTGCCCAATTTGCAGAACTGAGGCCAAGTTGCAACTCGTGGCCAATTTGCCACCCTAGGGCCTGCCAGAAATGTATTGCCCCAAGTGCACCCTGCCTCATGCAAGACAACAACATGCAACACTGTGCTTAACAAGCACTCGATCACAATTGACAACACATGCTCCAAATATGGATGCAGAGCAGTGAGTCACCTGTCGTAGTCATGTTCAGCGGTCTGGCCAGCCTCGTGAGCACCCTCTTTGACCTTGCCAGCAAGCTGCTTCTCCTTGTCGTATATCCTCTGCTCACCGCCCTTGAACCTTCATGCCATGGCAGAGACGTCTTGACTGGGAGAGAGAGGCGCATTTGCAAAGGCAGTATGTAGATCATGAACTAGTGGGACAGTGAGTCTGATGTGATGTTGACAGTCACAAACCAGAACAGGCATGAGGTCCAGAGCGTCATGGCGCAGCTTCTTGCAACTGTCATGCCCACCGTGCAAACAAGCATAGCAAGCTCAGATTCAAAGTGTGACACCAGGCTGACAAAGAGTAGAGCTAGAGCTCAAACAGTGCATTGCTGGTTGTCAGGAGTTTGAACTGCAACACTGAGCTCACACCGTTCTGTCACTTGAGAGTAAGTATGGTGGCTACCTGTCGTAGTCATGTTCAGCATTGTTGGCAAGCTGCTGCTCCTTGTCGACCACCCTCTGCTCACCTCCCTTGAACCTGCACCACATTGCCACACCACTGTTGATTGCCCAGGCTTGCAAACAAGCCGTTCAACTTGATCGATTCTAAAATCGTGATACTGTTAACAACCTGACAAAAAAAGGGCCACCAGCATTTTTGCTCAGTATTTGTTAACAGTTTGCCAAGAGTATTAATGCAAAGTGCTTCTTCCGTTTGGAGTAGTAAAACAACAATTCAAAATACTAGAACAAACACCCTGTTTTTGATGTTTACATAACCTGAGGGATGAACTGCTTGACGTGATGGTTGACTGTATGTGCTTTTGATGAGTGTGAGTACTTCACCACATGGGGCAACAGGCACCCAAGCAGCTTGACTTTGCTGCATTGCCAGAGGCCTATCCCAATGCACACAGGCAAGATCACCCATCATGGGCTGACAGACGTACCTGTCATAGTCATGCTCAGCTGTGCGCCCCAGCCTGTGCACACCCTCATCATCATCATCAACAACATCATCCTTATGGCCATTGGTCGGGTACCCAGCATCCCCCGGACTCACCCCCCGGCCACCTCTACGCGACCTGTGGGCCCGGCCCAGGTCTGCATCAGCTCTGTCCATTGCCCTTGTCAAGCGCTGGGTTGCCTCTTCAATGGCTCTGCGACCCCTATACATCACAACATCACCATGACATACTACTAGTCAGGCGCTGCAGTATATGTGAGACAAGCTGCAATGATCAGACCTGCAGCAGCCCTGTCAATAGCCCTGGCAAAGTGACTCTGCAACCCCTATGAAATAATGCAGAGAATATACCCACACGATCATGGTATTGATGGTGCTGTACTGTGAGTTAGACATCCCACAAACTCACAGCACATGCTACGATTAGTCTAGAGGTCACTGCAGCTTACCACTCCTCATCTTCCTCATCCTCATCATCACCATCGTCCTGCCAGTAGCTATCTGCAAGCCGGCCAGACTCAAGTGAGACTTGTAGCAATGACAACATTTAGGATTTAGGGTTTTGAGTCTAAACCCTAAACACAATCTGCAAACCAGTCACACTCAGATGAGACCTTAGCAATGATTAGCAAAGGATATTGAGCAGCAAATCTCCTTCCCAAATACCCACTCCAATGACACGCATGGGAGCCCAATCACCATTTCCAATCACCCATTTCCAATCACCCAGTCCACTGGCAAGCATACAGGACTCAGTCATGCTCTACAGCCATGCTAATGACGACAGTTTATGCATCTGCAAGGATGCAGAAGACCACAGTGTGGCTGAGCCGCAAACGGGGAGGTCAGAATGCAAGCACTGTCAGATCTTTATGGTGCTGGTGGCTGACAGTGTGCAGAGTACATGAAGCTGAAGGTGAGGAGTAGGGTAGCATGTGTGTACCTTGTTTAGGCTCCAGCCCTGCCATGCGTTGTGCACCCGCAGCAGCTTTTGATGCAGCGCCCTTGACTGCGTGCTTTGCATCAACTGCAGACAGCATCATGCTCGGCATTAGCTTGTGTGTGCACGTTAATGTGGACTGTGTCAGAAAGCTTTGAGGATCGTGCATGCATACATGCACACTGCTGAACACTTACCAGAAGTTGATGCGGTTACACTATGGCACTGCATAGGGAGTGAGAGTTAAGCTTATGCTGCAGTGAGAGTTTGATGACTGCTGCAATCACCTGCAGCATCCTTCAGACCACCAAAGATGCTGGTCTTGGGCTGGCTTCTGTCTGGGGGGCTGTGGGACCCTTGGGGCCCATAGCCAGTCTGCTTGTAGCCATATTCCCTCTGGTATTGCTTCCACGCACTCTCGTCAGGACTGTGAACATGATCCACCCTGCACGGCGACAAGAGCTGCTGTCAAGGCCGCCAGAGCTGATCTGAGAGATGCGACACTGTTGAATGACTTGCGTTGTCTGGGAACTGCAAATGCGTGCTGAGTGGGCACCTCAACAGCAGTGTGCAGTAAGGTATGGCAGTAAAGTATGGCATACCTTGACTGAGTTTTGCTCTCTGTCTGTTCAGCAGCTTTCGCACTTTGACTGCAGCACACATGACATATTACCACATGAAGCTTTGATTTGCGTCTAATGGCAATGTGCGAGTACAGAGCTGATGTACGATTTGACTGATTGCACACCCTGGCTGCTGCAGGTTGTACCTGCTGGTTTCCTGGCCTGTCATTTTGTCCGCGAGGACCTGCACGCCTTCAGCGCCTCGCTTGGCAAACTGACCTAAGGTCCCTCGCCCTGTTGGGTCTTCAACGGGGTCGGGCTGAGGCTTTTCAGTATGATCAGGTGCGTGTGTAGACATGGAAGGCGGTGTACCCTTAGCAGCCGTCGCACCAGCTGATGGTGTCAGTCGCTCTGCGATATCAAGCAAAGTTGCGGTGATGGATACCAACTTGTGCTCATGGAAACCTGGACGAGACGAGTCAGGCTTAGATTGGCAAGCAAGCCCAACGCACAGGATGTGTTAACTGCGCAGCAGCAGGCGGTCACTTGCCTGACTGCGTTATGTTCTTGCAGACACATCAGTCACCATCTCTATGCCCTGTTGGTCGATAGTGTTCGAGCTGAACATATCATTTGTGTAGTGCATTGGATTAGTCCACTGCAGAAGCTGCGTGTCGTCCACGCAGAGCGTGTCGTAACGCAGGAAAATGGCGTTTCGTTCATGACGTGAACAAGTAGGACAGGCCCTGGTGGCAGCGGCTAGGAAGGCAATGTTTGCTATGCGGCGGCGGTTGTGCACCCCTGGGCATCAGGGACCCTGCTCTGCAATGCAAGCTATTTGACACTCTCGTGCTACCCATTCTGAGTTATGTTGTTCATGAGTCAACAAGGGCCATAGGCCATGGAATGACTGCGTTATGTGTTGTACAGAAGCTCTCAGGCTGAATATCAATATGGTGAATACATAATATGTATTACATATCTTTCTGCTATCAAATGCTTTTCCGATAGGAGATTGCAATTGCTTAGCAGAGTCACATGCGGCTGTCATGGTCTACATGTTTCCGAGATTTGAGCAGCTTCAGCGACAGCTCAGCACGGTCAGCGCAGCGACATCTTCCAGCCCCAGCTTACAGTTTTTTGTGTACTTGCAGATTTGTAACTATCTATCGCTCGCTGCATCTCGTATCTGCCTTTTGCATGGCTCTTCGCAGTCCGTCTGTCTTCGGATTGCGTTCGAGTGTCACTTCGGTGTCATCCCTCGTCCACATATGTATATACATATATGTTGACACTGTGCCAATGACGTTGGGTAGGCACTGAAAGGAAGGACAGGCTGTGTCAGGTGTGTGATTTGTTACAGGATGTAGAGGATGAACAACATTTCATCTTTGATTGTCCAGCTTACAGTCACATCAGAAACGAGCATGCAAATCTTTTTCAGCAAACTTGTACCGTACCAGACTTAACTTGCGGGCCGTGCGGGATATACCAATTTATTTACACTTGTCAACGTCGCGAATTTGATCGTAATACACCGTAAGCTGGTATCAAGAATACGTTGTGGTTAACCCCGCGAAATAGCGTGTATTGATCATTTATGCAGGGGTGCGGGAAGCGGTGCAGGTCGCGCCGATGAATGATAGCATATGCATCTCAATTACTTCCTGGGCTGAAGCGGTCCGTCGAAAGCGATGGATGGGTGCTGAGTCTCAGAGTGCTGTCAACACCTTGCAAAGGCTGTTCTTAGGCGAAGAAGAGCCAGACAGTGCCGCTAAAACAATAGCTACAATTTACAACCCGTTGCTACAGCAAGGCTCTCAGAGTGTTTTCGAGCTATGGGATATGATGTGCGACGCTGTAGGCGTGCTGGATTGCCATCTCGTAGTCGACGAACGCCTCGTGAGTGTCATCAACGCAATATCGGAGCTGCCGGATGTAACAGACCAGAGCGGCACAGCCGTGAAACCAGGAGGTTCGTGGTCTGGGTTTGGAGTGTTCTGGAGGGACCTGCCAGTCCTGGCGGTTGAATATAGGGAGGCTTCTGATGGTATGGCTTTGGTATAAACAGGCTTGTACTATCGTTGCTACGTCGCACTGAAAACCACTTTTGCACCCAGCAAAAGATGACGATGAGGATTTTGAGGGAAGTACCTGGACTGACGCTCAAGTAGCAGCACAAGTCAACTATGCCACCTTTGGCGCACATTACCTGTCTCAAGGCAAGAAAGATTTGGGCATGGCATGGCATGCTGAAGTCAGTTTCATGAATGCTCTTGACGACCCCTATGACACGTGTGAGCAGCAGTACTGGGCAGGACTTTTTGTGCCTGTGGCTGCTACCTGGTTTATACAGGCTGCGACGAAGATTTACGACATGTGTCGGGATAGCACAGGGGTAAGGGGCTATAGCTTGAGACGCTGGGCTTTTTGGAAGTGCAGATTCCTTGAGATTGCAGCAAATGAGGATTTCATGATCAGCATCAGGGATATGGCTTCAAGAGCTGCTTCTAAAATGAATAAAGTTGACGGAGATGCAGCAATGTCAGAAGCAACCCTGTCCTGATTGTCAGCATACAAGGATTGAGCCATGACACAATGAGGGGATCATCAAATCCTCAAAATTTTCAAGCCAACTCTGAGACAAAACATGAGAGCTGTTTGGCAGCTACATGTTTGTTTGAACACATCTATGCAGCAGAGACGGGCCCTAGATCTTCAGAGACGTTCACCTACTTTGGCTACTTAAATCCAGGCTATGCACAGTTCGAAGCAGCGGAGTTGCTGTTATCTTACAGAAATGCTTGAGGCAGACAGCAAGACTATGGCAAATGTATACCAAGCCGTTTCAGCTCCTGCGAATACACAGCAAAATGCACAGACATGTTGTTAGATTGGATTCAGAAAACCACATTGAATGATGCATGTTCTTTCTGCTCATTGAGTGTCAAGGCCCAAGGACTGCTTTTGTTATAATGCTGTCTGCTATGGTCCTCAATAGATTCAAGCTACACACTCTGACACCTAGTGTTGCTGCCTAAAATGTCCAACCGAGTTTTGCTTCAATGATGCAGCCTGAGCGCTGCCAATGATATAGCACCAACTGCCATTGTTAGTGCCAGTTTTCTCTAATCTTGTGAGCAACCTGAAACGTTAGCACTGACAGCCACCAGGATACTTAGCTGATGCTCATTTGACCATGAACAGCAGCGCAAATATTTAGGGTTTAGGGTTTAGGCATTAATGCACATACACGACAACAAAGGACTTCCAACTGTATGTCGAAGTGAACATTCACACTGTCCTGTTGTAGTGATCACTACAACAGGACAGTGTGAATGTTCATGACACAGAGCAAGCGGTCCTAAAACACAACCACCAGCCAGGCTACTATCAGTACATCATGCGCACAGCGAGTGCTGCGGCCACTGTCAAACCGCCAGCAAACAGAATGCCATCCTTGTACATGGCAGATGTGAGACCCCGGTATGCCGAATTGCCCATGGCCACCCCCATCATGCGGGGCCCACCAAACATGCTTGGAGCAGCCTTATGAAGCGCTGTGCGGGACGCCATATGTAGACCAAGCAGGAGCTTATGGCCCAACAGCCATGCTTTGTGCACTGCGTCTTGATCCTGAACACACAGCATGCAAAACCTGTCAGGGACTTGACCTGTTACAACATGAAGCAAACACTGCAAAACCTGTATGCTGATGCAATTGTGTGTTTCATATGTAGCATTCAACACCAAGCACATGCGGAATGATGCAGCCGAGATGTTGCTTAGCATTAGTGTAAGACGTGCCTTGCATGCATCTGTCATGAGTTGTTGCTGACAGATGATCTTCTGCTTGCACCAGGCAGGGCTCCCAATGCAAGGAGCTGTCAATGCATGGCAGGTCAGCTGTCTTGTGTTATTTCAGTCAGCAGCTGTCCTGGCCAACCTTGATTGTGAAGCCAACCCCTTTTGGAGCCAACATCTAAGAGACATGTGCAGCACCCAGAGACACGCCACAAACAGGGCAACCCTAAAGCTCATCATGAGCCAGAAAGCGTAAACATTATTGTTATTGACATTGGACAGGGCAAGGACAGCTGCACAGTTGTGCTGGGTGCTGACAAGCTCAAGAGTCAGCCACACCATAGGCTTGCACATAATGCCACTGGCTGTGTGAGAGCCTGTGGGTCGAAGAAACACGGATGTAAGGGTGTAAGAAACTATAGACAGCTTTTTTCACTCCCGAAACATCTATAATATGACAGAAACGTCCAGTTTACAATGACGAAACAACTGAATCTATATTGTGGGGGTGTTTTAGGGTTGTTTGAGGGCATGCAGGAGGGCAGGCAAAGAGAGTAAAGTAGGCAGGAAGAGGATAAAGCAGACCAGGCAACAAGGCAGGGGCGACTAGGAAGCAAAGGGCTAGCCAGAAAGGCAAGCCAGTCTAACAAAGGCAAGCACGAGAGGCAAGCAGGCTGTACCTGGGAAGCAAGGCCAACATCAAAAGAGGCCACTACTTCATTGATCGTCATAATGGCCTGGATGTCTGGCAAGCGCGCCTTGTTGTAAGCTAGCAGAGCAGTATCTACATTGCCTTGCTGCTGCTCAAGGCACTGAGCAAAGACTGCTACATCCTCCATGCCTGAGTTCAGACCCTGACCCAGTATCGGGGACATAGTATGTGCTGCATCACCTAACAGCACTGTCTGCGAGACACCATGTGCAGCGTCTTAACACCAGCTTGGCATGGGCGTGGCGTTGAGTGAACAAAAGAGCGAGTGAGTGGGCAAGCAAGAGAACAAAGGAACAAATGAATGAGCAAGCGGATGGGGCAGATGAGTAAATAAGCCAGCAAGTAAATGGGTCAGGTAAGCAAGCAAGCGAGCAAGCAAGTGAGCATGCAAGTGAGCAAGCAAGTGAGCAAGCGAGTGAGCAACAGCGTGAGCAAGCGAGTGAGCAAGTGAAGTCAGCAATTGGATGGAGAGTGAGCAAGTCAGCAAGTCAGCAATTGGATGGAGAGTGAGCGATTGCTTGTTTGGCATTGCATTCCGTATTTGCAACAATACCTTGGGGCCATGCAGCTGGGACAGGTGGGTCCAGCTGGGCATTGGGTAGAATTGTGGCTTTGACTGAACCAGATCTATGACAGCTTTGCGAGCATAGCCTGGTAAAGAGGGAGCACTCTCATGCAACAACTTGACAACTCTAGCTGTATCACCTTCCCTGCATGTGCCAGCCAGTGGTCCTTAGACCAACATGACTGTGACTGCAACATGTGCAATGTTTGGAGAATGTGAAGCAGAGGTTATTGGTACATGACAATGCTTCAGCGAGAGTTGACAGTGCTGTGTCCTGTTGCCATGGCGTTGCCAGCAAGGACTCAAGGACACTTCACAGCCAGCGTGCCTTGCTGGAAAGCCCTCTGCAAGCTTGGGATAATAATAATAATAATAATAATAATAATTATTATTAAAACGCTTTATTAGGCTTGTGATGCACATGGATTTGAGTGAACGTGTTTGAGTCAGCGCATTTGAGTGAATACATTGAGATGCAAACAAGAATGAGAGCCTGCTGGATTGGCCAGCACAGTTGCCTGGCAAGCATGTCTCAAGTCCACTGCTTTGCAGATATAGAATAGCTTTTGTGACATGTGGGCAGCTTGACCTGTGTCAGCTCAATACATATGCATATGCCATGGTAGGTAAAGTGCACAGCGGTGGAGCATCTGATCATAGTGGCAGGACATTGCCCATCGTCAACCAAAGGCTCTATGAATGCATGCACAAAATATGCCCTCACCATGGGAAGTAGCCAGCATCTTAAGACAATGCACGACATCTGGTCAACACACCTGATGGCATCAGCATGCTCCCGTGGCATGGTAAGCCCTACTCGGCAGTCCTTGCTGCTTTGTGCATCCCATAACACGGTGCCATCCTGCATGCAGCCACTTGCACATCTACAATAACAGTTGCCAAGCACCTGAAACAGTGAATATACTGCAGATAAAGAGTACTGCTGGTCTATTACTGTGAAAGAATCATTAGTGCCTTTGACTAGCAGAGTCGGACAACTATCTAGCCAGGCAGCTTCTTTGCAGCTTCTTTGTGGGACTTTGATCACATGGCTCACATGGTCAGTGACTGATAGCATGCGACTTAGCTGGTGCAGCATGCTAAACGCTTTGTCAGGCTCTAATGAGGCCCACTGGGGGTCTGCTCAAGGCCTGGTAAGACTTTGACAAAGCCCATTGGGGGGCTTCCCTACCTTGATGGTATGCATCTGCAGAACTGCATGTGGTGGAATGTCATCTGCGTTGGTCACTTGTGTCATGGAGTAAACCTGTCTGTGTCTGTAGCGGCGTATGTAGCCATCAGGCATGATGTGTTGCAAAGCTGACCTCACAGCACTTGCCGCCCCATCTGCTCCCACTAACAGGTCATACGGCACCTACGGCGGTGATGTACACTGTATCATACTGTGTACCGAGTCAGTACTGTATACTGTGTCAGTACTATGTACTGTATTGGTGCATGCATTGATACAAGGCAGTTGCTGCAGCAACATCATGCCAACACATCATCAATAATAATCATGCATGTTGGGTGATGCTGCAAAATGTTGTCACCAGCTGCTTTGTGCCGCAGTGCCAGGTGCTCTGAGCAGCGCTCATCACGACATGGGCAGACAACACACAAATGTTGGAACAGGGACATCTGCCTGCAGCCATAAGGGCAGAAGCATCCACCCCAACTGTAATGACAAGGAAGGCTATACCACAGCAATCCTTATGTATTTCCAAGTGTCCTGCTGATCGTTGCGTACAGCTAAATCCCTTGAAGCAATACTGGCAACCTTATATAACAACTGCTGAGATGATCAGTACCATTTGTTCTACAACTGGTTGCCTCAAAGGTGCCCAAGCTGATTGTACATGACAAACTCACATGTTGGTGCATGTGCATGTCTGAAGGCATGAGTAATCACTGCACTGGCTTAAATTCGTGCCTTACAGGCTACCTAAGCTCTACCCTCTACGCTAGCTTGCATACTTACAGTCAGTTGGAGCGCACCTCTGTGACATTTGAACCTGTAGAGACGTGAACTGTTTGCCTGTCCAGATCCACATTCTGTATCAGAGTATTGAAGTGGAATTCAATGGCATTTGGATGCAATCGCTTTGCCTCATTGATGACACACAGGGCAATCTCATCGCGGAAAGCCCTGACACACTGTGGATCCTGTGTGATGGGGATGCTTGCAGACCTCATTGTGGTACCATCAGCCTTGTACATGTTTGCTTCTGCAGCATGGGCATAAGTTGAACAACCAAGCTTGCAAGCAACAAGTATGTCTCGTGGTCTACCACACAGCTGCAGTGACACAGAGGAAAGACAGAAATGCAGTAAAAAGTGTCAAAAAGGACACAGCAGCACAGACGCAATGACATCGATGTGGACCACCCAAACACAGCTGGTTGGATACATAGGCCAGTCCTAGTAGGCCAAAATTTTGAAAGAACATAGCTGCAGGTCACTTGTTCAAGGCAATGAGCGCTTATGATCTCACCAAGAAGCTTTCCCTGTTTTGCAATGATAGGGTCTATGTTCACTTGGGCCAGCTTCAGAACGTTGAGCGCTCGCGAGGTGAGGTTCAGCCGGTAGGCCTTGTTGTCCTGCTGGGAAGGCCGCAAGGAAGGAGCGCTTGCCTGCTCGAACACCTGTAAGCACTCGCCTTGTCAAGCTCGCACGCGTGGACGCACGTGGTGCAACATATGCATGCCTGCCAACGAGCGCCAGGACGACACTCAACACTCTTCTCTAGTGCGACTTGCTGTGACCTATGCAGCTCTAGCTCGATAGCTGTCGCGAGCGAGTTACTGAATGTACCTGAGGCTTCCAACCCTGCCTCGCCAACATGATAGCTGTCATTGCACCAACGGGCCCGCCACCCGCAATCACGGCCGTTCTTCCAGACATGACCACAGTTGACCTTGCTATGTGACACCTGGGTGTCGTACGCTTGCAGGCAGCTAGCTGCGGCGCAAGAGGGACCTGGCATATGCTGCATGCTTGGGGGCCTTGACAGTGTTAATGCCATTGCAGGTCTAAGTGTAAGATGTCATCGTTGATGTCATCGCGACTAGCAAAAAGCTCCGGAACCAACGCTTGAAATGCTCTGAAACCACGAAAGCAGGCCCTTGACACATGGCATGTTGCGTCAGGTAATTTGCATGTCAACGACGGTCCTTCCGAAAACAGCAAGTCAACCAGCACACCTTTCTGTGTAAGGCTTCACTGGCGCAGAAGGCGCTTGTAGCGCATGTGTGGCGCCGGTAAAAGCAACAGGTTTGTGACAGTGAAACAAGGCTGAAAGCAGGGCCCCAACTTGGCAACATGGATTCAAGTTTTGGGTTTGCTTATCTTGCATGATATACATATTAAGTGGACTTGCTTCCAAAAGACAATATAATGCCTTTGCATTAAGATCGCATGTGGTCTGTACACCACTCTCTACCTATTGTTTCACTCGCATGCATGCCATATGGGCTGCACGCCATATGGGCTGCATAGACCGAGTCATTGCCGTTTTGTGTACGCAATTCATGCAAGCAATGACTAGTGTGTGTTGAAGCGAGGTCGGTCGCTTCAACAGTGTGCAACTCAGTATGGGCAATATGAAGCCATCAGAACAGCCACTTTGAGACTGCCTGAGCTGTATCAGCACCACACAAAGCCTGTTGCCATTCATCTGCCTGTGCACCACGTGTGCAACTGTAGAAGTTCTGGCTCAGCTTTACTCCACGCAAATGTAACGAAGAGACGTATAAGGGACGTGTAAACGTGTTAGGGATGTGAGAGGTACTTGTGTAAGATTTTAGCGTGGTCGCAGTGAAATCTGTCTATACAATGACTACATGTGCCTTGGCCTTCAGTCACCTTGACTCATAAAAAGCTCAGGGGTCACAAACTCATGTACAGACAAACTTGTGACACCCAGGCAGACATGCATGCTTTGTTGACTCACAGCGTGGCTGCGCATGCATTCAACGTTTAAAAACGAAACTATCAGCACATGCTAAGAAAACAACTGGCAATGTCGTCATCATTACAGTCATGCTATGTTCTTGACATGTTCGCGAACAATATTCTCTGTGTACTCTTTAAAAAAAGACATGGTCAAGTGTCTGAACAGGCCATACTGAGGTTTGCAATGACAAATCAGAGATGCAGCAGGTCTCAACATGTCTAAACAAAGGAAACGTGGAGAGCTTACTAATAGCTAGGCCATTGCGCAGCAGGGCTTACACTACAAGGGATGGAACTTTGTCCTTTTGTGCCTCGCAAGAGATAGCATCCTTGACAGCACGGTCATGAACACAACACAACAAGCCATTTGCAAGTGTACCAGACCACCCAGAAGTCTGC
>JAABUO010007557.1_pt1 | contig 12395 bp, 11 predicted proteins | sample 5559291 | NCBI WGS metagenome assembly JAABUO01 (sample SAMN10711878, study PRJNA513372) | rock metagenome | isolation source: Antarctica rocks | place: Antarctica: Victoria Land, Finger Mt sud
AGTGCTTTTGGTAGTTGAAGTGGTGGGAGAGAAAAGATACAGGGGTGCATGGAAAGGCTAGATAGGTCCATTGCGAGGCTGCTTTTGGGGGTTTCTTTGGGTTCTGGATAAATAGATTTCAGGCGCTGCGTTTGCATAGAGTTATAAATGCCTTAGAAAAACATGTTTTTTGAGTGATTTGTTCATACTGTCCTTCCATCCTGTTTAATAGGATCATAATCACTAGAAGCTCAACAAATGATTCTCATCCTCGCTTCGACTGGGTGGATCCTTCTCATTTTCATTACTGCTCTATCCAGCGCTTTTATCGCCCTCGAGCGAGCCGCATGAAACTCAGATTGGATTCCAGTCCATCTGGCGCTCGTCTTTAAATGGCTGCACTGCCACTGCTACCACCAGCGAGCGCTATCGCTTTTCCCACGCCCCCTACTATCGATTTTAGTCGTGAAAGACCATTAAGACACCACCGCTCCTTCGTCGCTTCTCCTCTCCCTCATCAACACCCTATACCCCTCCACAACCTTCATCCTCGCTTCACTCAACTCCCCTTGCCTCTTCAAACCTCCGACCGCTCCTTGCACACCCGTACCGCCAGGCGCTTTCATCTTTTCCCGCACTTTCGCGAGCTTAGGGGGCGCGAGGACTACGTCATGAATGCCGACGAGACCGTTATCTCTAGAAGATGCTGAGGCTTGCACAGTGCTAGTCGAGAGGCGTTTGGACGTTATGGCTGCCCAGTCATCATCGTCTTCGGGTATAGCACCTCCTTTTCTCTTTTTTGACTTCTTGCCTCCCTTGGCCACCTCGGCGATTCCTCCATCGGATTCCTCATCGCTGGCGTCTTCCCTCGCTTCCTTGATTCTCCTCTCTTCTTCCCTCCATTCCCGCTGCATCTTCTTCATTTTCTTCTCCATTTTCGTCCGTCGCGGTTTTTCGCCTTCGATCCTTATATTGCGCTTTGATGCGAGGCCGGAGACGGGTAATGCGGCGTTGACGCGTGCGGAAAAGGAGGAGAGGGGTTCATTGGGCTGGATTTTGGGGAGGTCTGGGGCAATGGTTGTGGGGTGTGTGGGGGTTGATGAGGGCTCGGAAGCAGGACGTTTCCGCTTTTTGGAAGAACGGACGCCATCGTCGAGGCCAGAGGGCAGTTTGCGGCCGGTAATGGTGTAATTCATTAGGCGGGTGAAGGCGCGGGGAGTGTCGTCTGCGGTTTTGGGTTTGGATTTTCGTTTACCGGGACGCGGTTTTGCTGGTTTGGAGGTAGGGGCGGACTGAGGCGCTTTGGTGACTGGGAGAGGGTGGGCAAGAGAGGTAGGAGGGAGGTTGTACCTGGATGGGCGTCAGTGGGGTTATTGGGAGGAGGGGATTGAGAGGGAGCTACGAAGGGCCATTTTTTGATTGATCTCTTTTGTGTTTATGAGGCATCGCGGTTGGTTATGATAAACGTGGCCTTATGTTGGATACTTAAGAATCCATCGAAGTCTTTTGGCGGAGTAATTATTGTGAGAGGTGGGAATATTTTTGCGGAGGGCGGAATCACACCGTGCTCTTTCACGCAAAAACTGGCTGCTCTATCCAATAGTTCCATTGCCAAGCACAATCGCTATACTGATGCACGACAGCTTCGACATCTATTTGTTCTATATTTGCACGGGACACTGAGGGGAGCCGGGCTCCACGGGTAGTAGAGCGTCGTCTTACTATGTAGATTCCTTCTGGGATCGTCATACACAACATTTTCTAGTGCAGAAAACAGGGTTGAGGGCATACAAAGACTCGGTGTTATGGCTAACCCAATCACTGGCGACAACGCTTTTGAAGAATCGCTGTCTGGAGCGTCAGATTCAGAGCATCTTCTACATTACGGTCTTGAGTTTCAGGAGGCGAGGACCGAAAAGTTTACCAGTTGGAAAAGATCGTTACAAAGCAATATACTGGGCAGAAGACGAAGCAACTACACCCCTCGATCTGATGAAGATTCTTGCACTCAATGTGGGAAATCAAGGTTTGCGAGAAAGACGCCTTTGCGCAAGTGCACAGTTGTTGGGCTCTGGATATTCGCCTCGTTGTGAGATAGCCAGAGCTGTCTCGTGTTTTTCCTTCGTTTGCTGACTGCCGATCTAGTGGTGTACTCCAACTGCTGAATCTGCTGATTGGTCTAGCACCATCCTTTCCCTCAGATGGCATTCATCGTATACTCCGTCAGTGGGGAAGACCAGGACAAATTGGTGATGGGCTATCTACTTGGCCAACAGATTTCTCTCGAGGCATTATGCCCATCCCTTGTCATTCCCACAACGATTACTGGCGAAAAGTCCCGTTATACTCTGCGATTGAGGCAGGATGTATAAGTGTTGAAGCGGACGTGTGGCTCATACATGACGAGTTGTATGTCGGCCATTCTCGTGCAAGCCTTACAAACGAGCGCACCTTTGCCACTCTTTACATTAATCCGCTTCTTGACATCCTGTCGCATCAGAACCCTACAACCTCATTCCATCCAAATGGGAATACTAGTCTCGACGGCGTTTTCGATACCACTCCTGAACAATCTCTTGTGCTCCTAATCGATTTTAAGACATCCGGTACCGAGCTGTGGCCTCATGTTCTTTCTGCGCTAGAGCCTCTCCGTAGCCGGAACTACCTAAGTCATCATGATGGGGATCAAATGATCCATAGACCCATCACCGTTGTCGGTACAGGCGACATTCCTTTTGAGTCAGTTTCTAAAAAGTCCGCGAACCCACATCTTGATGTTTTCTTCGACGCCCCTCTGGATCAGATGTGGGGGATTAGCGAAGAACAACCGGCTTCCGCCAACTCTAGCTCTAACAATACCTCTCAATCGATAAAGCAGGATCTCTACAATACGACAAATTCCTACTATGCTAGTGCCTCTTTTATCGACGCGATCGGGTATCCATGGCAAGGCCAGTTGACAGATCCACAGCTCAGCTCAATCAGGGGCCAGGTTGCCGGCGCTCAGAAGAAAGGCCTCAAAGCGAGATACTGGGAATTACCTTTTTGGCCGATTGACCTGAGAAACCACATCTGGGACGTGGTAGTAAAAGAAGGTATTGATCTCTTGAATGTTGATGATTTAATCGCAGCGACGCAACAGAAATGGACACGAAGGGTTTGAGTACAATTATGTTAGCTAGGAGGCGTTGGTGGTATCTAGAGGGCTTAAGGTAGAGATAGGATTTAAGGAAATTTCATTGTACGAGTACGGTAGAGCTAGAGAGTTAGTACCAGTAAATGCCCTCAATTAGGTAGAATAATGATAATACCTAGAGCACCTCACTCCCCATAGATGTGAACAAAGTAAAGGAGGTGAATCACATCCTCAGGACACTACTCTAGTCTTAGCGCCGTATTCTTGTTTTGAAAATCCAAACGTCAGCCCCACTCTACCACTCTGCCAAAACCCCGCCAGTAATAATCATCTTTTGACTCGGATCTCCAACATCGTCTTCGTTCGAAACACAGCGACCGTCAAATGTACTAGACTTTTATCACACACGCATACGCTATTGGGTGGAAGATGGTGAGGTGGGAAAATGGTGAAAAGTTTGGATAATTTGATTCGGCATTTGATTGACGAGATTGCCCTTTGTGGCGAAGAAGGTGAGAACACTTTTGCTCTGTCTCATTATAGAACTTGATTGGAGTTTTCAAGTCTTTGGTTTTCCCATTCCCGCATCTTCTTATTTCCTACGGACAATGGCTTTACAGAGCTTGCCCTTGGCAGATGTGAGCTTTAAAGTGCTCCGGAATCAGTGTCATTCTGAGATTACACCTACTGCAGTATCTTAAGCATGCAACTTTATTATCACAATTCCTTAAGGATGTTTTACCCATGTCAACCTCCGGGAAATAGTGTTGTTCAATGAGAACTAACTTCTACAAGGAGCTTTGCCATCTGACTATCTCAAATATGTCTACACTTACTATGAAAAGCAATCCCAGCAGGATAATGGTACAGTCACGTGCAGTGACGGCGATGAATCTAATCTTACAACCTGTACCGTTGACCGTCCATTTCAAGAACAGATCTGGAAATGGCTCACACGTCATCCGGAAATACGAGTTGGCAAGAGCAAGGAGGGCAATAAGCTACGCTTGTGCGATGTCGAAGCACTGAACTCCACGCATTCAAACCATGAGCAATCAAGGTTTCCAGATGGAGATCAAACTGTTTCGGTGCACAATACCCCGGCATCAAGCTCTCACAAAACCCACATCTTTTCAGATAATCCAGATAATCCAGATAATGGACCATCCGCTCCAGCAAAGAAATGGTTAAAGGGCTCATCCGCAAAGTCTAAGAGCACAGAAGAACCGAGTATTGTGGGTGGTCTTCGACTTTACGTCAGCGAAGAGCGCATGTGGCGAGTAGTAGCAGGTCATGGAGTTGATCATTCCAAGGTGCCGGCTATGGACTTTGTATGCCTTTCAATTATAGCGGCACGAGGGCCCAAGGGTATCCTGCAACCGGAGCTTGTTGTCGTCAGCGGTCAAGACAAGCGCTCTCTTCCCAGGAGAACTGATCACCTACACAAGTTTGGCTACATCGAGAAGAGACCTGTTTTGGTCTCTGGAAGTAGGACGAGCATGTTGACTCTGAAAAGATTTGTCACCGCTCCCACCATTATTGACCGTACCTTGAAGCCCCCTAAAGATACCTCCTTAACCCATCCAAATAACGAGAGCGTTCTCGATTTGATCTCATTGACCCACGGCATCTTTGACAACCTGGGAGAGTTAGAGATCATCGCGACAGAAGACTTGAAAAAGAAACTGGTATGTGTACAATCTAATTAGAGGGTTGAATCTCAGCTAAAAGATATGTAGGGGGTGTGGGGCCATCGGTGGCCGATGAAAGTTTTAGCAAGGACTTTACGGAAGCTCGAAGCTCTAGGTTGTGTCAAACAAGTCAAGGCTCAAGCAAATTCCGACTTAGCCACCGCGTTCTACTTCAAGTGTGTCAAATTAATTCGCGAACCAGACGAATCAGAGTGGCAATATTTCATCTCTCCTCACCGCGGACTCTCTCATGCAGCGGCTGGGGCAGGAGACGAATATCTTGATGCGGACGGTGAAATTGACGAAGACTATGATCCGGAACATTTGACACATCTCGAGCCTGATATTAAGGCCCCGCCATTGAAAAATCTACATGAGTTTGAAAGACCCGTAGCTCAATGGGATGGAGATTGTTGTCTGAACAACTTTCTATTCGAAATTATCGATAGGTCAGGCACTCAAGGCATGAGCACCATGGTAACTTCAATTTCACGATAGTCCCTGCGCAATCCTTACTTACGGTTGCTCAGGATGTCAAGCGCCACGCGTTTGGCGGTTTGATTAAAAGGCCTCTAGAGTATCAGCTTGGCCGACTCGTAGATCAATGGCAGATCTCGCAGCCACCGCATCTTCGTCATCTGGCAATCATCAGAGATACTGCCATGAACAAGTCCGTCGCTCACTTCATTCACTATTCTTATAAAAACTTCAAAGACTTAGTGGACAGCGGCAAAGCTTCATGGGAGGCGGTCGAGACAATTTCCGAAACTAAGAAGAAGGGTAAGAACAAAGCCGCAGCAGTCACCTCTGAGCCTGATTTGGATGAATACGGATTCCCTAAGCTGCAGGCAAATTTGTTCCAGGGAACCCATAATGATGCCGCACCTTTCGAGTGCGCCCTTGCAGTGAAGATCAGGCCCCTATTTGTGACTTCACTTAACGCCATATCAAAGAAGCTAGATGGGGACATTTATGGTATGTAGGAGTTATTGGAAACAGTTAGGTATCTTGCTAAAAACTTGTTTCAGCGCTTCGCTACGAAGGTAAAGATCGCATGCCTCAATCGCGTCGTGGCCTCGATCCATCACGAAAGTCAACCGAGAGCACCCCACAGAGATTATCATTCAAACCTCGAGGTCGGCCACGTAAAGTGCCAAGGACAGGTCAACCGGCCAATTTGGGGTCGATGACTGCTGATGAAATTAGTAAAGTCGCCCGTCTGCAACAGGCAGCTATGAAGTATGACGTTTTTAAAATTGAGAGAGAAATCGACAGGCGAGTTGATGAAGGGGACGATTATGCCATAGCTCTCGATATAGTACTTCGTGAGGTAGCCGATGAGCACACACAATTGGGACTACCGCCCTCATTGGCAGCTAAAGCGGTGAGAGTTCGATCAAGCATGCCTGGAGACAAAGAGGAAAAACCCATTCTGCCGGAGGAAGTACTTGCACAATTCGCTGCCGAGATAGGTGTGGATACTACTAAGGCTCCTAAAGCTCCTAAAGCTCCCAAGAGAGTTGGGCGACCAAGTGGCAAAAAGATATCGCAGCCCCCTGACTATTTGCCTTCGGTTGCTGCACATTCCTGGCCTATATTATCAAAGCCACTATTAGCTCCGACCATACTTTCCGAGTCTAGGCCCGAGAAAAGAATGCGTCTTCCACGCACACAGCAAAAGAGTACCGACTTCACCTACTTTCCTTCTATAGCTGCCCATAGTCAGCCAACTTTACAGCCTGGCAAAGCGGCCGAAAATACTATCACGACGCAATCGAGGCAGGAGTCAACTAAGGGTAGCAGGAGGAACAAGCGCAAGCTTTCTCGGGATCTCTCCTCGTTTACCGGCCCAGCGAGTTCTCAAAACACGCCTGTAGATCTTACCGAATACGATTCATTCCCACCGAAGAAACATAAGCAGGAGATGGCTGCAAGAAAGAGTGGGGATGTTGCTTCCCGCTCTGTTCCAATCGATGATGCGAGTCTTAAAAGGAAGCGGTCAGCTTCCGAGTTAGTGGAATCTAACAAGAAGATCATTCTTGAGTATCTACCTTCTATCGCGGCACATAGCCAAAGGGTCATTCGTCCACAGGAAAATTCATTGTGGAACGGTGCTGAGAATCAGAAGAAGTCAACTAAACCAGTCGGAGGGTATTTTTCGAAAGACGTCAATCAAGTCGCCGTTCAAAAATCATTGGTATATGAGCTTCCGAGCAACAGAACAGAGTCCGAAATGAAGAATTACAGGAAGCAGTGCAACGATATCAAGCGACCCAAGAACGGTGTTTTCATTGGTCGCAGGACTACAGTTTACCGTAAGGGTGGCAGTGGCCCGAGAAAAAGCCAATTTGCGATTTTCAAGTTGCCTCACTTGAACGACTTCAGCTGGTTTCAGAAAGAAGTACCAAAGGCTAAAGGTCTTCTTCAGGCATCTACAGTTGGATATTTCAAAGCACATCTGAGCACGAATAGTCGGTATTCGTCAATTCTAAGTTCAATAGATGACAATCAGTCCAGGATAAATATGTCGAGTAAGTCATCGGTGCGCGTCTCTCAGTCCAGACAGGTCGGCTCTATACATGCATCTCCGTATAATCCGCATCCGAAGAAGAAAGCGAAACAAATAGCATCATCTGCAAAGACTTCCATGCGTCAATTACCTGATCCGGCTCTTACATGTGGAGATGAACCAGGTGATCCTATCGCTTCTCAGAGAGCCCAAGGACCTAATAGCACATCGACTTCAGCAATGGTCGGCTCAGTCAAACCAAACAATCAATCCAATGGGACCATCTCCACCTTGTCGGAAACTCTAGCCCAGAAGCGGCCGCCAGATCTTGTACATGACGGTGCGCCAAAAGGTTCGCCGGAGGATTCTCTTGGGACAACCGAGGGCTTGGTAAGCACATTGAATGAACATTTACATCGGGGTTTTGATCAAGGGTCCCATTCTCAGCTTTCCAGATCTATACGCTCCAATATAACGGCAGATGAGTCCATGTTAGGAGAAGTAAAGAAGATTCAGGGGACTGAGGTTGGGTCATTTGATGTCACGGGAATCGTAACGAATTCATGTAATGGTAGTGGACTGTCCAGAAGTCAGACAGCCCACCAACCTGGTCCTTCAGGATCCCACTCTGTGTCTGTCGATCACCTTACTAATGCCCCGCTTGAGGACGTTGTCGAAACGAATGTGAGCTCGAAGGCAAAAGTGACGCCCAAACTGAGCTTGACTGGAGGATCTGTAGGATACTTGCGGAGAAATATAGTCATGAACATTGTACAAGCATGTGGAGGGGTTTTTCCCAGCGACAAAGAACTCGTATATCCCTTCGTCTACGCATGGCAGAAAGAAGGTAAGCCAGGGACGCCAGAAAGGCCTACAGTGACAGCAATATGCAAGTCACTGTATGCTTCAGGCAAGCTTCGACAGCTCTATTTCAGTTTCAAGGATAAAAAGGGGCTCATGGTAACGAAGCAAATGATGGGTTTACGAGAGATCAGTCCTACCGATCCTAGGGTTAAAGTGGTACAACAGAAAATAATTGACTTCTATCCCAAACCCTACATCCCCGAAGAAGCAGAAGTTTCGGAGGCAGTGCGGAATAAAATATCTATTCCTTGGGCATATGGGAGCAACAGAACTCTCTCCAACCTTCAGATTGACCATGAGGCCCGCGTTCAGCTGCAGCACAAGCCCCAGTACATCCAACGCAAAGAATCCTCGCTGAATTCGAGGATCCACACGCCAGATCATAGAACAGTGCCTGAAGTTGATGACGTGACCGGAAAGGCTACCACTATTGCGGATAATAGCAATGATCCGTATATCAATCCTTTGGCGAACAATACTCATGGATTTATCCGGCGTCCTGATTTGGATCCGACCTCAGATAGACCGGTACGAAAAGTCCAGCGGCTTGCAAGCCTCAAAAAGTCGCCTATAGTAATCCCTGCCCAGAGTTTTACCAGGTATGACCCCATTTTGACATCCAAGAGCTCGTCCATAACTGGACCACTACGGCCTCATGCCTATCATTCGGAGTCAAACACAACCCAAGATTTCAATCAGAGGACACTAGTAAAAAAGCGAACCAAGCCATATCTCCCGTCAATAGCAGCACATACGCAACCCATTTATAAGCCGGTCACGATCAAGCGTAAATACATCAAGCGATCACAGACATTCTGGAACCCTAAGCTGTCAGAGCCTTCCATGAAGGACGAGACATTGCTCTTACGGTCGCCGTCAGGGTCGCCTGAGTTTTCATACGATCTAGTAAGCTCTGTTGCTGAGGAAGTATCGCGGGTTAAAGTGGTATACGCATTACATACTTCAACTGCGCTAAGCATAGATCCATGGTATTCGCATCAGCAGAGATCTACCATCATGGATCCAGATCATCAGTTTCACTCCGTGACTGGTACCTTTTCTGCCATGTTCAACGTACCTAAGAAGTGGGACAGGAAATCTCAGACCATTGGTCGTAAGAAAGCTTGCAAGGCCGATCGGGTCTACTCCAACTGGGGCCTCACCAATCAATCGTCCGTAGATTGGATCAGTCCTCCGCTAGCTCCAATCAAGACAACATTTCACGATGATATTGACTATATGCTCTACTGCGAGCTAGAAACGGGGGGGTTCGCCCTCACCACCTTCACTGATCACTCTTTCGTCAATTTTACGTTCAAGCATCCGCAGAGGCTTTCGAATAATGCTACCACAAATATGGACAAAGCCGTGAGTGTGTCTTTCTCCAAAGTTGACGGCCGAACCCTCTACAAACCCTTTGCTCCGTCCATTATTCCTAGACCTAAGGTCAACAAAAAGATAGTTTCAAACGGGACAAGACGAACCGCACCAGTGGTACCTGATACGCGAGCAGGACTTGGAACGCCGGCGAAGCGCAAGCGACAAAAGGAGCCGAAGGAACAATTCATGTCTCGTCGTCTCACATCGCTTCCAGAGGGCCAAAGCTTTGGGAGGTTCATAGCTTCAGGAGAAGCCATTGGCAAGTTTGATGCCGAAGGTAGACCTAACAAACTCCGAAGAATACGTGGACCACAGCTACTTCATGGTCTTGGCAAAGAGGGCGAGAAACGGTTGGTCTTCGCTACGCTCGTCATCCGTACCTTGACCGGAGGACTAGAGCGCCATATCGATTGGGTATTAATAGCTCGATTGTTTGCGCCAAAGTTCGATCAGATGTACATTCAGAACCGGTGGAACGCTGTTATGAACAAATGGCGGTTTCAATACGAAAGACTGAACACGGAGTTCGAGGATAGGTTTGTACAGGCGTATGAAGACGGATTAATTCCACCTATTGATTACGACGACTTAGAAAATTACGACTGGGCATGGTTAGTGGATTGGACCATGGAAAATATCGCAGCTCCTACGAAAGCTTTGCCAGACTTACCTGCAGAGCGCTCAAAATGGGATGAACTGTTCACCGTTAAAGAATCGCACGAGAGCAATATGCACTCCTTTTTTGAAACTGATGTAGTCCAGACTCTTCCGCTTCGGACTAACAATCTACTCAAGCAGTCTTACGTGGTTCCATTTCATGAAAAGAGCCTCTCTACCCCATTGGAGGAATCAGAGCAAATGGCTGTCGCAAAATCCAGGATACGTGCTAATATTATCACTCCAAACGCAAGCTACAATTCGGATTTAGCAAGAGAGCGGTTGAACATGTTCAAAGAATCCACTATTGAGCTTGCATTGAAAGAATTGCTGGCAACCCGTGTTCTCTCTCAACAAAACAAGGGCCGACTTGTCCCGGGCCGCAACTACAATATTTCTCAGCATCTTCTGGATCGCCTAAAGAAGAACCTGGAGCTCAAATACTTCCATTGTGCGTCATCATACAAACGCCAACTGGACAGGGACTTGATGGGGAAAGGCGCCGTCGACTTTTCTACCACTGCAGAAGATGGTATTATACTCGCTGTAATGAACATGCAAGCTCACGGTCGCATTGAGATTAGACCGAAGAACCCACCGATGAACAAATTTGGACTGACCGACGGGGGCTATCAAACCAGAAAGATGGACAAGAGGCGCCTGAACTTTACCTGCGAAATCCGACCAACGGATACCTACCTTTTGGATAACCCCCTTTTACCTCTTCCACCGCCGCCGTGCCAGCACCAGGGAACGCCGATGTCCAAGATTCCTCTATGGTATGATATCAACGATAAGCTTGTGCCTGAAGTGTGGGATCTGGTCCTCGCAGCCATTATGGCGGTTCTATCTATGCGACCTGGAATTGGAGCCAAGGAGCTTGAGAAAAGCATGAGGCCGGCCCTGGAAGTGTGGGAATTGGATCTCGTGCTAGACTGGATGGTATTTGCGAAGGCGGCAAAGAAAGTTGGACGGGGGTTCATGGTGGATGAGTGGTGGTGGTTGTGTATGGATCAGGTACAGGGGGAGAAAGATGCTGAAATTGGGGCAGCAGTTGAGATAAACAGGGATGTAGGAGAGACATGATGGATTGCAACTGGCGAAATTGGCATGAATTGGAAGTTTTGTGGCAGCTTCAATTGTTCTCTTTAGCATTTACAGCGTTGATACCCCTGAGCATTGAGTGTAAGAAAAGACGAGAAGCAATATTGCTAATCGCTGCGTACATGATCTAGATCGAAATGGAACAGACGACTTTGATCAAAAGTCGTTGTTGATTGGCATCGATTCTAGTTGGCATTGATTCATCGAAAAATTTGTTCGTAAAAGATTTACTGCCGAAGCTGCTTACAACGGGGGTCTCGTGGTTACGAAGCAAAACCAAAGATTAATTACATTAATACTAATGAGCGCCACACTTGTTACACCAGAGTGCTGTTTGACGATTTACGGGGTTTTCATCGTCATTGAGAAGCAGCTTCGACTGTACTTTGAATCGAGGTAGGATCGCTGAACACAGCCACTGTGATGCATATAGAACAACAAGCGAGATGCACGTAGGCTTAGGGTTTCAGAATTGCCACACTCTCACACCCGCTGACCGTACCTCGGCATGATTCATCTGAGACCGCAATTGCGCCGCAGCAGCGTGCGCAGCTCTCGAACTCGACACGTCACAGAGACATTCTCCAACACCGAATCCCCTATACAAACACTTCCATTGACCCATCCACTAACGATACAACATACCTCTGCTTCCTCTCACCCACCACTCACCCACCACTCACCTTACGTCTACGCCTACCCTCAAACAAACAAAAATGTCGCTCCCTACCTTCAACACCAAATCCCCCACCATCAAGCGCATCCTCAAAGAAGCCCATGAACTCCGCCAAAACCCTGACCCAACCCTCCACGCCTCCCCCCTCGACTCCAACCTCTTCGAATGGCACTTCACCCTCTCCGGCCCGCCCTCCACCCCCTACGAGCGCGGCATTTACCACGGCCGCATTATCCTCCCCCCAAGCTACCCTCTTCGCCCGCCATCCTTCCGCTTTCTCACGCCGAGCGGCCGCTTTGAAGTGAACAGGGAGATCTGCCTATCGATAAGCGGACATCATGAGGAGACGTGGCAGCCGGCGTGGGGAATACGGACGGCGTTATGGGCGCTGAGGGCGTT
>JAABUO010007560.1_pt1 | contig 12391 bp, 10 predicted proteins | sample 5559291 | NCBI WGS metagenome assembly JAABUO01 (sample SAMN10711878, study PRJNA513372) | rock metagenome | isolation source: Antarctica rocks | place: Antarctica: Victoria Land, Finger Mt sud
AACTGAGAAGAGGAGCTATGCAGAAGATTGAAGCCATCATTCAGCCATCGAAGTTGGACGAAGTGAAGGACGCGTTGATCGAGATCGGCGTTGAAGGAATGACGGTGCTGGAAGCGCGCGGGCACGGGCGGCAAAAAGGGCACACGGAGTTTTATCGCGGACGCGAATATGCAGTCGATCTGCTGCCCAAAGTGAAGCTGGAACTGGTGGTTTCAGATGAGATGGTAGAGCGGGCAATTCACGCAATCGCCACGGCGGCGCGCACTGGAAAGATTGGCGACGGCAAGATTTTTATCTCGCGTATCGACGAGGCGATTCGCATCCGCAATGACGAGCGTGGGGAGATTGCTCTTTAGCGTTGGCGTGGATAGAGGACTGGTATGGCAAGAACAACGCAGATTCCCTGCGGGAATGACAGCTAACGGCAGCGGCAAACGCAGATTCCCTGCGGGAATGACAGCTAGCGGCAGCGGCAAACGCAGATTCCCTTCGGGAATGACAGCTAACGGCAGCGGCAAACGCAGATTCCCTGCGGGAATGACAGCTAACGGCAAGAACACACGCAGACTCCCTGCGGGAATGACAACCAAAACAGGGAAGAGCTTCGCCGAACGTCGCAAATTCTGTACACCATCACCGCATCAGCTATAGCCCGGAGGTAAGAGCGATGTCTGCGAGCAACCGAGCCTCCGACCAGCCAATGCCAACAGCAGCCGATCCTCCCACGCTGTACACGCAACGAATGGAGGAGTTGCGTGCTCGCTTTTATGCGTCTGCGGGTACTCTGCAGGCCGGAGCCAGGGCTATGGCGGCTCGCGCCAGCGCAGTCGATAATCTGGTGCAAACGCTGTGGAGTCGGTGCACGGGCAACGGTGGGAGTGCGGCTGAAATTGCTTTGATGGCTGTTGGCGGATACGGGCGTGGCGAATTGTTCCCGCATTCGGATGTGGACCTGCTGTTTTTACATCAGCGGAAGTCTCTGGCAAAGACGCAGACCGAGACGATTCGTCAGATGAGCCAGGCGATGTGGGACGCAGGTCTGCGCGTCTCACCGATGACGCGGAGTCTGTCGGAATGCGAACGCTTCGATGTCGACAACGTTGAGTTCACGCTGTCGCTGCTGGACGCACGTGTGCTCGCCGATGCTGGTGGCGCCGGTCAGCAACTTGTAGGAAGCGTTGTGCCTCGGCTGATCGCACGGGAACGCAAGAGCATTGTCAGGCGGCTGCTCGATGTGACGCGTCTGCGTCATGCGCGATACGGTGACACGCTGTTTCACCTGGAGCCAAATATCAAGGAGTGTCCGGGCGGTCTTCGCGATGCGAACGTCTGCGTGTGGCTCGGTCGGCTCGTAGCAGCGAAGCCGGGCGTCGCCGCTGAATTTGAACACGCGCGCATGTTTCTGGAGACTGCGCGAACCCTGCTGCACCTGCGTCATGGGCGCGATGACAATACGCTGGACTGGCACTCGCAGGATGAGGCTGCAAAAGCAGGGCTCGGAATTTCGGCCCAGGAAGGGGGCGAGGTGGAGTCCGGATACTGGATGCGCGTTTATTTCCGGCAGGCGCGCGCGATTGAGCGGGGCACCATGCAGGCGCTTGAAGACGCTGCCATGCTGGACCGGAATGCTCGTCGCGCACCTTTGGGAAGACTCGAGGGCGTCCGCCCGGCTGGGAGTGCCTCTGGATTCGAACTGCGCGAGGGTGCGCTGCTGCTGGCGCCGGTTGCTGCAGGCCACGATCCTGCCCACGACCCGGAGGTCGTGCTGGGTCTGTTTGCAGAGATGGCGCGCACAGGCGCACGGCTGGCGCGGGTAACAGAGCAACGGCTCGAGGGCGGATTGCCGCTGCTGTCCACTCTGCTTGAGGATGGACCTGCACTTTGGCGTCGCTTGTCCGACATACTAACCGGATCTTTCGCGGGGATGTCCCTGCGCGCGATGCACGCTCTGGGCGTGCTGGAACTGATTCTTCCGGAGTTTCACGGGATCGACGCCCTCGTCGTACGCGATGCCTACCACCGTTACACCGTCGACGAACACACGTTCGTTGCCATCGACGTGCTGCACGGGTTGGCGAAGTTGGACCGTCAAAGCACGGGTAAAGGCCTGGGTGGTTTGCTCGAGCGCCGAGTACGCAAGCAGTTGGACCCGGCAAAGCCTTTGCAGGCTTGGGCAGGCCGCTTTGGCGCTGTGCTGCGCGATCTACCTCATCCAGCGCTGCTCTACATGGCTGCGCTGCTGCACGATACCGGGAAAGGACGCGCCGGGGTGGCGCATGCTGCGGAATCGGCTCGCCTGGCCGCGGGAGTGCTGAAGCGCCTCGAGATGGACCCGTATGAGGCAGCGCTGGTTCTGGATGTCATTCGCCATCACCTGGAGATGTCGGCGGCCATGCGGCGTGACGTGTTCGATCAGGAGACGATCAGCGCCCTGGCGGAGCAGGTGGAGTCGCCCGAAGTGCTGAGGATGCTCACGGTGTTCACCTATGCAGATATCTGTGCCGTTCATCCGGATGCGTTGACTCCATGGAAAGCGGAGAACCTCTGGCATCTTTATCTTGCCTCGATCAGCTACCTGGACCGCAACGTTGATGACCACCGCGTCGGGGAAGGCCGGGAGATTCGATCGAGCGAGAACCTGCATCGCGTACATGCTCTGCTGCCCGGAAAAACGACGGAGATCCAGCAGTTTCTTCGCGGGTTTCCGCAACGATATCTCGCGACGCGCAGCGGGGAAGCAGTCCTCGCTCACTTTGCCATGGCTGCCAAGCTGGAGGTTCCAACGGATCTTGAACTGATGCTGGAGTACGACGCGGCGACCAGCGCGCTAACGTTGGTAACGCGGGACCGCCCGCGCCTGTTTGCGTCGGTTGCGGGCGCGCTGGCAGCCTGGGGCATGAACATCATCTCTGCAGAGGGATTCTCGAACGCAGACGGGGTTGTCGTGGACCAATTCCGCTTTACCGACAGCTTCAAGACGCTCGAGTTGAACGGAGAAGAAGAACGCGGGCGGTTCATCGCGAGCCTGCGCGGCGTGGTTGGAGGCAGCGTCGAGGTCGAGAAGCTGCTCTCCTCCAGGCGGCGGAACCGGCGGCGTGTTCGGAAGGTCGACGTCGAGACACATCTGTCTTTCGACCAGGTGGCATCTACGCAAAGCACGTTGCTGGAAGTAATTGCGCAGGATACGCCGGGTCTGCTGTATTCGCTGGCTGTGACGCTTGCGCGCCACCAGTGCAATATCGAGGTAGCCCTCGTGGATACGCAGGGTGAAATGGCGATCGACGTCTTTTATCTTACCCAGGCTGGCAGGAAGCTTGAAGCTGCCAGTGAAGAGGTCCTGCGCGAGGCACTGCTTGAAGGCATTGCTGAGAACGCCCGTTGAGCGATTCTGCCTGGGTAATGGTTACCTGAACCATGACAACCCTGCTGTACTGCCTCGCATCCATACGTTTGCATCCCCGACAGTGTAGAACGCAGGCAGCTTGGGCTTCAAATTGAGACTGAAACGGCTTTATCATAGGGCTATGAGCACATCGGCAAAGCAGGCGACGAGCGAGGAACGCACTCCGCAGGGAAACCTGAAGGACGACCGCTACTTTTTCGGGGCGCTGGATAGCTCCGGCCAGAACCAGGAAAAGTTGCGCGAAGTAAGCTGGGGTGCGGACCAGCCGGAAGGCATCGTGCTCGCGTCGCTTGATGCGGCGATCAACTGGGTGCGGAAGAATTCCGTATGGCCTATGACCTTCGGGCTGGCATGTTGCGCGATCGAGATGATGTCCATGGGAGGGTCGCGCTATGACATCGCACGCTTTGGCGCGGAGGTGTTCCGGCCCTCGCCGCGGCAAAGCGATCTGATGGTCATTGCGGGACGGGTTTCGCAGAAGATGGCTCCGGTGATTCGCCGTTTGTACGAACAGATGCCTGAACCGAAGTGGGTAATTTCGATGGGTGCCTGCGCCACCTCGGGTGGTGTCTTCAACAATTACGCACTGCTACAGGGTGTCAACCAGATTATTCCGGTGGATATTTACGTTCCCGGTTGTCCGCCGCGCCCGGAACAGCTGCTGTATGCAATCACTTTGTTGCAAGAGAAGATCCAGCGTGAACGCGGAACCATGCGCCGGACACTGAATTTGAGTTGATGGAAGCACTTCGCCCGGGTGGTGCTTACCCTAGCTGGTTACACTTGCACGATTGTTAACCTGCTGGTTAACTCTTTGCTGGACGAATGAGACAGCGCAGACGAGAAGATTACTGGACAGGTACCGAAAGCATGTTTTACTCGGATTCCGTCTTGCGCGCTGATAGATTCTTTTCGAGGTTGCGCTTTTATTTTCTTGTGGATGGTTCCGCCATCTGCGGTAAGCTAGAGCGGACATCTACATTGGCGAGGCAATCAGAGGCTCGTTGTTTTTGAAGTTACTTTTGCGGAGGAAGTCGAATGGTTTATCGCCCTTTTCGTAGTATTGGCCGGTTCGGACTGGCTGCATGCGCAGTCAGCCTTGGAGTTGCGAGCCTGAGTGCGCAAACTGCACCCAGCACCCCCGCCCCGATGGGGCCTAACCCTTCTCGCGTGGATATTTTCACCGGGTACTCCTATTTTGGCGCGCATGGGCAGGTAAAGCCCGCCGACATCAATTATTCGTCGATCAATGAAGGCGCAATTGGAAGCGCAGCGCTGTATTTCAACCGCTTCGTTGGTGCTGAGATCAATTTTGTAGCTCACCCGGATGGACTTAACGACGGTCTCTACAGCTCGAGCGCGGGTTTGATTGTGCGCGCTCCGATGGAGCATTACACCTTGTTCGCGCATGGTCTGGTCGGCGGCGCGAAGCTGGGTGGGCCGAACAGTGAAGGTCCGCTTGAATATCACGAGCCCTACCGCTGGGGACCCACGCTGACTGCTGGCGGCGGCATGGACTACGACCTGCCGTTTTTCAACAACCTCTTCTCCCTTCGTCTTTTTGAGGCCGACTACCGCTACATTCACACCGACTACGGTCCGTCGACTTCGGTTCCGACCGGCGGCATTCTGGGTGGGCGCACCAACATGAGCGGCATCGACCTGAGCACCGGCATTGTGACGCACTTCGGCCACATCATCCCGCCGCCGCCTGTCACCTATACGTGCCTTGCGGCACCTGCGACCGTCTATCCTGGCGATCCGCTCACCATCACCGGAACCGCTTTGAACGTAAATCCCAAGCGCACCCCGGCTTACACCTGGACCTCGACCAGTGGACCGGTTGAAGGCACCAGCAATGTGGCCAACCTTGACACCAAGACGCTTGCTCCGGGCAGCTACACTGTGACCGGTCACATTACGGAAGGCAAGAAGCCTGGCCAGTTTGCGGATTGCACATCGCAATTCACGGTCAAACAGTTTGAACCGCCGACCATCGGCTGCTCGGCCAATCCTTCGACCGTCAACCCCGGCGATCCTTCCACCATCACTTCCACTGGCGTGAGCCCGCAGAATCGTCCTCTGACCTATAGCTACAGTGCAACCGGCGGTACGGTCAGCGGAACCACCAACACGGCCACTCTTACAACCACAGGTGCTGCTCCCGGAACGATTACCGTGACCTGCAACGTTGTGGATGACAAGGGCCAGACTGCTTCGCAGACGGCGACCGTTACGGTCAATGCGCCTGAAGTGAAGCAGCCGGAAGCGCCGAAGACCACCAGCCTTTGCGCGGTCAACTTCGAACGCGACACACGCCGTCCGGCACGTGTCGACAACGAAGGCAAGGCTTGCCTGGACGATCTCGCCCTCAACCTGCAGCGTTCTACCGATTCGAAACTCTACGTCGTCGGCAATGCAGCGCCGAAGAGTGTGAAGGGTAGCCGCCGTGAAGCGATGGAAGCCAAGCGCAGCCATCACCTGGCAGAAGAGCGCGCCGTCAACACCAAGGACTATTTGGTAAAGGAGAAGGGAATCGATCCTTCCCGTGTGATGGTCTTCACTGGTACCGACAGCAGCAACACCGTGGCCGACACATTGGTTCCGGCGGGCGCTGATACCTCGGCGATGTCCTCTGCGATGACACCCATCGATGAGAGCACCCTCCAGGCTCAGCCACGCAATCGTCCGGCGGGTCATCACCGCCAGGCGCACCACCACCACACCGCCAAGTAGATTCGGCGGCAAACATCAAGGGCTGGCTGGGCTTCGGCTCCAGCCAGCCTTTGTGTTTCGCCTTGGGCAGCTTGTTTGCGAGTAGATCAATACACAGTTGGGTGAGGTTTCATGGCAGGTCGGTCACGGGTCCTTCGCACGGTTTTGTTGAGTTTTTTTGCCTTCCTGATTTGCGCGGTGGCCAGCGCTGCTCCCTGGGTTCCGGTAGGCCCCGATGGTGGTGATGCGCGCCGCATCAGCAGTGACCCGAATGACCCGCAGCATCTTTTTCTGGGGACTGCGAATGGCTGGCTATACCAGAGCCAAGACGCAGGCGCCAACTGGACACGGCTTGCCAGGCTCAGCAAGCGGGACGACCTAGTGCTTGACTCATTGGTCATGGATCCGCGTGACTCTAAACACATCACGATCGGTGCCTGGGTGATCGGTGCGCCCGGTGGTGGAATTTATATCAGCCACGACGGCGGTGTGACCTGGACGGCCGCAGAAGAGATGCACGGGCAGTCGGTGCGCGCGCTGGCCGGTTCGCGTTCGAATCCAGATGTTCTGGTCGCCGGCACCCTCGAAGGCATTTTCCAATCTAGCGATAGCGGCCAGCACTGGACCCAGATCAGTCCCAAGGGCAGCAAAGAGATTCACGAGATCGAGTCCATCGCAATCGATCCTGTCGACCCCGATGTGATTTACGCCGGAACGTGGCATCTGCCCTGGAAGACCACGGATGGAGGCAAGACCTGGGCCAACATCAAGCAAGGCGTTATTGACGACTCGGATGTGTTCTCGATCATTATCGATCCGGCTGCGCCGAAGACGGTGTATGCCAGTGCGTGCTCGGGAATTTATAAGAGCCTTGATGCTGGTGAACTGTTCAAAAAAGTCCAGGGCATTCCCTCGACCGCGCGCCGCACCCGCGTTCTGCTTCAGGATCCGACCCATGCTGAAATTGTGTTCGCGGGAACGACGGAAGGCCTATGGCGTACGACCGACGCCGGCGCAAAGTGGACCCGCCTGACCGGACCGGAGGTCATCGTGAATGACGTCTGGGTTTCCCCGAAGGATTCAAAGCGGGTGATGCTCGCGACCGACCGGCAGGGAGTTCAGATCTCGGACGATGGCGGGGAGAGCTTCAAGCCGGCCAACACAGGCTTTTCAGCGGTTCAGATCACGTCGGTGCTGCGCGATCAAAGCAGCCCTGACCGACTCTGGGTGGGCGTTGTCAACGATAAACAAGCGGGCGGAGCCTTCCAGAGTGACAATGGAACCCAAAGCTGGAAGCACGTGGGGGAAGGTTTGAACGGTCTGGATGTGTTTTCTCTGGGACAGGCAGCTGACGGCACGGTGATCGCGGGGACCGCTCATGGTATTTACCTGCTCGACGGAAGTGCCGGGCACTGGAGCAAGATGGATGCAGCTGTAATGTCCCTTCCTGGGCACGTTCCTGCCGAGGGCGCATCCGAGGCCGCGGCCGTTACGGAAAAGAAGTCTGCGCCTCCGGCTTCGAGCAGGAAGCTGACCCCTAAGCAACGAAGGATCGAGGCTACAGCGGAACGTCGTCGCACGCTCGAATCCAGGCGCAGGGCCGCTACTGCGCTCAAGGCTGCCGCAGCCGCACGCGAAGCCGCGAAGCCCAGGTTGGTGACGAAAAATTTTGACGGTCCGGTGTACGCCATTGCCTTGTCTGGCGACAGGCTGCTGGCACTCACTTCACTGGGTCTGTTGACGAGCCACAACAATGGCACCAGTTGGGAGCTGGTTCCAGAGCCCACAGCAAAAGAATGGCATCGTATTGCGGCGAACGGACACACCGTTCTCGCTGCCGGGAATGCAGGGCTTTCGGTCTCGAGCGACGCTGGGAACACGTGGAGCGAAGCATCCTTGCCAGCAGGTCTGACCTCGGTTTCAGCAGTAGCGGTGGATTCAATGGGGGAGCTCTGGACAGGCGGACCGCAGGGCGGTTTCGTTTCCACCGACGCTGGAAAGAGCTGGGCTCGCCCGAAAGGGGCCTATATAACCTCGGTCGCAGACATCCAGTTCGACCCGTTCTATAAAAGTGTTTACGTCTCGACAGATGGCCCGGACGGCATGATCTTCGAAATGCAACTGCCGGACAAAGTCGTGGTGCATACGCAGCCGGGCTGGGATCTTCGTTCGATTCGCCGGGTCAAGGGTGGGCTGATCGGATCAACCAGATACGATGGAATTGTGGCGGAGCCGAAAGATGCAGCGCCTGCGTCAAGCCCTGCGCAAACTGTGCCTGCGCCTCCGGCCGGCGGAGACGGGGCAATCGCTCCACCCAAGCAATAGCAGGATTAGAATTGAGGCATGAGCCTTTCGGCAGCAACATCAGGGATCAACAAGCCGCGCCACTCGTTCCAGACTGACGATCGTGCGCTCGATCCGATCGCGGAAAAGGTACATGCGGGCGAGCGTCTCAGCTTTGACGACGGTGTAACACTCTACCGGTCGGGCGATATCCTGGCGGTAGGCTGGCTGGCTAACCTGGTGCGCGAACGTTTGCACGGCGACCTGGCTTACTTCAACGTCAACCGGCATATCAACCCCACCAACGTCTGCGTCGCGTCATGCCGGCTGTGCGCCTTCGGGCGCAAGAAGGGTGAGGCGGGCACGTATACGATGGCGCTCGAAGAGGCGTTCGCGACGGCTGCGACGGGCTATTCCGACGCGATCACCGAGTTCCACATTGTCGGCGGCCTCCATCCGGATTTGCCGTTCGAGTACTTTATGGATCTTGTGCGCGGGCTCAAGCAACGCTTTCCAAAAGTCCACGTGAAGGCATTCACGATGGTCGAGATTGCCTTCCTTGCGAAGCGCGGGAAGATGAGCATCGCTGAAACCTTGCAAAAGATGAAGGACGCGGGCGTGGACTCGATGCCGGGCGGCGGGGCGGAAATCTTTGCCGACCGCGTACGGCATATTATTTGCGACCATAAAATCGACGGAAGCGAGTGGCTCGATACCGCAAAGCTTGCACACCAGATGGGCTTCCGTTCGAATGCGACCATGCTGTACGGACATGTCGAGAACGAAGAAGACCGGGTGGACCATCTGATCAAGCTTCGCGAAGTGCAGGAGGAGACGGGTGGATTCCAAACCTTCATCCCGCTCTCGTTTCACCCCGATCACACCGCTTTAGCCCACATTCCCAAGTCGACCGGCATGCTGGATATTCGGCAGATTGCGGTTGGGCGCTTGATGCTCGATAACTTTTCGCATATCAAGAGCTATTGGCAGATGGTTACGCCCAAGATGGCTCAGATTTCGTTGCGTTTCGGCGCCGATGACATCGACGGAACGGTCGTGGAAGAGAAAATTTACCATGATGCTGGTGCGACCACGCCACAAGGGATGCGCCGCGCCGATCTCGTGCGTCTGATTACCGAAGCCGGGCGCATTCCCTTCGAGCGGGACACGTTATACAAAGCGGTGACGCGTTCGGAAGATACCTTTACCGTCTCAGCTTGAACATGTTTGAGCTGCGTGCTGGAGGTGCATCGGATGTGGATGCGATGTACCGTCTTGACCTTCTCTGCTTTGAGCCGCCCTTCCGCTTCAGCTTGCGCACCATGCGGCAGTTCGTCGCCCAGAAGAATTCCTACAGCATCGTCGCTGAAGTTGAGCAGACGCTCGCCGGCTTTATCGTCGTAGAGATTGAGTGTGCGGACGAGGCTATGAAAGGATATGTCCTGACGCTGGATGTTCATCCGGAATACCGCCGCAAGGGTCTGGCTAAAACGTTGATGGCGGTTGCAGAGAAAGACTTAGCCAACGCCGGAGCAGATTTGATTTGGCTGCACGTGGATCAGGAGAATGAAGCCGCAGTGCGGTTCTATGAACGCGCAGGGTACCGCCGGTCCGGCGTTGCGGTCGCCTACTACGGCAGCCAGCGCGACGCCTGGATTTATGAAAGGTACTTAAGCAAGCAGGGCGACCAACCAACGTGAGCCCGCAAGCTTGAAACAGCCGAGCCCCTTGACTTACAGTGAATTCTAACGTTTGCCGAAGACGTCACCCATGCGGCGCATCTGGGCACCTACGCCGCGCAGCTTTTCTTCAATCCGTTCATAGCCACGATCCATGTGGTAAACACGGTCCAGAATGCTTTCTCCATCGGCGACCAGCGCTGCCAGCACCAGCGACGCGGAGGCACGGAGATCGGAACACATGACTGCGGTGGATTGCAATTGAGATTTTCCGCGAACGGTTGCGGTGCGTCCCTGGACGGTGATGTTCGCGCCCATGCGGTTCAGTTCCTGCACATGCATAAAACGATTTTCGAAGATATTTTCCGTGATGGTTGAGGTGCCTTCAGCTTGCGTCGCCAAGGCCATAAACTGCGCCTGCATATCGGTAGGGAAGCCGGGGTACTCTTCTGTCGAGATGTCGGCGGCTTTCAACTGGCCCCCCGAGCGGACGCGGATGTTGTCCTTACCCACATCGATGCGGACGCCGCACTGCTCGAGCTTCGAAATCAGGGAGCCAAGGTGACGCGGTTCGCAGCAGTCCACGTTGAGGTCACCGCCCGTGATGGCCCCCGCAATGAGGAATGTGCCGGCTTCAATGCGATCCGGGTTGATGCGGTGGCGTGCTCCATGCAGTTTCGCCACGCCCTTGACGACGATGGTTGAGCTGCCCGCGCCTTCAATCTTTGCGCCCATAGCCTGGAGCAAAGCAGCCAAGTCGGTCACTTCGGGCTCGCACGCGCAGTTCTCGAGTACGGTTTCGCCGTCGGCCAGCACTGCCGCCATCAGGATGTCTTCCGTGCCCGTGACCGTAATTTTGTCGAAGACGATGTGCGCGCCCTTCAGCCGGTTCACACGCGCTTCCAGGTAGCCGTGATCCTGTGTGATGGTTGCGCCCATGGCCTCAAGCGCCTTCAGGTGCAGATCGATGGGGCGTCCGCCGATGGCGCAGCCTCCGGGAACGGCAACCCGCGCCAGGCCGGTGCGGGCCAGCAGCGGACCCAACACCAGGGACGACGCGCGCATGGTCTTTACAATCTCGTACTTGGCGACAGGATCAGACAGAACAGCGCACCGTATGTGGGTGCGGTGCTGAGCGCGACCGTAGCCTAGCTGGACTTCGGCACCCATCGAGACCAGCAGCTTGCGCTCTGTCTCAATGTCCTGCACCTGCGGAATATTTTCGAGGATCAGTTCGTCTTCTGTCAGGATGGCGGCGGCCATGCAGGGCAGGGCAGAGTTCTTTGCCCCCGAAACTTTGATCGTGCCGAGAAGCGGATTGCCGCCACGTACTACAAACTTGTCCATTGCCTGAGGCTGCTCCTGAGAGGGATAGGATAAGTTTACGTCTCACGGGGCAATTGCAACCAGCACGTGAGCCGGGAACCCTGAATGGTACGCGGTCTATTTGGCAGCGGGTTTAGCCGAGGTTCCATCGGTGGCATCGTGTGGCCGCTCGCTGGGGCTGCCGGGGCCATAGCGCAACACAAGGGCACCCTCGATGTTGCTGACTGCGGCGAGGTGGCCTTTCAGGTTGGCGACCGTCTGTAGCTTGAAGCTAACGGTGTTCTGCTCGATTGAGATACCTTGCACGCCTTTGACCTTGATCACTGAGCTGAGGTCTTTGCCGAAAATTCCCAGCAAACCTTTGACCGGGATGCCGTCCGCTTTGAACGTCGTGGCGTGCAGGGTGACCGAACTCCCGTCCGTGGAGACTGTCCCTTCAATCGTGAACTTGATCGGAACGAGCTTCTTGAGTGTGCCGCTCAGGGTCACTTTTTGGGGATCGTTTACTACCTTGAAGTTCTTGATCTTGCTTTTACCCTTGGCGAGTTTGGTGGTAAAGACTTCCGTCAGACTCGGGTCGTCGGCAACGATCTCCCCGTGCTGGACGACGGTCAGCTTCGCGTAGCACATAGGTGCCGACTTGCCCTTTGGCACCAGATCGGCGGAGAAGTTTTTCAGCCTGAAGGTAGCTCCGGGCTGAGTGGCAAACGCTCCAGCCTCAACGTTGATATGGCTGACCGGCGGCGGACACGCAGGCAATGTCTGGGCGTGGACGGGAACGCGAATCAACAGCGCAGCCGCAGCGAGCAGATACACTTTCATTGAAAGTCTCCTGTGGATGTAAGAAACAATCTATATGTGAGGGTAAGTAGCAGCAAAGCCGAGTTGCCTAGGAACTTGTTGAAGAAGTAAGTTCCTTTTGCGACTTGATTAAAGTTGCGTTCGTCTATGGAGTATGCGTGGAGACGAGCGAGTTCAGGACGGG
>JAABUO010007561.1_pt1 | contig 12391 bp, 18 predicted proteins | sample 5559291 | NCBI WGS metagenome assembly JAABUO01 (sample SAMN10711878, study PRJNA513372) | rock metagenome | isolation source: Antarctica rocks | place: Antarctica: Victoria Land, Finger Mt sud
TTTGCTGTACAGTCAGAGGATTGAGTATGACAGTATACAATAACTTTCGATTCATATGCTTCAGCAATATGGACCAGCATCTGCAAGTCTAAGTTGGCAGGATATTTGACTGGGACATTTGTTATTCATTAGGCTCTTGTCAATGATTGTTAATCTGCTGCTCACCCCTGCAGTACACATCTTAAACATGGCTGCCCTTTTTGGATATAAGTGCAGTAGTTGTATGGTCGTTAACAGAAAGGCTGCTGTGAAGCTGCAGAAGCTGTGGCTGCTGTCTGCGCACGAAATATATATTGCTACAGTTAAGTTGCAGTGCATATGGTCCTGCTTTGTAGCAAAACTTGCATGCATGTGCCAGTGGCATGTACAGTTGGATATCAAAGTGCACATAACCTGGGGTGTACAAAGGAGTGTCAGCATTCAAGTGAACCATTCGACTTTTCGGCGGCCAAAATATTGCTTGGGAGCTGCTGAGCTCAGGGTTTCATTGACTTTGGCTTGGTAGGCTGCTTCTGCTGCTGCGTTTGCTTGGGCCTCTTCCCATTGCTGGTCTGTTTCTGCTGCCGCCCTTTGCTCCTTTGCTGCTATCTGAGCCTGCAAAAAGGCAGAACTCGTGTTAGCCTTTAGCTGCATACTGAAGTAGCATGGTTGCTTGACAGCCAAACAACTGGTTGTATGCTGACAGTTTGTTCCCAATTCTCCTATTGCACTTGTGTCAGATCCAATTGCCAAATCCATGGTTGCCAAAAGCAAATCACAACAGTTGACCAGAGACTCAGCGTCTGACATGGCAGCCATCTGACTGGGCTGCAGGTCTCACGCACAATCAATCTGATCACACTGACAATGATTCCCCAGCCCTAGCTATCTTGTATCAGGATGCATCACCTGGATGTCAAGCCTGTGGCGCAGCTCGTTTCTGTACTCCACAGCCCGGGCAGCTGCCACTGCCTCTGCCTCGCATGCAGCCTCGGCCTCCTGCAGCTGCCTCAGCTTCTCATTGTCTGCAGCCACCTGCTGCCTGCAGTCCATCAGGCATGCTATCAGATTTTGACCCCAGATAAGCTGCACTGCCATGCTTTAGTTCGGCTCCATTGAGGTGATAGCAGCACAGGCCAAAAAGCTATTTGGTGCCTAGCAAGGGTACCTAGAGGTAGTAATTCCTCTTTCCGGCTCATAATGAGCTAGGTATGTGCAGGGCAAGTTGAGTGCTGTCTCTCCACAGCAGTCTGTTCTGCAAGGTTTATTGATATGCCAGTCTTGACAGTCACATAACGCAACATCATTGAAACTAGACCTGAGGCAACCAGGCGGGCAGAGCCCCTTCACTTCACCAAACCAAAGCTTCTTAGGCAATTTTTCATTAGGCATGCCTGGCCAATGCCAGGTTGCATCAAGCCAGTAGAGGTCTAGGCACGATGTGCATTACCAGCACCAGAGCTGCTGCCCCAGCCAATGCCTGTCCTCTATCTTGTGTACGGTGGAAGTGCATGCTGGCTGTGCAGATCAACAAAGACATGGATGGCAGTTAAACAAGGGCTGACATGTTCCAACCCGTTTGGGCAAATGCTCACACTCCCCAACTCAGTCTGCCACAGAAGAGAAGAGTGTCCTCACACTGAACCTCTCAATTGCAACAAAAGAACGTCACAATGGCTCTCTGTTGCTGTTGTACGCATCCTTTCATGCCTGACACCAAGGTCCAGGAATCACTTGCATATACTGTGTGTATGTACTTGTAGCACAGGGCGATACCTGGCATGTTGATGCTGCTGGATCTGGTCCCGTTGGCCCTGTGTCACCTCAAGCAGCAGCTGCTTGCGCGCCGCCATGCGTGCAGCCAGCTCAGCATCCCGCTTCGCATTCTGCTCAGCCAGAGCAGCATCAATCATGCTGTCCCTCTCAGCAGTGTCCAGCTGCTCCTTGGCTAGCAAGGCTTCCAGGTGCTTTCTGCATACACACACATGTAGGCTCAGTTACCTGTGTGGTGTCAACACCACAACCGTAACCACCTGTGACACCTATGTGGCAGCACCTAATCTGTTCTGAGTGATGCATCAGATGCTTGGAAGGGCTCAAACTCTCAGATCATACATCAAAACTGGCCAACCCCATCAAAGATGAGACGGGCAGTTGAAGCTAGCTGAAGTTGACTGTGCTTACACTATGTGCTGTTGGTTCATGGATCGTCAAGCAGAAGTGCCTGGCTGCAAGTAACTTGTGACAGTAACAGCAAAGCTGAAGACACAGAAACTGGGCTTCGCCAAGAAGCCATAGTGTGATACCCATTGGCTGCAGGAACACAAGCAGCAAGCACATGGCTGAGGACCTGCACGGCATCAATACATGTGACGCCAGGTGTTCTCAGTCACCCTGAAACATTTCTCTATTTACACAGGTTCTGGGAATGTCCTGGAGGAGAGACCCATCACAGGCCAGCACATGTTGTTTCACCTGTATCTGAGCTGCTCAGCCTTGCGCTCAGCCTTGAGCTGCTTGTCAGCAGCTTCCTCCTGAGCGTCCTTCCTCATAGCAGCATCCATCAGCTGCTGATCGGCCCGCTGCTCTGCTGCAGCAATGCGCTCCACCTCTGCCTGCTTGGCCCTGCAAACATGTCATGGACAGGTTAGGCTACAAGAGATGCACAACCGTTGGAAGCACAAGTTGCCAGCTATATCAAAGGCTGCTAGTTGGCGGGTCAAAGTACGGAGAGCATGGAATGTACTATGGTCGAACTGTATAGAATGCCCCTTGAGTTTGTTGCAGCACCGGCAGAATAAGACATTGCCCACAGGGGGCGTAAGCAGATGACTGGATGCTGGTGGGCAAGGTGCAGCAGCATGCTCTGAACTCAGACAATTGTCAGATAAGCTTGATTAAGTGAACTTAGGCAGCATGACGAGCAACATCGTATGGCATGCTGCAAGCGTGGCATTGAGTATGACAGCAACTGGAGGTACGACTGTTGACCCATAAAGCAGCTGATGAGATGGCTTGGTGGTGGTGGAGGGTGTGGTTGAGGTGTGAGCATCTGTGATGCATATGCAGGCGGTTACACACACGCACACCGTCTGCATGCGTCACCTGTCACCTCTGCGCCCTGGACTGGTGGCGCATGCAGACGAGGCTTCCAGCTGCATGCAGTCTGAGGTAAGCTATACAGCAGGTTAACACAGGCCCAGCACAGGGCGCACATTCTTTACACGTCTGGTGCAGCACCTGTTGAACTCCTTGACTTCCAGGTTGAGCTGCTGCTGCCTGGCACGTGCTGAATCCTCAGCCTGTCGTGCTGCGTCATCGTCAGCTGCCCATCTAGCCTTGAGCGCATCAATCTCCTGTTGCTGCTGCGCTGCTTCCTCAGCATTGCGCTGGCTGTTGCTTGCCACCTGGGCATCCAGAAGCTTGCCGATGGCCTCATACTGTTCCCTCGCTCGTCTCTTGTCTTCTGCATACCTGTCAGGAGCAGCAAGAACATGGAAGTGCATTTGAAGGGACATACTGTAACTTGGGCTTGGCACAACACAATGTTTTGAGCAACATAATTTGTGACGTGAAATGATCTACATGGCATCAACAGCTAGGGACTTATGCATACTTTACATGCACAATGCCGCAAGAATGTTTTCCATGGCATTGTGCTTTTGCTCCCCAAGGGCGCATTTTAATTTCCGCGACAGAGTAATAAAGAAGCTGTTGCATTGATGACAGACGATTTACCCCTGCTTGGTGCAGTTTGTTCTGATCAGGGACGCATGCCATGGAGTGGGGCAGCAGGAGGATATGCAAATACACCGCAGCTACTGCTACGAGCACATTTACTCACCTGAACTCTTTGGCAAGCCTGTCTTGCTCATTGAGCTCAGACCAGTGCATGTCTTCAGCCTTTTGCTGCTCCTTCACATGTTCCTTCTCCACTACCTGAAGCAATAAGCTGTTTCAGGAAGCTTGCTAAGCCGTACGTGCAGTGCAAGCACTGTTTCCACCACCACCAGGCTCAAAAGCTTGCTGGACCAAAGGCTGCACGGCTGGTGACAGTAGCAGCACGGACACTGAGAGGCAGTGCTGCACAAAGTTGTACACAAAATAGTGCAGTGCTACAGCTGGAGGTAAGCAGCATCCGACGTCTATGCTGATGCTCTTATCAGCCTTGGAAATGTCATGCCTAGCTGGCGAGGGTGGCAGGACAATTGCAAATCAATCTTTGTGTGATCCATTTTGGCAAAGGCAAAGTGACAAGAAGGCATTGCCAGCAAGCCACGCAGCAGCCCTCGTGTCAAGAGGATAAGGTCATCACCTGCTGTTGCTGCACGTCTTGGATATGATATGTCGCAAGCTGTGACTCTTTGCCTCTCAGCAGATCACAGTTCTCCCTAAACTGCTGCTCATACAGATCTGCAGCAAGCTTCTGCCTCTCTGCTTCCCTCCTGGCTGCATGCGTACGAGCTCTGGCTGTCAACTCTGCCCGCCGCTGCTCTGGTGTTGTCTGGCTGCTAAGCAGTTCTTGCTGCAATGCAAATTCTTCATTGGCAAGCTTGTCTGCGAGCTCATGCTGCCGCCTTCCTATATCAGCCTGCCTCCTGTCTTTGAGAACTTCGAAGCGCTTAGTAACATTAAGTGCTTTGATTCTGCTGTCCGTCTTGTGTTCCCAGTCAGCAACAGCACTGAGCTTATGTTGCTCCTGCACAACAGCACAAAAGGTGCTCTGAGGGTTTGAATGCGATTTGATTATCACCCTTAGACTTTTCCGCACGTTGGAACCTGATATCGTCCTTGTATGATGGCTGCTATTCTAAGAGGTGTGAGAACAGCTGGCAAGAGCATGCATAAGCACAACAAGCACACTCACCTGAACCCCTTGCTGCATTGCATACAGTCTGTCTTCATAGTCACGGATCTTGAGTACACGAGCGTCTGGGGCTGGCTTTCTCTGCAGCACAAAGCCGAATGTCATAGCATAGAAGGGCGCAATAGCGGACGCATGTAAAGGTTTCGGCTATTACCACGCGAAACATGATCGCTATGCGGACTAGCCAACTAGTTGCCACGTGAAATCTCCACCCGCACCAAAGCCATGGTCACGGACAAAGATGTTGTCGTAGCTGCCAAGTGAGCACTGCCAAGCCAGGACTGTGCTCGACGAGCGTTACACACAGATATACGGCGTACATTATTGCACGAGCCCTGCTCCGAAACCAACTCAGAATTTTGCAAGCTTGCAAGGGAGCCCTACCTTCTGTTGCTCATTCTCCCAAACATGGGAGGCGTCACTGGTTTCTTGAACATCGTAGCTGCCACAGGTGGGGCAGCGTTGTTGCTGTATTCCACAGATGCACTTTTCTACTACACCGATGAACGGTAAGCAGGCAAGGGCTCAGGCGCTGCTTGTCTTGTGCAGTGCGAGATGACAACAACAGGATGACTCTTGCACACACACTTTTCTGCTTGTCTTGCATCGCAGGCGAGCTTCGAAACACGCTGAGCTTGACTTGAAACGAAGAGCTTTAGAGGTATGACTGCACTGTGTGCCCGAAGAACCACTGCATTGCCCGAGACGTCTGAGGTTACCCATGTGGATGTGAGCTTTATAGGTGCCTGTTGCAGCCCCGTGAGTTCAGTCCAAGTATTGTTGGTACACTCACTGACTTTAGTTTCTGCACAGGAACGGAGGCATCTGCTTGATGAAAACAGGAAGATGGGCTTGCAGTCATGAAGAAGTCAGCCAGTCACTAATTGCACATCAAGCATCATACGGCACCTTTTTGTACACCAAGCAGTGCACTCCCACTAGCCAAAAGACACACCCCTGAATTTGCTGACAAATTTTGTGACAGGGTCTGACACTGTTAGACTGCAACGTGTGCCAAAACTTCAGTATGTGTCAATTTGGGCAAACTCGTCTCTTGGAACAATCTCTGTGTACGATTCCTGTCTTTCCCTGGCTTGTCATGGTCGACCCAACAAGCAGCCTCAGTCAACACTCATGGCTTGGCAGCTCTGCTCTCAGCTACTGTCACTGCATGATCACAATCTTCACAAAACCTAACACGTGAAAGCTACAAGCGCACGCTGGACAACTTACACTGGTTGTGACGTGGGCATTTCACCAGTCTCAGTTAATCGTTGCAATCTATTGATGCGTTTACCTCAGCAACAGTTCGGGGAAACACCCAGATGTCGGGAGACTTATCCTGCATGTCGTTCCACCGATGCACATGCAGCATGTGGACCTGCTTTGTGCTGGGCACGGAACTGTGTATGCTTTCGATTGAGAGCTCTCATGCATGAAACTCTGCTACGTATACACAAGTCAGCACTTTGTGTTGAACAATTTTCTGGGCTACTTGTGCCTGCAGAGAGCATTGCAAAAGAGAAAGCGTGTTGTACTCTTTCAGCCATTCAACGATTTATTAGAGTCAATACAACATAAGGCCCAGAACCAACTCGGGACTGTCAGCAAACCTGCTGCGATGCACGCATCTACTGAAAAAGGTAAAAGTAAGGTGGCCAATTCAAGCTTGTGCGTCAAAACTGCCTAAGAACAATGAAACAGGCATAAAAGCTGCAACCCACTCTGACAAATGAAATGACAGTGTCACACATTCTTTATTCAAGTTGCAGTTACGCTGAGGCAGCTGCCTTGTCCACACTGGAGCGCAGTGTTTTGATGGCCATGCCGATGTCGTCTGCACCATACACTGCGCTGCCAGCCACAATGACATTGGCTCCCGCTGCAGCTGCCTGGTCAATTGTAGAAGGCGACAGACCACCATCCACCTGGTGCACATGTCAACAAAGGATGTGACATCTTTAGTTGATCTTGGACATAGAACACGCCCCATAAGGAAGACAACGCATGACAAGATACCGCATCACAACAGTAAGTAGATCTCATAAAACAGTTTTTATTGGGAATTTAGAGTGCTGCATGTGCAAGCCATGGATGTTGACTCAGCAAACAATTTGTGTGCTGCTTGCATTTACCTCAATGAGCAGGTTGGGGAACTTCTGCCTCAAAGCCTTAACTTTGCTCATCGTCTCAGGCATGAACTTCTGGCCACCAAATCCGGGCTCGACAGTCATGATCAATACCTGGCAACAAACAATGCAAAGATGCTGACCACAATGTCCTGCAATAAAAGTGGGGTGTGTGCCCAGACGCTTGACACAGTCAGCAAGACATGGCTGCTGGAGGCAAGCAACTAAGATGAACAAGAAAGCACCGCGGGGAAACAGGCAAGGTAAGACAGCGACATCAGAAGCCAGACTGAAGACGGACAGATACAGCCTGTTTGATTTCTAAGGCAGCATGCAGTCAGAGCAAGCCCTGAGCTCCATACTTGCTGTGCTCAAGTGTAAGCCTCCATGGCCAACAAACAGGATCCTAACTTTACTTTGACTGCACACACATGTTCAGTGTGTACCTGGTCGACCAGCTTGTCCTCAATGTATGGGAACAGAGTCTCAGCAGGTGTTTTGGGCTTGAGGGCAACTCCAGCATGCATGCCAGCCTCCTTGACCTCCTTCAACACCTTAACCATCTGAGGGTCTGGGTGCTTGGCAGTGGTTGCCTCAGGCACAACAGCTTCCAGGTGGAAGGTGTACATATTGGCTCCTGCTGATGCAAAATCCTGCGGGTGCAGGAAATCTGTGCGTGAAGACTGTGCAGCAAGCAGGGAAATTGTGTTGTATTCACCAGGCAACCGCTTGATCAACAGCATCCTGCATTAATGAGCAGATAGGTTTCAGACATCTAGAAGGTGGAATGGATGCATGTCACATGGCAAAGCATGACATCATGCTCGCAGCTGTAGATTCTTCTGCCTATCCAAGCACACTATGATCAGCAATTGAATTGTCTGCACGCACTTGAATTCAACATGCAACAGCAAGCAGAACATCGCAGTCTGCTACTTGTTGTGTGAAGAGTCACCGTGGTAAACTGAGTACCTTTATCCACTGACTTGGGTTTGATACCATCAGGTGACAATCAATGAAGGAGTCTGTGTGCTTGCGCAAGCTCTTCACAATCGGGGCTCCCAAGGTCAAGTTGTTGACAAAGTGACCATCCTGCATTTCGCGAAAGGCTGTGACAAGCAGGTTATAATTTGCCTAGACTTGTAGCTGTCAGGGGAGTTAGGTCAAACTGACCATCACGTCGACGTGCAGCCAGTCAGCTCCGAGGCTGATTACTTTCTGACTTTCATCCGCTAGCATGGCAAAGTCTGCGGACAGAATGGAAGGCGAAATGATGGTAGCCGGCCTGTCACGTCCAGCTGTTTTGGTGGGCAAAGGAATACCCATGACTGGCTGCTGAGTGAAACAGCTGTGACAGCGTTTTTGACAGTAAGGCTTCAACGACACTCAGCCTCGTCACAAGAGTGCAAAGCAGCACACGTTTGCTAAATCGTGTTCGTATATTGAGACCTCGTGAACTCAATCCGGTCAAACCCACGAGAGGTTTTGAGTGACGTCTTCTTCCTTAGCTCGCGAGCTCGACGAGCTGACCTAAAACTGGCAGGAAACCCTTCCCTATTTTGCACGCCGCGACAGTCTTCAGTGCTTGGTCTTTGTTCAGCACAACGCAGAACGGAGGTAGCTGACACCTGTTGCGTAACATCATCTGTGCACCCAAGTTAGCGAGGCTTGCATAGCCCGGTTGTGGCTGCTGATCAACCTGGTAGTGGTGGTGGTGCATGGATCGCAAGCGCAAGCTGGACGTGTTTGATCAAGATGCTGGCAAGCGCTTCCAAGGCGCCAATGGCGCCGCCCATGGAGGCATTGGCACAAATATGCCAGGCCAAGCTGCCCTCAATCCCTATACTGGGCGTCCATACAGTGGGCGCTATTATGAGATTCTGTCCAAGCGAAAAGGTCAGACTACATTGCTCAAGTCAAAATGTGTAATGCACGATGTCATGAAACATGCTCTGAGTTGATCGTTCTGTGCAGGGCTGCCTGTATGGCAAGCCAAGGCCGACTTCACGAAGATGTTGAACGAGAATCAGACAACCATTTTGGTTGGAGAGACAGGCAGTGGCAAAACAACCCAGATATGCCAGTTCATTGCTGAAGCGGGATATACACAGAATCAGAAGCTGGTGGCCTGCACACAGCCTAGACGTGTGGCAGCTATGTCTGTTGCTCGGCGTGTTGCTGAGGAGATGGATGTTGTGCTTGGAGAAGAAGTTGGGTACTCAATTCGTTTTGAAGAGCTGTCTGGCCCCAAGACAGCAATCAAGTATGAGTCTGGACTAGTAATGCTTGAGTGCAGTGCTTGCTCATGCACCTATAGCATAGGCTTGAATGGCATGATATTGCAGGTATATGACAGATGGTATGTTGCTGCGTGAAGCAATGAGTGATCCACTGCTGGAGAGGTATCAGGTCATCATTCTGGATGAGGCTCACGAGAGGACTCTTGCAACAGATGTCCTTTTTGGGCTTTTGAAAGAGGTACATTCATCTGCAGTTGTGGGACTCAGCATATTTGAAATTGCTAGCATGCATACAGCCTTGATCACTATCAGCTGTAAATGCTGCCTGCTGGTGTTCAGCAGCACAAGCTGCAGCAACTGTCCACTTTGCAACAGTGGTTGTAACGCAACATCTGTGCTGACTTGGCAGGTCTTGAAGCAGCGACCAGACATGAAACTGGTGGTCATGAGTGCCACTCTGGAGGCAGAAAAGTTCCAGGGCTACTTTCTTGATGCACCCTTGATGAAGGTGCCAGGTCGTCTGCACCCTGTGGAAATCTTCTACACTCAGGTCAGCCGCACATAAGTTTGTCATATGGACATGAGTGAACTATGTATCATATATATCAGTAAAACATATGTCACACACATGAGTACAAATACGCCTGGTAATGCTGATTGATCATGATGATGCACATGATCAATATGTCAGCATCACATTTTTTTTGCATCCCATTGACAGTCCTGTGTTGATTTGAGACTGTCAGTCGCTATTGCTATTCAGGTATGTCCTGATGAGGCAATGACTGCGTGTCTTGGTTTTCCCGTGAAGCGTCTTGATGCAGCAATGGTGGTCTTGCAGGAACCCGAAAGGGACTATCTGGAAGCAGCCATCAGAACAGTTGTACAGATACATGTGTGCGAGCCTCCTGGTGATATCCTGGTCTTCCTGACCGGTGAAGAAGAAATTGAGGATGCATGCAAGAAGATTAATAAGGAGATACAACAGATGGGCGAGCAGGCAAGTTACATCCTCATGATCAGTTAGATTTGCATTGCTGTCATCAAGGTCGGCATGGCAGTTGTACTCAATCGTGCCTAGCAAACTGTTGTCTTGGCAGTTGGCACATCAACCAACAGCTGCTTGCACTGTGTTGCGTCATGGCTTGTTAGCTGCATGCCTGAACTGCTGCACGGTAGACTTATGATTTCATGATTTCTGAGCAGTCTGTCCTGACATTGTCCTTTGCTTCCTTGTGGCTGCAGGTTGGGCCCATCAAGATATTCCCCTTGTATTCTACCCTGCCGCCCCAGCAGCAACAGAAGATCTTTGAACCTGTGAGCTTTCCATTTCTTGCTGACGTGATTAAAGCATGTGACAGCACCAATTCAGTTGCCATGAAAGCACATGGTGCTTGTCATTTGTCAGGGCAAATGCCAGGCATGTGCATCTGTTGTATGTGCTGTTGCTTGCAGCAACTATGGTTTGCATAGCCTCTGCTGGTGTTGTAGTGCAGAGCATATGTGAAAGTGTGCAACACAGGGCTGCTAGGTGCACCAGGCTTTTAAGTGGGCACCTGCAGAGATGTGCAAAGAGGCCGTGGCATGATTTGCAGGCACCCCCACCAGGGAAGAATGGCATTGCTGGGCGCAAGATCGTGGTGTCAACCAACATTGCAGAGACTTCCTTGACCATCGATGGAATCGTGTACGTGATTGATCCCGCGGCTTTGCCAAGCAAAAGGTTTACAACCCCAGAATCAGGGTTGAATCTTTGTTGGTTTCTCCCATTTCTAGGGTAAGCCAAGCTACTCTCATATTTGCGTGACTGATCGGAGCTGTGTTGCTGTGGAGAGCAATGGCAGGGCTTCACAGTTTAGAGTCAGGCAAAAGTCTTGTTCATGTCAACCTGATAATCACTGTATGTGTTGTCCTGGACACCACACGGTTGGGAGCAGATCATGAAGTCGACTTTGCTGTACCTGCTCATGTGCTTTGCAAGCAGCATCATCCAAACAGCAAAGCGTTTTGAAGCTGTCTGGCAACCAATACCATGCTTCTGGTACGCAGGCAAGTGCTCATCAGCGAGCAGGCCGTGCTGGGCGTACCCAACCCGGCAAGTGCTTCAGGCTGTACACTGAGGCCTCCTTCAAGAAGGACCTGCAGGAGCAGACCTACCCGGAGATCCTACGGTCCAACCTGGGCTCGGTTGTGCTGCAGCTGAAGAAGCTGGGCATTGATGACCTAGTAAGCTGCTTGTCTGTCTCTTACATTGCTAGTTACAACAATCCCCACACAAGCATGTCCATGACTTGATTGTTCAAGCTAGCAAACATCCTGCATGCATGTGTCTGCATGTCCTGCTGACTGACTGCTTGATATGGATAGATAGCCTGATCTGATTGCATGTAGCTACAAACCATGGTGCAGTGATGATAACAACATTCCTCGAACTGAGTGACCTCTGGTTGAGGTCATGCAGACATACATCTACCCATAGAAGTTGAGCACTGTCTTGGTTTTGGCGCTTACAGCCTTGTCTTGGACTTATAGCCTATGATGATTCTTCAAACTACAACCTTATCTACATTGTCTCGATCGTGATGTTAGTCACATGATTACAATCAGTTTCTGAGGCAAACAGTTGCGAGCCAGTACGCACATTTATGGTGTTACATCAGCTAAGCATCACCTCTCCAGGCCTTCTGTGACAGGTACATTTTGACTTCATGGACCCTCCTGCACCTGAGACTCTCATGCGTGCTCTGGAGCTGCTCAACTACCTGGGTGCACTAGACGATGAAGGCAACATGTCCAAGGTACATTCCTCTGTCCCCCCTGATTGACCCTGTGTGTATCTCTTCCTGCTGCAACATGTTCTGAGACACGCTGGCCGGCAAACACTTGCTGCTGTTGTAAAACGATGGCAACATATCCACAGACTGACTAGCTGGCAGTATGTGGCTGTGTGGGCTGAACCCTGATGGCATCAGTTGCAGTGTGGGCATACATGCAAATGCATGACACAGTATTGGTTTTGATGAGTCTTACCGGCGGCCATGTGCCTCTCTTCCCACCTTGCACAGGTTGGCCAGATCATGAGCGAGTTCCCTCTGGACCCCCAGCTGGGCAAGATGCTTGTTGCCTCCCCCAACTTCAGGTGCAGCAGCAGTGGCAATCAGCTTCAGCCAAATTGT
>JAABUO010007563.1_pt1 | contig 12389 bp, 14 predicted proteins | sample 5559291 | NCBI WGS metagenome assembly JAABUO01 (sample SAMN10711878, study PRJNA513372) | rock metagenome | isolation source: Antarctica rocks | place: Antarctica: Victoria Land, Finger Mt sud
CGCGCACTGCGAGCAGGCGCCCAGCAGCGAGCCTGCCGGCGCGCTGGACCCCAAGGAGTGGCGCTCCTTCCGTGTTATGAGCAAGGAGCCAGTCACCAAGAACACACAGCAACTACGGTGTGGCGGGGCGCTTCAGACCAGAGCTCGTTGCACAGTCGCCCGGTCGTAGCCTGAGTCTTGCCTGGTCTCGGGCCTGTTGATGGCACAGCCGCAGCTGCTTTGCTGTGCAGACCGGCTGCGCTGTGCTGACACCAGGGACCGCAGAGCGCTGCGGAGTCCAGCAGTGGGGCTGCGCAGCTGAAGCGTTTGCTGTGTCCCAGGTTTGCGCTGCCGGAGTTGGAGCAGGTGTCAGGCCTGCACGTCGCTTCGTGCCTACTCACAAGGTGCGTGCGCGCTGCCGGCGGCGGACGGCGGTGCACTGCGAGCGCAGCTTGAGTCTGCGGGCAGAGCTGCTTTGGGACGTTCAGCTCGAGGCAATAGACCACATGCATGGTCGACTGAGTGAATGCCCTTCTGCAACACCGTATGCATGCGCGTGCGCTGCGCAGGGCGCCCATAGGCTCCGAGAACCCGGACGGCTCCAAGAAGTTCGTGATCAGGCCCTACACGCCGACCAGCCCGCCGGACGCGCGGGGGTACCTCGACCTGGTGAGCTCGCATGCTTGGAGTGTGCATAGCTCAGCATGGAGCGCACTCTAGGGCTTTTGTTGTTGGGAGCAGTCGCGCCGTCCTGTCTGTGATAGCGCTGCAGCTGCTTGCGGCGAAATGCATGCGAGCGGTGTGCTCCAGCAGCGCAGCTTCGTGCCACCCGATGCAGTGGCGTGAGGCGCGCGGCCGCGCGCGCGTCAGGTCGTCAAGGGCTACGAGCAGGGGAAGCTGTCGAAGCACATCGTGGGCCTGGAGGTGGGCGACACGCTGGAGTTCAAGGGCCCGGTCAGCAAGCTGGAGTACGCGCCCAACATGAAGAAGGCGCTCGGCATGGTGCCTCCCGCGCCCTGTGCCTGTAGAAGACTGTGATTGGTCTCACTGCCAGGGTGACCAGTTGCCTCGACCAGTTGCCTTGACGAGGCTGCCGTCAGGATCAATAGGCTCACGGCCTGCAACAAAACACCCTTCCCTACCATTGCCTGTGATGCTATGGCTACATGTTATGCTGATGCTCTATGGGGTGCAAGCGCAGGTGGCAGGCGGGAGCGGGCTGACGCCGATGCTCCAGATAGCTTCGGAGGTGCTGCGGAATCCTGACGACAAAACGGAGGCGCGGCCCCATGGCAGCTGAGCACGGCCACATAGAGCTGGGCACGACGGTGCTGTGGCTGGCGTGTGTGCACATGCACAGCACGGTGGCTCGCCCTGACCCTGAGCGCTTTCGGCGTTTGGACAACAGGTGTCGCTCATCTTCGGGAACCAAACAGAGGACGACATCATCCTGAAGCAGGAGATTGATGACATGGCAAGAATGCACAAGAATTTTAAGGTGGGGCCGCCCTGCTGTGAAGCTCGCTGGCTGCATGGCCAGCTGTGTGCAGTAACCTGGACCAGTCTCACCTAGCAGCGTGTTATGCTATGTGGCCTGCAGGTCCTCGCTCTGAGCAAATGCCTCTGATGCACAACAGCAGCGGCAACGCCCTGCAGGTGTATTATGTCGTGGATGAGGCGCAGAGCCCGAGCTGGCGTGGCGGCGTGGGCTACGTAACGCCGCAGGTCCGCAAGCGTTGTGTTCTTGCTCAGGTGTCAGTTCACAGCAGCCGCCTTGGTGATGCGCACCGGTTGCTCACGTAGCGCTCTTGCCGCAGATGGTGAAGGATCACCTGCCGCCGCCCGGCCCAGACACGCTTATCTTGGTGCGCCTTGTTGGGGCATGCAGCAGTTGCTGCGACACATATTGGCAAGTCCATGCTCCCTGACATACATGCGTGCGTGCATGCATGCAGCGTGCCGGCAATTTATTACTGTGTGAGGTCTAATCTGTGAACGGGCGCAGGTGTGCGGTGAGGCACCCTTCCAGCGCCTACCGCAATGCACCGCTCCTGCGCCCCTTGAAGGGGGCCTGGCAGTGTTCTGCTGTGTCAGTTCTCGCCGTGTCTGTCTGTCACCCAACCTGCACTTCACTGCATACTCATGGCGCTGCCTGCCCGTTTCTGACATCCAGGCCGGCGCATGCAGGCCCGCCGCCCATGATGAACGCCATCAGCGGCGACAAGGCCAAGGACAAGTCGCAGGGCGAGCTGACCGGCATCCTGAAGAAGCTGGGCTATGCGCCGGAGCAGGTATTCAAGTTCTGAGTACGCACGGCAGCTGTCTGCTGCATCTAGAGCGGCGCTGTTGTGACAGTCGCAGTGGTCGTTGACAGTCACAAACGCACTTAGGACAGGCAGGCTAGATTTGTTAAACCTAGGTGGCATCTTTAATGATCCAGCATGCATGACTCCAGGCAGGCTGTTACCCCCTGCAGGGCTGGTGAATTAATTTAAAAGTGCAAATGTTCAATGTTGCAAATGTTTAAAAGAGCAGCTCAGCTGGCCTGCTTGCTCAAGCTGAGGATGTGAGTAGCGCTAGATTGCGCCGCAACTGGAACAATGGCAATGCCTCAGCGCGAGGCACTGGCCGAGATACAGCCAGACAATACGCCGAACCATGCCTCCCATGTGGGCAAGTGCAAAGACAGCAGCGAGTCCCGCGAGCTCATCCCGCGGCTAGTCAGCAAGATCGCCGACTTGGAGCAGAAGCTATATGCGGGGGAGCTGTGGGGCGGTGCGGGCGCATGATTTGTGATGGTGCACGCAGACCTGCCGCTCACAGCCCCAGACCCTCACGCCCCCCTGCCTGTAGCCACCGGCACTGGGCGTCCCTCTAGCAGACCTTGAGGGATGGTGACCTGGGTGCCTGTGTGCGTGAAGGAGACAGCGGAGAGGATGGCCTGCTGTCCAAGGTGTCGCGCTTCTTTGTGCAGTCGTCCTCCACCCTGTCGCGGCGCCTGTCGCTTGGGTGTGCGCCCCGCTCACCGGCTGTGTCTGTATAAAATCACTTTTAACGCTTGGCGCTTCAAGCAAGCTTCACGTTGAAAGCTCGGCCTCTGCGCTCTGTCCATTTGTGTCCGCGTCGGGGGCGCAGCGGGGACGATGACGCCGGCGAGGAGAACGCGCCGCTGGGCGCGGCGATGGAGGCCAGGACGCAGAAGGCGGCCGCGCAGATCATCATCGACCTGACCGAGCGCCTGCACGAGGCCGAAGCGCAGGCCGAGCTGCTGCGCGCGCGCATGCAGGCCCGCCGGCTCGCCCAGGTGACCCGGCCGGCCTGCCCAGGCACCGCGCCGCCGCGTGCCTGGATGCAAGTTACTTTTACGGCCGCGGCGCCGCCGCGCGACATCACCGAACCTGGCGCCCTGCTGCACAGCGCACCAGGCTATGCATCCAGCTACTGTGTGGACGGCAGAAAGGGCAGGGCTGCTTGTTGTTGCAGATACAGGCTTCCAGCGGCGCACCGCCCCTGCTGCGGCAGGCGGCAGCGCCGGCGCCTGTGACGGCGGCCGGCCAGGAGCGCGCAGCGGCCGAGGAGGCCGCAGCGGCTGACGTCTCCGCCGCCCGAGAGCGGGCAACCGCGGCGGAGGCTGGCGCGGCCGACGCTGCGCGGGCGGCAGCGGACGAGGGACGGGCCGCGGCGGACGCGCGCGCAGAGCTGGCGGAGGCGCGCGACGCGCTGGCGCAGGCGGCCGCGGCACGGCTCGCGGCGGAGGCGTTCGCAGAGACTGCGAGTGCGGCGCTCGCCGCGGCGGAGGCGGCCGCGGAGGGCGCAGCTGCGGCCGCCGAGGCGCGCGCGGCGGCCGCGGAGGGCGCCGCTGCGACCGTGCGGGCCGACGCGGCTGCCGCGCGCGCCCGGGCCGCGAAGGTCGAGGAGGCCGCTGCGGAGGCGCTGTCGACCGCAAATGCGCAGTGGGAGGCGCAGCTGACCGCGGTGTGCGACGAAATGGCGGGCACACAGGAACGCCTCGAGCGGCAGCGCGCCGCCAGCGAGCTCGCCGAGGCGCGCGGCGCGGAGCTGGCGGGCGCGCTGGAGGGCGCGCAGGGTGCGCCGCACGAGGCCGTCCCGCCCTGTGCTGCCCTGGGGGCGCCGCCGCACGCTGCCCTGGGGTCCAGGGAATGCCCGACTGCCAGGGCCGCCATGCGTGCTGCGGCCGCGTCTCCGCCGAATGGAAGCCTAGACATCTGGTGGCTCGGGTGCACGTGCAGCCTGCTGTGCAAAGGGGGCATGATGGCTCCGCATGCCAGAGCGTGCCTGCATCGACAGGCAGTCTTTCTGTTGCCGAGGCGCTGCTTGCCTAGGAGCAGGTCAGATCGCCGAGCTCGAGAAGGCGAGCCACGACTCCAGCGCAGCGCTCGCCGCCGCACATGTGGCCGCGCAGCAGCAGGCGGACGCCGCGCACGCGCGCATGTCCGAGCTGACGGCAGCGCTCGCGGCGGCGCGCGCCGACGGGGAGGCCGCCGCGCAAGCCGCCGTTGGCGCAGCCGATGAGGCGCGCGGCGCCGCCGCCGCGCTGGCAGAGCAGGTATGCGTGTTGGATGCCTGGCTTGTGCTCTGCAAGCACTGGCGTAAATCAGGAACACAAACATGCCCGAGTCCGACAACACAATAGATCTGGAGTAAAATATATTGCAGCTGAATCACACGCGCACAAACGGGGCACAGTCAAGCACCCGCACTGGCATGCACGCGTACTGATTCACTGCAGCACTGCGCCTGTGGGGCGTGCCTGCACTTCTGTGACGTGATGGTCGCTCTGTTGAGTGCCGCGGGCTGCGCAGGTAAAAGAAGTCACGGCGGCGGCCGCGGCCGCGGCTGCGTCTGCCGCCGGCTGGGAGCGGCGCTTCATGGAGGAGCGCGCGCTGCGCCGCGACGTGCGGCCCCGCATCCTCGTCCTGTGACGTGGTGGGCCCGCGTCGGCAGATGCGGGCGCTTGATACGGGCCGCTCGGCTGTATCAGCATCGCATGTGTTGTTGTCTGGGTGTTATTCAACCATGTTGTTAGGCATGTGTCTGGCCCCTGCAGCCCTTCATAAGTTTCACCACCTGGTTTGGCAAGCAAGCCCATGTGTTGGCTGGCGGAAGCCACCCTGCAAGGCCAGGGGCGCCGGGCTGGCGTAGGCCGCGTGAACGCCCCGCGCCACGCGCTCACGCGGCCGCCCAGCCACCGAGGGCCTCACCCCAACCGCGCGCAGCTGCACGAGGCGCTGCAGCTGCTGCGCGGCAACATCCGCGTGCTCGTGCGCGTGCGGCCCGAGCTTCCCAACCCTAGACCCGAGCTGGATAGGGTAGGGTCCGACTCCGTCATCAGCTTCCGCATGCCGGGCGCGCTGACCATCAGCCCGCCCGAGCGCCGCATCGCCGACTTCGAGTTCGACACCGTGCTCGGCCCGGCCTCCACGCAGGCGCGCGCGCTCCACATTTCGGAGACCCCTGCTCTCTGCCACCACGCGCCCTGCGCGACGCCGCAAGTGCGCGCGCGCGCAGGCAGACGTGTTCGCGGAGGTCGCGCCGCTGGTGCACTCTGTGCTGGACGGCTACAACGCCTGCATCTTTGCGTATGGCCAGACGGGCAGGCACGGGCACGCGCCGCGCCTTTTAATCATCACAAGGCGGCCGGCTATGCCGCGCGCACTCGCGCGCCAAGCATCTGCGGTGCACTGCTCGTCCACGGGACTGCTGACCCTCGGTCTGGGGCGCGCACAGCGGCAAGACGCACACGATGCAGGGCCCGCCTGACGACCCAGGTCCGCGCCAGGCTGCTCGCGCAGGCGGCTGTGCTTGCTCTCAGGCCGTGTCACTGTGCAGACGCTGAGGCGCCCCCGCGTGGCTGTTTCGCAGGGCTGAGCGCGCGCGCGCTCGAGATGCTGTTCGCGGCGCTGCAGGCCGAGGCCGGCGGGGCCGCGCGCGCGCCCCGCGAGATGACCGTGGCGATGCTGGAGGTGGGGCACATGCGCACCGCCGTGCGCGACCCCCGCAGCTCAGCAGCCCAGTCGTGCCTGAGTGAATGCACATTGCGTGGCCGGCCGCATAGGTGTACAACGAGGAGGTGCGGGATCTGCTGGCGGCGCCCGGCAGCCCGGCGCGGCCGCTGGAGGTCTCTGCGCTCGCCGCGGGCGCCCTGCCGCCAGGTGCGCGTACGCGCTGGCTGGCCCGTGCCCGCATCCGCGCAGGCTGCGCGCGCTTGAGAGGCAGACAACCGCAGCCTGAGTCGAAGATATGCCATGCAGGAGTCCTGGAAGGGAATGGACACCATCAATAACTGTTGTGAGCCAGCGTGCACACTCCATCTCAAGCAAGTCCCCGCAGGTGCGGAGCGCATCGCGGGGCTCACCTGGCGGCCGGTGGCGGCGCCGGGCGACGTGGCAGGCGCGCTGGCGCAGGGCCAGGCCGCGCGCGCGACCGGCGCGACCGCCATGAACGACGCCTCCTCGCGCAGCCACGCGCTGCTGGCCGTGCGCCTGGCGCCCGCGGCGCCCGGCGGCGCCGCAACCACGCTGCACCTGGTCGACCTGGCAGGCGCGCCGCCCTTTGATTCACTTGGGCTGCAAGCTCGCATGTCCGCCAGCGATGTGCATGCATAGAAACAGTGTGGCCCTGCGCCCCTGCCCCTGTGTCGTCCGAAGGGGATGACCGCTCATCAACCCAAGGCTGGCGAGTGGGAGGGAGCCTGGCCGCCACGCATGGCGAGGTGTCTTGACAGAGGGCGGGGCGCGCGCAGGCTCGGAGCGGGTCGCGCGCAGCGAGGCGGCGGGGCAGGCGCTGCGGGAGGCGGGCGCGATCAACCGCTCGCTGGCGGCGCTCGGCGACGTCGTGGCCGCGCTGCAGCGCAAGGCCGCGCACATCCCCTTCCGCAACTCGCGGCTCACGCAGGCGCGCGCTGGCCTCCGCGGATCCCTCCGGCGCGCGCGCCGCGGCCGGGGGCGCCTGAGCGGGGCGGCCGCTGAAGCGGCGCTGTGCCGGCCGCATGTCTTGACGAGACGGGGCACTGCTACCTGATACTGGCTTCGCATGCACCCGCGCTCAGCCGCTCGGGCTTGATCTGCAACAAGGGCTGAGGCCTTGGGAGCTGTGCGCGCCTGGCGCAGGTCCTGCAGGACTCCCTGTGCGGCAGCAGCAAGGTGCTGCTTGTGGCTAACCTGGCGCCGGAGGCTGCATCGGCGGCAGAGACGCTGAGCTCTCTCGCGTTCGCCGCGCGCGCCGCCAAAGTGCCGCCCATCGCATTGTGCCGTCCCTGAACGCGGGCGGGCCTGGCAGCTCTGGTACTCAGACAGGCTGCGGGCATGAGCAGGGTGTGTGCACAAGTACATGCTCACCACAGCAGCTCATGTGCGTGCCTTTGCTTTTCAGCCAGGTGTGGACTGCATGCGGCGAGCACTCACCTAATTGGTACACGATTCACAGCTGACTCGTGATGCATGCATGCGCTCTGCGCGACACGCGCGCCCTGCTGCCGCCCAGGCAACAGGAGCGCCCGCTTATCAGAGACCAGGGACGAGTGCAGCATGCATCGTGCAGGTGGAGCTGGGCGCCACCAAGAGGGGCGTGCCGCTCGGGGCCGCGCCCGCTGGCTCGCCCGCCGGCGGCCTGCGCCGTGCTGGCCCGGAGGACGGCGGCAGCTCGGCCGGCAGCGCGCGCGCGAGCCCGGTCGGGTTCGCGCCGGCGGGCCACCAGCGCCGCGGACGCGCCTGACACTGCCTGCATTCGTCTGCCTACACAGAGACGCTGTGATGATGAGTGCCAAAACAGAGACGAGCGCGTCTGCTGACGACGTAGCACAGTCGATTTGTTACGTATGCTCAAGTTTGGGACGGGAGCTAGGCCGGGTAAACGCGGGTGTCTTAGGCTTGGTGCAGGAACGGGCCGACAGATATATCAAGCTTGCCTCGAGGCCCTAGGCACTTCAAAGCTAGGGCCTGGTATGATCTGCTCCGCCTCGTTCTAGAGTTCTAGAGCTATCAGGCCGGCTTGCCTGCTTCTCCTCTTGGCAGCCCACATGGAGTGCCGCGGCGGCGGGGACGGCCCGAGGCCTGCAGCATTTGCCGCCACGTGCCTGGGCGCGCTGGGCGGGGCGCTGCCGCTGCCGCTGCCCGCGCGCGAGCGCAGCGCCGAGTGCGGCAGCACCGGAGCGCCCGGCCACAGGCAGCCGCCCACCGCGGCATCCCAGCAGTTCCCAGGGCAGTGGGGCCGGCGGCCTGCGCGGCGCTCGGACACATCCAGCCACGACTGGCCGGGGAGCGCGAGCGGGGCGAGGAGCGGCGCCAGCGCTGGCGGCGAGCTGCTTGTGCGTTCCCTGCCGTCGCTGGCTGGGGCGCAGGCGCTGCTGCGTGCAGTGTGACGAGCGCGCATGCCGAGTCGCGCATGCAGAGTCAGATTGGCGGGTGCCCCGTGCGTCGCTGCAGCCCACCTGACTGGACGGCTGCCGCTGCGCAGGAGAGCGGCTATGGACCGGCGCAGGCAGCGTGGCTGTGGCCCTTTTCCTTGATAGGAAAAGGTGCGCGCCGAACGGCATATGGCGGCGCTGCAGGTTGCTGCTCGTGCGCCACAGTCTGCGGCCTGTCACACGCTGTCGCAGTGTGTCTGCACGCACCTCCGCCACGGACAAGCAATGTCAAGGCGCCTGTGACTGAGCACACGCGTGCGCACGCACCCAGGACGACGAAAGCGAGCTGCCGGGGACGGGCGCAAGCGCGTGATGGTGCTGATGAGCGACACAGGCGGCGGCCACCGCGCGAGCGCTGAGGCTCTTAAGGCGGGCTTCCAGAAGCTGTATGGCGACAAGTATGAGGCGCGCCCGCCCCGCCCGTCCCGCAGCCCCTCTGCCGCCGTCCTGCCAAAGGAGGAGCGGTCACAAACTCGCTGTATTTCTGGTATGCAGATACTTGTATGTAGAGCCCCTTGGTGTGCCAAGGCACCCGGTGTTCTGTCTTTGTGCTTCAGGCTGGCTTGGTAGCCCGAGCAGGCGCGCCCGGCGGCGCGCGCGCAGGTGGACTACGTGGACATCTGGTCGCACTACACGCCGTACCCGTTCAACCAGATCCCGCGCAGCTACTCCTTCATGGTCGCGCACCCGGCGCTGTGGAAGTTCAACTACTACCTGCAGCAGCCACGCTGGGTGCACGTGCCCACGCAGCGCATGTGGGCGCCGTTCGTGTCGCGCCAGGCGCGCGCCTGCGCGCCCGCGCTGCCACGGGCGACTCCCTTCGTGCTCACGGGTCACGCGTGATGCGTGTGCGGCCTGCAGAGCAGCGCTGCGACGCGCGGGAAAGCAGGCGGCGGCATCCTGGAGCCCTCCGCCGGCCTGGGTGCCCTGGCAGGGCGCTGCGCAGCCTCGTTGGCGGCGGCTGTCATCCAGCACGGAGCCTCGTGCGCGGCCGGCAATACAAAAGTCTGTTGCACGAGCCTGCAGCTGATGGGGTCGCTGCGCCGCAGGTGGCCCGCGCGTTTGAGCAGTTTGAGCCGGACCTGGTCGTGAGCGTGCACCCGCTGATGCAGATCATCCCGGCGCGCGTCAACGCTGCCCGCGCCCGGTGCGCCCCGTGGCGCACTCGTGCCGGGCTCACGCCGGCAGAGGACGGCACCGGGACTGCCATGCCCCGCGTCGCGAGCGCGGGGCGTGCGCGTGCACGGGCGCCCGCACTGGCACGTAGGTGCTCTAGTGAGGGGCGCCAGCGTGTCCGCTGGTCGCCCGCGCCCGCCTTGCTTCTCTGCAAGGGCAGGGAGGCGGGCGCGGCGCTATGAGACAGGGAGCGCGCCATGAGGGCGGCGGCCGCCAGAGCTCGCGCGCTCTGTCCCCCAGCAGTGCAGGAACGCGGGCCGGGCCGGGCTGGCAGCCCCGTGAGCGCAGCGCGGCGGCGGAGGCCCCTGGCCGAAGCGCAAGGCGCCGGCAATGCCTTGCGCGAGGCAAAGAGCCTTTGTGGCCGCTGGCCGACGCGCTTGCGGCGCGCGCGGTGCGTGAGCTGCGGGCGGCGCGCGGTGCAGGCAGCGCGGCGTGGACCCGGCGCCGTTCGCGACAGTTGTGACCGACCTCACCACCTGCCACAATACCTGGTTCTACCGCGGCGTGGACCGCTGCTTCGTGCCGACCGAGACGTGCTGGCGGCGCGCGCTGCGGATGGGCCTGCGCGCGGACCAGGCGCGCGCCGCCCCACCTGTCCTGCTGTCCTGGGGGTTTTCCCAATGCCTTGCAGCCCACCTGTGTCTGCATGCGGCGGCCACACGTGCAGCCTCTTGCCGGCGTGGAGACGCCCTCCAAGCAAGGCGTCTCCATGGTCGGCTGCGCCCGAACAGCCTGCAGGCGGGCGTCGTCCTAACCCTAACCCTAGCCGACCCGGCCGTCCGCTTGCGGGAACCCCAGGCGCGGCGCCGCGCGCGCAGGTGACCATGCACGGGCTGCCCATCCGGCCGGCGTTCAGCGAGAAGCGCGCGCCGCAGCCCGTGCTGCGCAAGCGCTTGGGCATGGCCCAGCACCTGCCGGCGGTGCTGCTAGTTGGTGCGCGCCCCGCGCTGCCGGGCCAGCTGGGGGAGGCGCCGCGCAGGCGCCTGGGCGGGCGTGCTGGCCGCCTGTGTGCGGCAGCGCGCGGGTAGGCGGGGCGAGGTGGGCAGGGCCTTGCATGGTGCAACAGGGGCCTGATCTGAAACTGGTTGGTGGATCTGCAGTCAGACCTTGCTGGCGCTCTGGACATGCACAGTGCTTGCAAGCGCGGGTGCTCAAGCGCTGTGCAACCGTGTTCAGCCTGGCTTCATGCAGCTCTCCGCCCTGGCGACCGAGTCAGAGTGTTAAACCGCACGGAGGTGCTCGGGCAGGGCGCGGCCTGGGCGGTCTTACACAAGCACATATTTGCGCCGTGGCGAGGAGTGTCCGACTCTGTGACACGGCGGCGCGGCGCAGGCGGCGGCGAGGGCATGGGCGCAATCGAGGCGACGCTGGACGCGATCGCGGCGGCGTGCGGCGGCGCCTGCCAGGTCGTCGCCATCTGCGGCCGCAACAAGAAGCTTGCGCGGCGCCTGCAGGGCCGGTGCGCGGCCGCGCCCGCGCGCCCTGTCGCTTGCGTGAAGGGGGCTGTGCGGTTTTGAGTCCTAGTGTTGCTCTGAAATGCTGCAGGCGGGCGCCGCATGGCTCCTGCAGCTCGCAAGACATGCGCCTGAGTGAGTGTGCCCCCATGCGCCCTGGCCGCGACCGCAAGCACGCACCAGGGCGCCGCCCGCCAGCCGACAGGGCCGATGGCACGAGTCGGGACAGCGTGCAGCGCTGCTGCTCAAGGCGCACGCGCGCGCGCGCGCAGGGTGTTCCCGGGCGGCATGCGCGTGCTGGTCAAGGGCTTTGTGAGCAACATGTCCGAGTGGATGTCCGCCTGCAACGTCATCGTGACCAAGGCGGGGCCCGGCACGATCGCCGAGGCGCTCATCTGTGGCCTGCCGGTCGTCCTCAATGGCTTCATCCCCTGCCAGGCGCGCACGCACAAGCGCAACGTGTTGCACGCCGCGGCCGGCGAGCCGGCGCGCCGTCAGTATGGTTGGCCGCTGGTCTGAAGTTGCCTGCTGTGCAACACCAAGCCCCACTGCGCGCTGCATGTTTGGTCACAGTCACGGGCTCCCGGCGGCGCAGGCGCCAGCAGCACGGCCCCGTGCTCTGCCCCAACCCTACCCTGGTCCCCGCGCAGGAGTTTGGCAACGTGGAGTACGTCGTGGACAACGGCTTCGGCATCTTCCAGCGCGAGCCGGAGCGCATTGCGGCGCAGCTGTCCGCCTGGTTCAGCACCGAGCGCGCGGCGCTGGATGCCATCGCCCGGCGCTGCGCAGAGGTCCGGCGCCCTGTGGCCCGCAGCCGGGCAGCCCGCGCCGCCTGCGCGGCTTGGCTGAGCCCTGTCTTTTGCTGGCGCCGGTGCGCGCGCGCTGCCGGCTGCGGCCGCCGCCGCGCGCGCGGAGCTGGAGCCTGCGCCGCGCGCTCGGCCCGGCGCGCGTCTGTTAGCGGGGCGCAGTCACGCTAGCGGTTCTGGTCGCAGCGGGTGCCACTTGCGTGCCGAATTGCTGACACACAATGCAGGGTGCCTGCCTGCTGTCGCCTCCTCCCGGCGTGGCGTGCAGGCAGCCTCTGTCTTGGCTGCGCGACGTGCCCTGCATCCGGCCGGCAGCCGGGAGGTAGTCGCTGGCAGGGGCGTGGCTGGCACACAGCCCAAGGGGCGCGCTAGGGAGCCTGGGCCAGGCGCGCGCGCGGGCGCTGAGGCGCGCGCACGCGGGCGGCGGCGCGCAGGCGGGCCGGCCATTCCAGTTCGCGCTGTTCCGCATCGTCGCCGACCTGGCCGAGATGGCGGAGGCGCCGCGGCTGCGCGTGCCGGCCGCGCCGCGCCGCGCCGACTACCAGGCCG
>JAABUO010007566.1_pt1 | contig 12388 bp, 14 predicted proteins | sample 5559291 | NCBI WGS metagenome assembly JAABUO01 (sample SAMN10711878, study PRJNA513372) | rock metagenome | isolation source: Antarctica rocks | place: Antarctica: Victoria Land, Finger Mt sud
GAGCACGGCGTAACCCTGGCCCGACCAGGCGTAGACCAGCCAGGCGGCGCCATCGGCCGCGGTGACCTGCACTGCTACCCCCAGCCCCCCGTCCAGGTCGGCCGGGCCGGCCCGGCCGGTCAGCGACACGAACCCGCCCGGGATGCTCACATCGGTCCAACCGCCGCTGTCGCCCAGCTGCCAGGCCGACACCACCGCGTGCCCGTCCGGCTGCAGCGCGGTGACCAGGCAGCGGGACGCCTCGTCGCAGGGCAGCGCCGCCCCGTCCGGGCTGGGGAACGAGGACCCGTAGGGAACATTGGCGACCCCACCAACGCTGCCGTCGGACCGCAGCGACACGAGCGCGGCTCGGCCCTGGGCCGGAGCGATCAGCGCAACCGAGAATCCCGCCCGCACACCGGCCCGGGTGGCCAGCACCTGACAGGCGGGGCAGCCGGCCACCACGACCGCGCCTGTGGGCGCCGTCGCGGAACCGGTCGAGGTGGTGTGCGGCGACGACGGTGCCGGCGGCGGGGGCGTCTGCGGAACCGGCGGGGTCACCGCGGCCCCGGAGGTCATCGGTGCGCTCATCGTGACCTCCGCAGTGGTGACCCGCGCAGTGGTGACTCCCACGGTCGTCACCTCGGCCGTCGCTTCGGTCGTGGTGACGGCGGGCGATGCCGTGGTGCTCACATCCGTGGGCGCACTGGCGCGCGTGACCGAATCGGACGACGCGCTGCCCGAGGTGGCCGTCGGCTCAGCCGCGGTCGGCGGGACTGCGGACGGGGTCGCGAATGGTGCGCTCGCCCCGCGCCCAGAGCTGGCTGGCGCCCCAGAGGTGCTGACCGGACCCGGTCCGGCGGTCGGGATCTCGCTGCCGGGCGGGGAAGTCCCGGCCAAACCCGGCACGGTGACCACCACGGTGCCGGCCCCGGTGCCGACCGGTCGCGCATCACCCGACGCCGGTGCGGCCGCGGACCGGGAGAAGGGCGCCGATGAGGATCCGTCGGCGCCCCGCACCGGCACGGTGCACCCGGCCAGCACGATCGCGACGGCCAGGCCCGCGCTGAACGCGGTCAACCGGGCCCGTCCCGCTCCGGTCGCCGTCACGATTTCTCTTCCCATCTGACCGGCCGCCCCGGACCGGGGAGATGCAGCGCCAGATCCAGGTGCGGGGCCGGTTCCAGGTGTGCGTCGAACCAGGTGACGGCCCGGGCCCAGCCGTCAGCGGCCGCGGCGGCCACGTGCAGGGGTGACCATGGATCGGTGGCGAAGGCATGCCCGGCCTGCGGATACCGGATGATCTCGGTCGGCACCGGGCGGTCAGCCAGCAGAACGCGTAGTTCTTCCACGTCCGCCGTCGGGATACTGGTGTCCCGGTCGCCGAACAGCCCCAGCCAGGGCACGTCGATCTCGCGGGCCGTCTCCAGCCCTGCCGCCACCCCGGCCCAACGCGGTTGGCTGATCCCGCTGCCGTAAAACGTGACCGACGCGTCGATGTCGGATCGGGCCGCCGCCCACAGCGCCACCGATCCCCCCAGGCAGAAGCCGAGGGCGCCGATCGTCGCGGCGCCGAGGTCGCGGGCCTGCTCGACGGCGGCGTCGAGATCCAGGGCGAGCTCCGGCCCGTTCAGCCGACGCAGCAACGCTTTTCCCGCGGCGAAGTCGCCCTGCTCGAGGAGCGGATCACCCCAGCGGTGATAGAGATGTGGCACCACGGCGGTGAATCCGTGGTCGGCCAGCAACCGGGCCCGGCTCAGCAGGTGCTCGGTCACTCCCCAGATCTCCTGCAGCACCACCACGGCGGCGCGACTTCCTCCCGCGGGCACCACGATGCTGACCGGGGTGGCCGCCTTCCCGGCTCGCAGCGTCGCGGTGTGGACCATGACCAATCCGACCATGTCCGTCCCAGCGCAGCTCACTCCGACGCAGCTCATTCCGAAATAGCCCAACCCAACCGATCCAGCCCAACCGATCCAGCCCAACCCGATTCAGCCCAACCCGATCCAGCCCAGCCCGGCGCAGCCGCCGGTAGGGTCGGTGCACCCAGGATGGATGCGTCCCCCGCCCGCGCGCCGGCCCGGAACGAACGGCAGCGTCGCCGACGCCATCCCCGGCCGCAGAGGAAAGGAACGCCATGGCTGTCGCGTTTCGGGCCGCGCTGGAATCGTTGCCCACCTACACCCCCGGCCGCACCGTGCCCGGGGCAATCAAGCTGGCCTCCAACGAGGTGCCGTTCCCGGTGCTGCCGTCGGTGACCGCGGCCGTCACCGCGGCGATGGGTGACACCGATCCGGCCGCCGGGGTGCACCGCTATCCGGACAACGGAGCCGCCGCGCTGGTCGGCGAACTGGCCGGCATTCTCGACGTATCTCCGGACCGGGTAGTGGCCGGCTGCGGATCGGTCGCCCTGTGCCAGCAGATCGTCCAGGCGGTGGCCGACCCCGGGGACGAGATCGTCTTCGGCTGGCGGAGTTTCGAGGCGTATCCGATCGTCACCGGCATCGTCGGGGCGAGCGCGGTCCGGGTGCCGGTGACCGGCGAGCATTGGCTGGACCTGCCGGCGATGGCGGCGGCGGTCACCGATTCAACCCGGCTGATGTTCGTCTGCACTCCGAACAACCCCACCGGCACGGCCGTGACCCGCGACGAGTTGGAGGACCTGCTCGATGACGTCCCCGACCGGGTTCTCGTCGTCGTCGACGAGGCCTACCGCGAGTTCGACAACCGCCCGGATGCCCCCGACGGGGTCGAGATCGCGGGCCGACGCAGCAATGTGATCGCACTGCGCACGCTGTCCAAGGCCTACGGACTGGCCGGGCTGCGGGTCGGCTATGCCGTCGGCGATCCGGGAACCGTGGCGGCCCTGCGCAAGGTGGCGATCCCGTTCGCGGTCAGCTCGCTGGCCCAGGTGGCGGCGGTGGCCGCACTCCGGTCCCGGGCCGAGCTGGAGTCCCGCTGGGCGCAGGTGGTCGCCGAGCGGGAACGGGTTACGGAGACCCTGCGCGACGCCGACTTTGAAGTGCCACCCTCGCAGGGCAATTTCGTATGGCTGCCGCTGGGCCGGCGCGCAGCCGACTTCGCCCGGCACTGCGAGGATCACGGGGTGATCGTGCGGGCGTTCTCCGACGACAGCGGTGGGGTGCGGGTCACCACCGGCCGGGAGGCCGAGAACGACGCTTTCCTGTCCGCCGCCCTGTCCTGGACCCGCTGAGTCCTGGACCCGCTGAGTCCTGGACCCGCTGACCCGGACATCCGCAGCGGCCCGGCCCCAGATCGCGCCGGTCAAGATCGCCCAGTCGAGCGATTAGACGATCAGAGGCCGTTGAACCGGTCGTCCCGCTCGGTCACGTACTGCCGGCCGGCGCTGTCGGTGGTGATGGTGGTGCTCTGGGCCCGGCGGCGCTTCGGCACCATGATGGCCACCGAGATGATCATCACCAGTACTCCGGCTCCCATCAGGATGTAGCCGACCGTGGTCAGGTCGATGTCATTGATGTTCGCCTTGACCGCGAAAGCCAGAATGGCGCCCGCTACCAGCAGGAAGATACCCAGTCCCAAGCCCATGATCTTCTCCTCGGCATATCGAGCCCCCCACCCAGGGCCGGTTCGGGTCAGTGTAAGTTGCCTGCGTCCCATTTGCCGCGACTCGATCGCCCGCGGGGGCGGGGCTCAGGCCAGCAGCCGCCAGATCGCGACCAGGCCGAGCACCACGATGATCACCCGCAGCACCACCGGCGACAGCCGGCGCCCCACCCGGGCCCCGAGGTAGCCGCCGATCAGCGAGCCGACGGCGATCAGGCCGGCCGCCGCCCAGTTGATCCGGTCGGAGGCGACCAGGGTGTAGGACACCGCGGCCACGAAGTTGACGACCAGGCTGAGCAGGTTCTTGGCCGCGTTGATCCGCTGCATGCTCTCCGGCAGCAGCGCGCCCATCAGCCCGACCAGCAGGATGCCCTGGGCGGCCGCGAAGTAGCCGCCGTACACCCCGGCCAGGAAGGTGCACACCACCAACGCGACCAGCCGGCCCCGCCCGACATGGGTGTGGTCGCGGCCGGCCGCTTCGGCCCGTCGGCGCACCGATTTCTGGATCCGGGGCTGGATCACCACCAGGACCAGGGCCAGGACCAGCAGCACCGGCACCACCCGCTTGAACGTGGTCGCGGGCAGGTGCAGCAGGAGGTACGCGCCGGCGACCGCCCCGAGCAGCGATCCGGGGATCTGCCAGGCCAGTCGACGCCACTGCCCGGACAGCTCCTTGCGGTACCCCCAGGTGCCTGAGACGCTGCCGGCGACCAGCCCGACCGAGTTCGACATGGTCGCGGTCACCGGCGGGAACCCGAACGCCAGCAGCACCGGGAAGGTGACCAGGGTGCCCGAACCGACGACGGTGTTGATGGTGCCCGCCCACAACCCGGCCAGCAGGATGACCAGGGCTTCGACCGGATGCACCCCGAAACCCTAGTCAGCACGGCCCGGCCGGTGCTGCGCCGATCGCGGCGGGCGGTCAGACTGGTCCGATGCGCCTGCTGCCCGGACCGGCCGACCTTTTGCGACTCCCCGCCCACGCGGTCGAGGCGATCACCGAGGCGTTGGGGTTGGTGCCCCGGCTGGTCGCCGTGGTCGGCGAGGTGGAGCGGCTGCTGACCCGGGTGGGGGCGCTGGTCGACCGGATCGAGATCACCCGCGAACGCGCGGATCTGGTCGTCGTCGCGGTCGAGGTCACCAATGTGCGGGCCGAGACCGTGGTGGCCCACACCGAGCCGGTGGTGGTCCGCGCCGCCACCCTGGTCAACCGGCTCACCCCGCTGCTCGACCGGGCGCTACCGGTGTTGGACCGGCTGCTGCCGGTCGCGGACCGGCTGGAACCAATGCTGGCCCAGCTGGCCGACACCACCAGCGGTGCCGAGGTCGACGCGATGACCCGGCTGATCGACCTGATGCCCGATGTGGTGGACAAGCTGGGCAGCGACATCCTGCCGGTGCTGGACACCCTGGGCACGGTCGCCCCCGACCTGCGCGACCTGTTGGACGCCTCCCGCCAGCTCAACCAGATGCTCGGCGCCATACCGGGTCTGGGGAAGATGAAGCGCAGGATCGAGGACCAGCAGGACGCCGAGGACACCGCCGCATCCCCGCAGTACCGGGCCGACGAAGAGCCTGCGGCCGCGCCGCTGCGGGCGGGCGGGGCCGGTCAGCCGGACTGAGTGGGTCGCGGCCGAAATCTCGGTGCATTTTTGGTCGACGCGCGACCAAAAATGCACCGGAGTTTTGCGCCGGGCCGGGCCGGGTGGACCGGCCGGATTATCCCAACCGTGAGCGGAGGCGGAGGGATTCGAACCCCCGAGGCTTTTGACACCTGACCGCTTTCAAGGCGGTTTCCTTCGGCCACTCGGACACGCCTCCAGGACGATCAGCCTAGTTCGAGCGGCCCCGGAGGGGGGACACCGAGCTCGGGGCCTCGACGACACGCCGGGTCCGACCATCGCGGACACCGAGCCCGACGATGAGAACCCGGCTCACCCCGGACGCCGGCCAGGACACCCCGACGGCGCGACGGCCCCGGGCGGGCAGCGGTCAGCGCAGCCGGCGCGGCTCGATGACCTCTTCCTCGGCCCGGCCGTCGGCGGCGCGAGACACCCGGTAGGCGAACGCGTCCGACCGGTCGGCCACCGCCTCGACCAGCTCGGTGCCCCGGTAGACCAACCCGGCCCCATCGTCGGTGGCGTAGCCGGCCGGCAGCACCCGATCGGCGATGAGTTGCTGGAACAGCGGTCGTCGTTGCGGCTCGGAGTCGTAGTGCACGCCGTTGGCGTACGGCAGCCACCCCAGTGCGTCGGTCACCGGCCGCAGCTGCGGACCGAAGGAGTCGGTGGTCCCACCGAGGTGCCAGCAGATCGACCCGGCCGACACGCCGCCCAGCACCACCCCGGCCTGCCACGCCTCGTGCAGCAGCACATCCCAGCCGTGCACCCGCCACAGCGCCAACAGGTTGACCACCGATCCGCCGCCCACCCAGATCACGTCCTGGGCCAGCAGATGCCCCCGGACGTCGTCCACATTCGGCATGCTGAACAGCTCCAGGTGCGACGGCCGGAACCGGCCGGCCAACGCCGAATAGGTGCCGGCGATTCGGGCTGCGTCGTCACCGGTGGCCGTGCCCAGGTAGCAGACCCGCGGGGTCCCGGCCGCCCCGGATAGCTCGGCGGCGAGGTCAAAGACCGGGCCGGCGTCGACGTCGTTCCGGTCGCGACCGCGGGAATCGAACCCGATCGAGGTGGCCAGGATGGTGGGTGTGCCCGCTGCCATGATCACAATCTAGATCGGGGGGGTTCTCGGCGTGCGCAGCGCATCCGCGACGGCATACGATCGCCCCATGCAATGGTGGGTGTGGTTGATCATCGTCGTGGTGGTGATCGCGGTGTTGGTGGGTGCGTTCATCGCAGTCCAGGCCCGGCGGCGCGCCGGCGGCGTCATCGTCAGCGAGCGCGGCCGGAAGCGGCGCTCGTGAGCACCCTGGTCCGGGCCAGCGAACTGGCCAAGCGACCGGTGGTCACCTTTGCCGGCGAGGACGTGGCCCAGGTAAAGGACGTGGTCTTCGCCCTGGGCGGCGGCGAGATCAGTGCCTTCACCCTGGCCGGTCGCGGGCTGTTCGCCGGGCCGCTGAAATCGGTGCTGCCCTGGGAGGCGGTGGCCGGTCTCGGTCCGGATGCGGTGATGATCGCCTCCGAGGACGCGCTTCGCCCGGTCGCCGAAATGTTCGGTGACGCTCCCGGCGCCGGTGCCGCCGGCAGTGGCGATGTCATCCGGTCCGAGGTGTTGACCGACGATGGCACCTCGCTGGGTCGGGTGGTCGACGTGGTCATCGGGATCCGCGACGGTGGCGGCGGCCAGGGCGATGTCGTGGGCTACGAGATCGATCCGGCCGAAAGCCTGGGCCGGGGCAAGCAACCGCTGCTCATCCCGCTGCCGGACACCATGGCCGCCTCCGGGCAGCACCTGATCGTCCCGGCCGCGGCGCGTAACTACCTGACCGACAACCTGGCCGGTTTCGGATCCGCCGTCGATTCCTTCCGCACCCAGATGTCGGGCTCCGGATCGGCTGGCTCGGCCCCGTTGTCCGTGGACCGACCCAGCGAAGACCGGAGCTGACATGCATTTCTCCGAGGCCCACGGCCGCAAGGTGGTCAGCACCACCTCGGCCGAAACGGTCGGTGTGATCAAGAGTTTCGTGATCGATCCGAGTTCGCAGCGGATCGTGGCGCTGTCGCTGAACAAGACGCCGGGCGAGGGCACCATGCTGCCCTGGGCCGATATCACCGCCTTCGGAGCCGACGCGGTGACCGTGCCCGACGGGGAGCGGATCATCTCCCCTGACGAGCAGCTGGCCGACCTGGACGGTAAGCACCGCACCATCGTGGGGAAGCGGGTGCTGGACACCAGCGGTCGGCAGCTCGGTCACGTCCGCGAGGTCGACTTCGACCCGACCAGCGGGCATATCGACAGTCTGCTGCTGGAGGAGGCCACGGTCGACGGGGCCACGCTCCGCGGGATCGGCTCGTACGCCGTCGTCGTCGCCTGAACGATTCCCGGCGACCCCGAGTCGGTCGAACCGCTCAGCCCGGACCGAAATAGTCCGGCCCTGTTTGATCCGGCCCTGGTTTGATCCGGCCCGAGTGGTCCGGCCCGAGTGGTCCGGCCCGAGTGGTCCGGCCCGAGTGGTCCGGCCTAATCGGTCCGGGCTGCCCCGAGTAGTCCGGCCTGATCGGTCCGGGCCGGCCGGTGCGGTCCGGTTTGCTCGATCCGGGTGGTCGCCCTCAGCCCAAACCCTGCTTCATGAACGCCAGCGCCTTGCTGGCCAGGTCGTCGCTGTCCTCCCAGAGATTGCGCCAGATGGCCAGGTCGTTGGACAGCCGCGGGTGCAGCACCCGCGAGGAGAACGACTCGAACGTGGCAATCCCGTCGTAGCCGACATCCTTCAGCGCGGTGAAGAATTCGTTCCACGGGACCGAACCGGTGCCCAGATACCCGCGGTGTGATTCGCCGATGTGTACATAACCGAGCCGACCCGCGGCCGCGGCCGCTTTGACCGCCTCGGTGAACGAGCGTTCCTCGATGTTCATGTGATAGGTGTCCAGGTGGGCGACCACATTCGGCCGGTCGATCGCCTCGATCATCGCCAGCGTGTCCGCGGTGGTATTGATGATGTTCGTCTCGTAGCGATTGCAGAATTCCAGGCCGATCCGCATGTCCGAGGCGGCAGCCCGGTCGGCCAGCCAGGCCATCGACTCGATCGAATTGGCCCGGCCGCGTTCGCTGGCTGGGCCGTCGTACTTGCCCAGCTGGGAATAGACCACTCCGGTGAGAATCTGACCCCCGCTGTCGCGCAACAGATCCAGCGCCTGACCCAGCCGACGCCGGCCGGCGGCCACGATGTCAGGATCCTCGCTGGACACATCAGTAGCCGGGTCCAGACCCAGGGACGCGCTGACCTGCAGGCCGTACTCGCCGATCAGCCTGGCCGTCATGGCGGTGTCGAATTCGTCAGGGTAGATCGGGCAGATCTCGATCAGGTCGAACCCGGCGTTCCGGGTGGACTCGATCGCATACCGGGCGTCTTTCTCGGTCCAGCTGCCGGTGAAGACCATGGCGTGGATTCCGAAGGTGGGGGTCATGACAGTTCCTTTCCTGGAGACGAATTTCCGAGCAATTGATTTCCGGGTAATTGATTTTCGGGCGACGAATTTCCGGTGCCATCGGGCCCAGAGCGGCCGGCCAGCAGGCGCCGCCGCTCGACGATGTCCGCACGGGCGAAGAACTTGGTGATCGAGTCGTCGGCGATCGGGGCCCAGCCCCCGGCCGCATAGGCCACCGACCGGACCCGGGCGCCCTTCACGGCCATGGCCGACACCGCCTCGACGCCGGCGGTAGTGGGCGCGATGGCCACGATCCCGTGGTTGCCCAGCAGCACCAGTGCGGGCAGCTCCCCGGTCTGCTCGACCCGCTTGCGCAGGGCGGCGTGGAACACCCGGCCCAGCTCGATGCCCGGGCTGGCGTAGGGCACGTACAACGGCCGCCCGATCACCACCGCCTCGTCGGAGTAGACCCATCGGCTCCAGGCGGTCTCGGCCTGCACCGAAGCGAGAATGCCGACCACGTCAGTGGGGTGGGTGTGTCCGACGAAGGCCCCCGCCCCCGGCGGCGCCCCCACCGCATGCACCCCCACATGCACCAGCGCCTCGATGGAGCCGCGCCGTCGGCGGCCGTCCACCTCGCCGGCGTCCAGCGCGGCACTCAGATCGGCCTGGGTGGCCGCCGGGTCCCGGCACAGCTCGGCCAGCGGGTCGATGTCCACGACCACGAAGTCCGCGGCGGTCACCTCGGCCATCCGCGAGCCGGAAGCCTTCACCGCCAGCCGCCCGTCGGTCAGCCGCTGCGAGGTGTTGCCCTCGGCCAGGATGACCAGGTCGCGCCGCGGCTCGCCGAGCGCTCGGGTCAGGGTGAGCAGCTCGTCGCTGACCAGGTCGGGCCGGTGCTGTGCCGTCATCGAAGCGTCCTTTCCGGCTGGGGCGGTCGGGAGACGATCATGCCGGACGGCGCCGCGCCGTGACTGCGGAGAGCCGGGCCGCGGCCTGGTCGGCGCCGGGGCTGTCCCGGGGTTCGTACTCGCGCACCGGGAACGAATCGGCCACCGCCTGCCGGATTTCGGCCGGCCCGGCCAGTTCGCCCAGGGTGGCCAGCTGGACGGCGCCGTTGCCCAGCGCGGTCGCCTCGATGGGCCCGCACCGGACCGGAAGGCCGGTGGCGTCCGCGGTGAGCTGGGACAGCAGCGCGTGCCCGGCGCCGCCGCCCACCACGTTGACCGAGGTGGGCCGACGACCGGTCACCCGGGCCAGGTCGTCCACCACCGACCGGTAGCTCAGGGCCAGCGAGTCGATCGCGCAGCGGGCGACGGCGGAAGCGGTCTCCGGCACCGGCAGACCGTTGTCGGCGCACCAGGACCGGATGCGCCGCGGCATGTCCCCCGGGGCCAGGAAGTCGGCCGCGTCCGAGTCGACCACGTACCCCCAGCCGGGCTCGGCGGCGGCCAGCTCGGCCAGTTCGGCGTAGCTGTGGTCGGTGCCGTCGCCGGCCCACTGGCGCCGGCACTCCTGCAGCAGCCACAGACCGATCATGGTGCGCTGCAAGCGGATCGAGCCGCCGTAGCCGCCCTCGTTGGTGAGTCCGGCCCGCCGGGCCGGCTCGTCGATGATCGGCTGGGCCACCTCGATTCCGGCCAGCGACCAGGTTCCCGAGGACAGGAACAGCGCACCGGGTTCGAGCCGGGGGGTACCGACGACGGCGCATGCGGTGTCGTGGGCGGCCGGCACCACCACCCGGGCGCCGGCCAGCGCAGCGGGCTGGCCGGCCGTGCGCAACGGTCCCAGGTCGGTCCCCGCCGGCACCACCTCCGGGAGCAGGTGGGTGGGCACGCCGAGTTCTTCGAGCAGTTCGACCGCCCACCGGCCCCGGCCCATGTCGTAGGCCCCGCTGGTGGAGATCGCGCTGTACTCGCTGACCCGGGCCCCGGACAGGTGGGCGTGGAAGACGTCGGCGATCATCACCAAGGTGGCCGCCCGGGTCAGCCGGCCCGGGTCGTCGCGCTGGTCGGCCATCAGCCCGAACAGGGTGTTGATGGCCATCGGGGCGATTCCGGTGGCGGCGTACAGCCGGGCCCCGCCCACCTCGGCCAGCGCGACCCCGAACGGGGCCAGGTTGCGGCCGTCCCGGTAGCTGATCGGGTCGTCGATCAACCTGCCGCCGGCGTCGAGCAACCCGTAGTCGACCCCCCAGGCGTCCACCCCGACCGCGGCCACCTCGCTGCCGCCCGCAGCCACCCGGGCCAGGCCGGACCCGATCTGGTCCTGGATGGCCGCTGCGTCCCAGCGCAGATGTCCGCCGGAGCGCCGCGGGACGGTGGAGAAGCGGTGCACCACCTGAAGGGCCAGCCGATGACCGTCGAACCCCACCGTGGTGACCCGGCCGCTTTCGGCCCCCAGATCTACCGCGACCACAGTGACCGGACGGGTACCCGCACCGCCCCGGGTCATCCCGACTCGTGCAGCGACGTCACCCCTGCCTCCCGTCGACGTCGACTCCGACCCGGTCACCACCTGCCCCGGTGGCGGATCTGCCCGACCGTAACCGCCGTACCGGCCGGAATCAACCACTGCGGGTGCGGCCGGGGAGACCGGCGGGCGCGGCCGGCGGCACCGAACGGCGGGGCGGGCTGGCCTACCATCGTGGCCACCCGATGTGCCGGCGACCACCGCCGCACCGGAGCGCGGCCGAACAGGGGCGGACACGGCGATGAGATTCAACGAAGGCGCGGGACTTGATACCTCCCAGGTCCAGGACCGCCGCGGCGGCGGCGGCAGTTTCGGCGGGGGCGGCGGCGGCTTGGGTGGGGGTGGCTTCGGCGGGGGCGGCGGTCTGGGCCGTGGGGGCGGCGGTCTGGGCCGCGGCGGCCTGGCCCTCGGCGGTGGCGGGCTCGGCCTGGTCGCCATCGTGGTCATCGTGCTGCTCAACGTGTTCGGCGGCGGCGGCGGCGGCGGCGGCGGCGGCGGCGGCGGGGGTGGCGGTGCCGGGTCCGGCAGCGGGGCGCTGGGGCAACTTGCCGGCGGGAACGGGGGGACCGCCGACAACGCCGCCCTGGATCGGGAGTGCCGGACCGGGGCGGATGCGAACAACAACGACGATTGCGCCGTGGTCGCCATCGTCAACTCGGTGCAGGCGTACTGGGGTCAGCAGCTGAGCCGCTCCGGGACCACCTTCACCAAGGCGCCCACGGTGTTCTTCACCGGATCAACCCCCACCGGCTGCGGGACCGGGTCCACCGGGATGGGTCCGTTCTATTGTCCGACCGACCAGCACGTCTACATCGACCTGTCGTTCTGGAACGAGCTGAAGACCACCTTCGGCGCCAACGACGCGGTGTTCACCCAGGCCTACGTGCTGGCCCACGAGTACGGGCACCACGTGCAGAACCTGCTCGGCACCAACCGGCGGGTCACACCCGGCTCCGGACCCACGTCGGGCTCGGTGCGGCTCGAGCTGCAGGCCGACTGCTACGCCGGGGTCTGGGCCAACCACGCGTCGACCACGCCGGGCGCCGACGGGCAGATCCTGATCAGCGGCATCACCCAGGCCGACCTGGACAACGCCATCGACACCGCCGGCAAGATCGGCGACGACTACATCCAGACCAACATCGCCGGGCGCACCGCCGACCCGTCCAGCTACACCCACGGCACCTCAGCGCAACGCCGCAAGTGGTTCCAGAACGGCTACTCGACTGGAAATCCGACCTCCTGCAATACCTTCGACACCAACAACCTGGGCTGAGCAGTCAGTCCGCCGGCCCGCCGCC
>JAABUO010007570.1_pt1 | contig 12384 bp, 15 predicted proteins | sample 5559291 | NCBI WGS metagenome assembly JAABUO01 (sample SAMN10711878, study PRJNA513372) | rock metagenome | isolation source: Antarctica rocks | place: Antarctica: Victoria Land, Finger Mt sud
CTGTATCCCGCCGTCCTGCCCTCCTCCATCCCCGGCCACACCCTGACCGTGCAGAACGCGTCGGGATCGCACTACGGGCAATCCGTGGGATTGGTGTGGTGGGGCATCGGCATGGTCCTCGCCGCTATCTACTTCACCCTCATGTACCGCCTATTCCGGGGCAAGGTGCGCGTGGCCAGCGGCGAGGGGTCGTGACGCATGCGGGAACGGCGCCGGGGACTCCTCGCTCTTGTCGTTCCCGTTTGATTGTCTCGCCCTGGGTCACCAGGCGCTCACGTCGTGCCTCTCCCGGTCGGTCGGACGATCAGCACGGGGCAGGGTGCGGTATGTAGCACGCGCTCCGACACGCTCCCCAGCAAGACCGCGTGCATCTCTCCCCAGCCGCGACTTCCCATCACGAGCAGTGTGGCGCCGCTCTCCTCGGCGCACCGTACAATCTCCTCGGCGGGTGAGCCGCGGCGCATGAGCGTGGCGACCGGTGTTCAAGCGCGCGCTGGTCCGCATGTCCATCACTCCCGCTCCGTGGTGTCGCCCACGCTCTCCACGATCTCGTCGTAGACACGCGTGGGTTCCGCCGCCCAGGCGACCAACTGGTCCCGGTCTAGCCAGCCCAGACCGCGCATCACCTCCGCGAGTTGGGCGTGCTCCGCCCACTCACTCAACACGAGGTAGTGCGTCGGCCGCGTGCCGCGTGCTGTCGCGCAGCAGGCTCGCCCCTCGAAAGCCAGGGTAGCGGCTCCGCGCGTCTCGCAGCGTGCGCCACGCATCCTCCCACGCGCCCTCATGCCCGGACACGACCTCCACCGCGGTCACCATCCTGATCATCGGTCGGCCTCCCTACGCGTCCCTATCCACGTCGTCGAGATCCTGATTCGGATTCCGTCCCGGCAAGAATCAGTCCAGGACGGGATGGCCGCCGCCGATGACGAGGTTGTCGGTGACGTCGACGACGCCATCCGTGGCGCGGTCCAACGCGCGGAATCCTGCGATGTCTTGCGCCCCCTCTCGTCCTGCCAAGGCCGCACTGCGGGCGGCGCGACGGAGGCCGGCCTGGACCGCCGCGATAGGGTCGGCATACATCTCGACCGTCCGGTCGTGTGGGTCGTCGCACCAGGTGTAATAGCGCTGGCCCCACCTGGTTCCCATCACATACACCCGACACCGCTCGCCGGCCAGCGTCACCCAGGTGCCCTCCAACTCGCTCGTGCCGGGCAGACCCAAGGTGTGGAGCGCGTCGTCAAGGCGTGTCATCCTTCCCTCCCTGTCCAGCCTCATGGTGGGACGCACCTGGGCACACGCGACGCCGCTTCCCTATCGACCAGTGTAGTCGGCGCGTATCAACAGACGCGTCACGACACCTCAACACCGCATCACGAAAGATCAAAAAGAATCAACGCCAGGGCGGGACGTGCCCGGTGTATGGTGGTGGACCTGCGGTGATCCGGCGCCTGGCTCAGGGCGGCTCTGTCATAGGTGGCATGTGGAAATCCGGCACGACGGACGCGGATGGACAGCGCGGCGGCTGACGGACGCTGCCCGTGTCGTGGGGAGGGATACGCGCTCAACGCGCGGCGTCGGGTGTGGCGTGCGCGGCGTCCGCGCGCCGGGGCTCAGGCGCCCCGGATCCTTACCGCGGGTCGGGTGTGTCGGGGGACGGGACGAAGCGGTAGCCGGTGTGCCACTCGGTCTGGATGTAGCGCGGATGCGCGGGGTCATCGCCGAGCTTCTGGCGCAGCCGCGCCACGAACACGCGCAGGTAGTGAAGTTCCGTGCTATATTCTGGCCCCCACACCGTCGTGAGCAGGTACTGGTGTGGCAGCACCCGGCCGGGGTGGCGCATGAACTCCTCCAGCAGGCGGTACTCCGTCGAGGTGAGCGGAACGATGTCGCCCCGCACCCGGACCTCGTGCCGCGCCGGGTCGAGCGCGACATCGCCCAGCGTCAGGGGCGCGGCCACCTCGCGTGTCGTGGCCCCTGTCCGGCGCAGCAGCGCGCGCAGGTGCGCCAGCAGCTCAAGCGGGTCAAAGGGTTTGGTCAGGTAGTCGTCGGCGCCGAGGTCGAGCGCGCGGATCTTGTCCATGGCGCTCTCGCGCACGGTCAGCATCAGGATAGGCGCCGGGGAGACCGCGCGGATGCGCTGGCAGACCTCCAGGCCGTCGGGCGGCGGCATCATCACGTCGAGCACCACCACGTCCGGCTGCTCCTCCGCGAACCGGTGCAACGCGTCCGCGCCGTTTGTCGCCACCGTGATACGACAGTCCGGCCAGGCCATCCGCACGGCATAGGCCACTACCTTGACAATGGCGGGGTCATCCTCCGCGAGGAGAAGTGTGAGCGTCATGCGGTCCCTCCCGCCGTCTCGGGGCGCGGCAGCGTCAGATAAAAGGCCGCGCCCGCCCCGTCCCCGCTCTCGACCCACACGCGCCCCTCATGCCGTACGACGATCGCCCGCACGATGGCGAGCCCCAGGCCCGACCCCCCCACCTGGCCACGGCCGTGGAAGCGCTCGAAGATGGTGTCCTGCTCCGCGGCGGCCACACCGGGGCCGGTATCGCGCACCACGAGCAGAACCTCAGTGGCTTGAGTCCGGCCGGAGATCGTGATGCGCGTCCCGGTTGGCGTGTGCCGATGGGCGTTGGCCAGCAGGTTGACGAGCGCCTGTTCCAACCAGCGGGGATCGCCCAGCGCCGGCAGCGGCTCCGGGAGGTCTAGGGCCAGTGTCTGTCCCTTCTCGCGTAGCAGGGGCAGGACGCTCTCCACGGCCGGCGCGATGATGCCGCGCACGTCGAGCACGGCGCGCTCGACGTGCAGGGCGTCCGCGCCGAGTTGGTTGGCGGCCAGGAGGTCGGCGATGTGGACGCGCAACCGCTCGATGTTGTGGCAGGCGACCTTCAGCAACTCCCGCTCGTCAGGGCCAAGCTGGTCCTGGGCGCCGGCCTGGAGCAGGATGAGCGCGGCGCGGGCCGCCGTGAGGGGCGTCTGTAGCTGGTGGGACACCGTCGCCAGGAACTCGTCCTGGAGGCGGCGATGCAGGCTGGTCGCGGTGATGTCCCGGATAACGACGACGCCCTGCTCCGCGCCGGTCCCCCGCAGCGGCTGCCCGTTCGCTTCCACCCAGCGGCGCGTGCCATCCGGCTGCAACAGGCTGGCCTGCTGGCTGAACGTCTCGCCCCGCCCAGCGCGAGCCCGCGGCATCGCCGCGGATGGCAACGCCTGTCCATCCTCGCCATACAGCGCCAGCGTCGCGCCGTCGCCACCGGCCAGCGCCGCGTAGGCCGCGTTCGTCCGTAACGGCGTCCCTGTCCTGTCGACCACCGCCACGGCGTCCCCGATGCTGGCCAGGACGGCCGCGAGTTGCGCCCGCTCGGCCTCCAGAGCCGTGGCCAGCTCCTGCTCCCGTAGCCCAGCGATGAGCAGCCCCTCGTTGACAGCACGCAGTTCCGCCGTGGTCGGCACGGAGGACGCGCGCTCTGGCGGCCCCGGCGGCCGGTCGTGGCCGTTGCCCCGCGCGTCCTCTCGTTCAGCCATACGTTCCTCCTCGCTGTGTCGTGGTCGCGGCCACGGCGCCCGCCATCCTCCTACTCCAGGGAGCGTGCCACGGGCTGGTAGACGTAATCCTGACCGGCGGCGTCCTCCGTGCATAGTCGGATCTCGTGATCAGAATCGGCGTGCATTGGTCGGTCAAGTTCCATGGTGAAGTCGTACCGGTCGGCCCGTAGCGTGCAGGTGTAATGCTCAACGGCCGTCGCATCGGCCGCATAAGAGGTGCGATCGACATGCAGCACGTAGGCGTGTGACGTGTGGCGCAGCAACGTCGCCTCATATCGCGTCGTTTCGCGGACGCGGATATGTTGCACGGCGCGGGTAATGGGCTCATGGTACGCATCTTCGATCAAGCGGAAGAGAGACTGGGAGAGGTCTTGGCGATCAAGGTCTCGACAAACAGCGGCGGGGATGTAGGAGGTTTGGAGGGCCAACGGCTCCCCGTTCCCCTCGTGCTGGCGCTCGACGCGGAAGATTGGCGCATCCGGCGCACAGCCCAAGAGCGCGGCGATGCGCTCTCCATGCACGGTCGTGACAGACAGCACGACGGTGCGTGGCTCCAGGCCCGCGGTTAACATGTCCTCGCTAAAGAACCCACGCAGGCGCGTGAGGCGCTGATGGATCCTGGGCGGGGAGACGTACAGACGGCCCCGTGGGCGTTGACGATAAAGCACGCCATCCTCGATCATATCGGCGATGGCCTGGCGTACGGTGATACGGCTGACCCCACATATCTGCGCCAACTCTTCTTCGGTTGGCACGCACTCATTGGGTTGGTACGTTCCCTGCTGAATCAACCGCTCTAAGCTCTGGTGAACCTGGTGATAGAGCGGAACAGGGCTGTATTTATCGATGGTCATTGCTGGATGTGACAGGAGCATGGTCCCCCCAGACGAATGACAAAGACATCCTTTGACATGTAGAAACGAAACGTCTTCCTGATCCGTCAGTAGGCTGGGTCTCGGCGCCGCTTGCCTTAGCTCAATGCCAAGATGTATGGATGATATAACATCTACACATAATCGTCAAAGCCAAGACCTCCAGACCCAGGACCATGTCGTTCCCGTGAGATGAAAGCACCGTTGGTTCTTGTTGATCTTTCTTGACGCGGTATTGAGGATTGCCGCCGTCTGTGTTGAGACGTGCCCGCTAGACTGGGAGGTACAGAGGGCCGAAGGCGTGTCGGGGAGCCAATAGAGAGAGGCCATGGTGGTCGGGTCGACGAGACGCACGGAGCACATCGTCGAGGCCTGACACGATCCGCGGTGCGTCGGGTGACAGCGTGGATAGCGGCCGAAAGGAGCATGCAGCAGGTACGGGTTGCATTCTACACGCTCAAGACGGGTACAGCGGATGAGGTGATTCGACGCGCCGAGGCCGACTTGGTGCCGCGCTTTCGCAACGAGGTGGGCTTTGTCGCCTATGGGCTCGTCAAGACGGGCGACGACGCGGTGATCTCCCTCAGTATCTGGGACCTGGCGGACCAGGCGACGGCTGCCGTGCAGATCGCCGGAGTGTGGGAACAGGAGAGTCTTGGCGGAATGGTCGACGCGGTGGAGAACCACATCGGCAGCCTGGCGTTCTTTTGGGCCCTGGTCGCCATTGGTCGCTGACGGCGTGCGTGCCACGACGAGAAGAGTGGGGTCGTCGGCACGGTGCAAGAGACGGAGAGGGGGGGCATGGGCCGGCCGCTCCCAACGGCATCATGCAGCGCCGCGCACCCCGGCGGCGGGCGTGCGGTCGACCGCGCACAGACCACTAGGGCATGGTTCAGCGTTCAGACCGCCCTGCACCTGCCGCAGGGCCGCCCGTTATGAGCGTGGTGACCGTCCCTCCACACTGTCCACGCCTTATGCCCACTGTCAGCAACAGTGACATGTGGGCGACGGCCACACCGGCCCCACATGGCGTCCTTGCGGACCGGACGCCGTGATACGTGATACGTGATAGGAGAACAACATGATCGCCGCGTCGCACCAGACAGACACGCTGAAACATGACCCCCTGCTCGACCTGCTCAGTGAGTTGATCACGCGCGAGCGGGACGGCGCAACCCTCTACCGCCGCTACCAGGAGGACGCCCCAGACGACATGCGCGACACGCTCGCCGACTATGGAGCCGAGATCGACGGGCACGTGCATCTGCTGGAGCGCACCATCACGCAGCTCGGCGGCGACCCCTCCTACGTCACACCTGCGGCCGAGAGCGGCCGGCGGCTGACCCGGAAGCTCCTGGCGCTGCGCGAGACGGGACCGGCGCGCTGGATCTACCGTCTTGAAGCGCTCTTTGTCTTCGAGACACGCGACCAGATTCTGTGGGAATCGCTGCAGCTCTTGGCGCGCAAAGGCCTTGACGCGGCGGATGCCGCGGTCGTGGAGCCGGCCGCCACGCAGATCCAGTCCCCGGAGGCGCTGGGCGCCTACAGCGGCAGCCGGCACCGGGAGCGCATCCGGTGGGCGCGGGACACCATGCGCGATCTCATCCTGGAGCAACGCGGACTCGCCGCGCCACACCACAGCTCCTGGCGCGCGCTTGCCCGCCTCTTCTGGGGCGATTAAAGCGGTCTGTGGGGGCGCGTGGGCCATCACACCGGCCACGTGCTTAAATCTTGAATAAGGAAGGGTATCGATGACAATGACACACCTGCTCCTCGCGACCGACGGCTCGGAGCCGTCACTGGAGGCGACGCGCCTGGTCCGCGACCTCCTCAACCCCGCCGCCCTGGCCCGCGTCACGGTCCTGGCTGTGGCGCCGCCGCTTGAGACGGTGCCCTTTTATGGCGCGTCCGTCGGCTACGGTATGTACGGCAGCGGCGGTGGGCTTTCTCAGGAGACCTGGGATGCGGTGACCGCGTCGGCGGAGCGGACGGCTCAGGAGGCCCTGCGGCGGACGGTGGCGGAGTTGAACACATCGACGCCAGTCGAGACCGCCGTGCGCCGTGGCTCGCCCGCCGACGAAATCGTGCGTTGTGCCACGGAGCGCGGCACCGGGCTCATCGTCATGGGGAGTCGGGGCTGAGGAGAGATGCACGCGGTGCTGCTGGGCAGCGTGTCGGAGCGGGTGCTGCATACCGCGCCCTGCCCGGTGCTGATCGTCCGGCCAATCCGGGAGGGCGCCGCGTGAGAGATGTTTGGGTAGGAGGCCGTCCGCTCATGGCGCGCCCTCAATCGAGGCCGACCACGCGTCGCACGGCGCATCGGTACGTCGCGGGACGCGGCCTGGCGTATCGGCTGGATCGCGTTCGACGCGGGCCTCACCCGTGTCGTCGATCGGGGCGATGATCCGCTCATCACGCCGCCCCCCGGCGCTACGGGCGACACCGACATCGCGTTCGCGGCCTCGGCGGTCGAGGCGCACAACGTCATCTCCCTGTACTATTCGATCGCGGATAAGGATATGATGCGCGCACAGGTGGCGCGGACGCATCCGGCCGGTAGCATAGGAGATACGACGACATGGGACACGCAGGCTCCGCGACGACTCAGAGGACAACCGGACAGGTGCGCATCAAGCGCGCCTATCAGCCAGCGGACGACGGCGATGGTTATCGTGTGCTAGTGGACCGCTTGTGGCCGCGCGGCGTGAGCAAGGTCAAGGCTAATCTCGACCTATGGATGAAGGACATCGCACCGTCGACCGAGTTACGCCGCTGGTTCGGTCGTGACCCCGCCCGGTGGGAGGAGTTCGAGCGCCGCTACTGGGCTGAACTGGCGGAGCCAGCGCAGAGCGAATGCGTGGACGCCCTTGCAGAGCATACCTCACGTGGGCCGCTCACACTCGTCTACGGAGCCCACGACACCCTCCACAACGAGGCGGTTGTCCTGTGCGACGTCGTGATCGCGGCACATGCGGATGCACCCGACCGCCACGCGGCGGCAAAGAAGGGAACCGATCGGTGATACACGCCCAGCCAGCCTCCCCGCCTGGATGTGGGCCGCAGTCTGGATCACTGGGCTCTCCCGTCGATCCGCTGCAGCAGATTGGCCTATGCGGCTATTCGCGACGGGGTGGCCTGGGGCGAGCGCAGCGCCCTGTGTCGCCAGGGCATAGTTCCTGCCGGGCTATGAGCATATACGTCTATCCGCGTTAGATCAGATGAGGAGCGCACATATGACCGCTAACAAGCAGCCAGCCGTGACCAGGGAGGACCTGCTCCAGGGCCTGCAGGACGACCTCGCACGCGAGTACAAGGCCATCATCCAGTACGTCATTTTCAGCCAGAAGATTGATGGCGCCGCCTATATGGACATCGCGGACCAGTTGGAGACGCACGCCCACCAGGAACTCGATCACGCCCTGGCCGTATCGAAGCAGTTGGACTACTTCGGGGCCTATCCCGTCCACGAGCCCAAGCCCGTCCAGGTGTCGGAAAAGAACGAAGACATGCTCTGGTTCGATCTGCAGGCCGAGGACGACACTATCCACAACTACCGGGAGCGGATCAGGCAGGCGCAGGAGTTGGGCGAATTTGCCCTGGCCGAGGTGCTGCAGGGCATCGTGCGCGAGGAGCAGGATCACCAGATTGATCTTGCCACCGCGCTCGGCGTCGTCCCGGATGACCGGCAGCGGCAGGGTCAGGGACCGGGCGCCGCGCCGGCATCCTGAGCGGCTCAGAGGGCGCGCGGGCTGGACATCCTGAACACTGGTCCCGTCATCGACACCATTGGTCACTCGACGCGCCCTCAAGAGGAGTTTATCGCCGTGTTGCGCCACTATGGTATCGTCACGCTCGTGGACATCCGTTCCATGCCCCGTTCGCGACACAACCCACAGTTCAACCGCGAGGAGTTGGAGCAGGCTTTACCTGCGTGCGGTATCCGCTACGTGTACCTGGCACGGTTGGGCGGGCTGCGCCATGGCCTGGGCGCGGACTCGCCGAACACGGGGTGGCGCAATGCCAGCTTCCGCGCCTACGCCGACTATATGATGACCGATGCATTCCGGCAGGGCATCGCGGAGGCGCTGGCCCTGGCGCACGACGGCCCGATGGCTCTCATGTGCGCCGAGGCCGTGCCCTGGCGTTGTCACCGCTCGCTGGTCGCCGATGCTCTCGTGGCGCGCGGTGTGATCGTCCGGGACATCTACGATGCCCAGCGGGCCGCCCCTCACCGTTTGCCCCCCTTTGCCCGCGTCGCGGGAGACCAGGTCACCTATCCGCCTGAGCTCGTCGAGTGATGGAGCGAATACCCGAGGGTGGACCTGGCCCCGCAGAGGTGAGCGCCTCGTTCGCCCTCCCTGCCGTGGCGCCCTTCTACCTGGAGGCCACGGTCCGGGTGCTGCAACGGCGGCCTACGAATCGCGTTAACCGCTGGGAGGGTGGCCGCTATCTGCGCATGCTGCCTACTTATGAGGGGCTACGGCTCGTCGCGGTCGAGAACCACGGCTCCATCGACGCGCCGGACCTGCGCGGCCTTGTCTTCGGTGAACCGATCTCGCCGTGGACTCAGGAACAACTCGGCTCGACGCTCCAGCGCCTGTTGGGACCGACCGTCGATCCGACGCCGTTCTATCGCGTGGCCCGGCAAGACGCGCGCCTCCACGCGGTCACCACGTCGCTGCGCGGGCTCAAACCGCCCCGTTTCCCCACCCTGTTCGAGACCATCGCCAACGTCATCCCCTTCCAACAGGTCAGCCTCGCGGCTGGCGATGCGGTTGTGGGGCGGCTGGTGGAGCGCTTCGGTGAGCGCCTCCACTTGGGCGACCGCACATACGCCGCGTTTCCGCGGCCGGAGCATCTCGCCGCTGTGGACGTCGACGCGTTGCGCGAACTGGGACTGAGCCGGACCAAGGCGGCTACGCTGCGCGACGTGGGGTCGCGCATCCTCTCGGGAGAGCTGAGCGAGGAGCGGTTGGAGGCGCTGTCCAGTGATGAAGCCATGGAGATGTTGCGGGCGCTCCCGGGCATCGGCCCCTGGAGCGCGGGGCTCATTCTGTTGCGCGGCTTGCGCCGGATGGAGGTCTTCCCGGCCGGCGACGTGGGCGCCGTGAAGAACCTGGGGCGGCTCCTTGGCGCGGAGACCCCGGCGCGGGAGGGTAGTCAACAGGCGCTCCTGGCGGAGATGGGGGACACACGAGGCTATCTGTACTTCTACGCCCTGGGGTGGCGCCTCCTGCACGAGGGACTCATCACACCAGCTCCCGGTCACGAGGAGTGATCGACAACACTAACAATCGATACCACGCGCCTTGACAGAGGGAGAAGAAATGTGCCAGACTGGCACACGTCACAGCGACAAGAAAAGTCCCTCATGATGTATCAAGATCCCGGTCGATGCTCGACAGAGAAGAGGAGAAGAGGACGTATGGCACAGCAAGTGTCGACCCTTAGTTCGCCAATCGCGGGTGCGCGTTTCGCCTGGCTCGATCGCGTGGCCGTCCCGCTGCAGCAGGGCGTCTACGCCGTCTTCCGCGCGGGGAAGGCCGGCGGGGTGGCCAAGAATTGGCTCAATGGCGTGCCGCTGCGTCACCGCGTTCACCCGGCCCTCGTCGCCATCCCCATCGGGGCCTGGACGACGGCGGCGGTCCTCGACGTGCTCGACGGCTTCTCCGCCGACGACACCTACCAAGTAGCCGCCGACGCCGCGATCCTGCTCGGCATCGTCAGCGCGGTCCCAACGGTCGCGGCCGGCCTGGCCGATTGGGTCGACACCTACGACCATCAGCGACGCGTCGGCATGGCTCACGCGCTCGTCAACAGCACGGCGCTCGCGCTCTATGGGGCGTCGCTGGCCCTGCGCGGGAGGGGGAACCGCACGGCGGGCCGAGCGCTGGGAGGGCTTGCCTTCGGCGCCGTATCGCTCGGCGGCGCGCTCGGCGGCGAACTCGTCTACAACCTCGGCATCGGCGTGACCTTCCTGCTCTACCCCAAGCCGCGCGACGAATATGTCGACGTCCTCGCCTCTGACGCGCTCGTCGAGGGGACGCCGCTGGTCGTGGAGGACGGGCGCGTGCCGGTGCTGCTGCTGCGGCGCGAGGGCCAGGTCTACGCGGTCGAGGCATGGTGCCCGCATGTGGGCGGCCCCCTGGTCGATGGGGCGTTCGAGGGGCTCACCGTCGAGTGCCCGTGGCACCAGTCGTGCTTCCGCCTCGACGACGGCCGGCCCTTGAACGGGCCCGCCTCGGCCCCGCTGCGCACCTTCGCGGTCCAGGAGCGCGATGGCCGTATCCTTGTCCGTCCCAGCGACGAGGGCAAGACCTGGCCGCCGCCGCCGGCCCCGCCACGGGAGCAGCACGTCCGCTCGACGACAACCAAAAATGGAGAGACCACGATGCCGGGAGAGACCACGATGCCGGCGGCGCCGACGTTCAGTCGGGATATTCGTCCCCTGTTTCGGGATAATGATGTGAGTTCGATGCTGCAAGCCTTCGACCTCAGCAACTATGACTCCGTCACGGCCCACGCCGAAGCGATCTACGGGCGGGTGGCCGATGGGACCATGCCTTGCGACGTCGCGTGGCCACCGGAGCGTGTCGCGTTGCTGCGCGCCTGGATCGACCAGGGCTGCCCCAGCTAGAAGCGGTCGTGTGGCGCGCTGACGGCCGGCCGGCAGCGGCCACAACCGGGCGGCGCGGAACCCAGGCTGCCGATGGTACCGGGCGCGCGTCGCGCCACACCGCCGCCCCGTCATTCTCGTGGCCCAGGGCGGTCGTGACCGTTGTGAGGACCGTGATCATGGATCCCTGCCTCGCCTCCATCGCGACGCGCCCTGGATGGAGCGTAAACCCATCACCAGGAACCGCCTCCGGGATACTGCCTCCATAGGGCCGACCCTGCGATGTCTCACACGCCCAACCGACACGACCGTGCAGTGCCCCTGCGCGCGACGAGGATCTGACGCCGTGAAACGCGCGTGGAGATGGACGCGGCGCCACACTCGTGGGCGCGGACCCGGGCACGCGGCATATGCCCTGCCGCGATCCGGTGATAAGAGCGCCGTGCGGCCCGGCAAGAAGGAGACAACACGATGACACCCGACAAGAACACCCTCCAGCAGCTCCTCGACCAGGGCCAGGGCTCCTAGCTCGACCATATCACCTGCGACCTAATCAAGAGCGGGAAGCTCCAGGCGTGTTGAGCGACACTGGGATTTGCCGGTGATGCTAATTAAAATGGCTGGTCACGAGCGCGGTGACTTGCCCCTCGCGCAGCGCACGTGGCCTCCTCTAAAGAGAGAGGAGCGCCATGAAGAAAGACGCCGAGGTACGCCTGTTAATGGAGGACCGTCGTAAAGGACGCACGCAAGCGCTGGCCGCAGCGCGGACCGGCATGAGCGAACGTACCGTCCGCCGCTACGAAAAAGCCGGCCTGCTGCCCAGCCAGCTCAAGATGCCGCGCACCCACCGTACGCGGCCCAACCCCTTCAGCGCCGATTGGCCCTGGATCGTCGCGCGCCTCGAACGTGACCCCGCCCTGCAAGCCAAGACGCTCTTCGCCCTCCTCCAGGCGCTGCACCCCGACCGTTATGGCAGCGGGCAACTGCGCACGCTGCAACTTTAGGAGTCTAGTCTGTGTATCGATCGAGGAGCGGTGTGTCTGGAGGGACACGAGGCGGCCTGGGGTAGCCGGGGACGGCGTGACCTCGGCGGCCTTGTGGGCATGTATACGGCAAGATTAAAGGTAATCGCACACGTGGGGTCCGGTCAGGATCTTGCAGTGAGGCTGGGGATGAATGAGTCAGCGCCGGAGGGGATCACGGCGGAGGAGTGGGCGGCGCCGCCGCGGTCCGTGCGCGTGCTGGTGCGGGCGTTGCAGGAGCAGGTGACGCGCTTGGACCAGCGTGTGGGGGTGCTGGAAGAGCAGACGTGGCAGACCTCGCGCACGTCGTCCAAGCCGCCGTCGT
>JAABUO010007571.1_pt1 | contig 12384 bp, 11 predicted proteins | sample 5559291 | NCBI WGS metagenome assembly JAABUO01 (sample SAMN10711878, study PRJNA513372) | rock metagenome | isolation source: Antarctica rocks | place: Antarctica: Victoria Land, Finger Mt sud
TCCTTCGTCTTTATCCCTTTTTTTTTTTTTTTTCTTCCTTGCTCTTCGCGTCCTGCCATTGTAATCGTCTTTTGTTAATTCTGGTTAGTATTCGTGAAGACGGATTCGGATTGTAAAGGGTCGCGATTGCTCATTAACTGAGGAAGAATGCAAGAGGGATGACGATGGGGAGGGGGGCCGGAGGCGGGGTTGAGATATGGGAGACGGCGAGGTCGATATCAAAAGCTTTAGATTGTGTGGGATTTGCTAAAGCTCCCTGGAAGTTCCCAACCCCCACACTTAAACCCCAATAACGAACTGCGGGAAGGCACATTAAGTTCAGCGATTTGTTTCTCTAGAAGGTGAAGGGTGGTTTTGAGGGGGTGGTTGTATTTGGGATGTGATGTGGAGGAGGGAAAAGGAAACGGAAAGGAAAGGGGGTGGGTTTGTTTAAGAGGGTTTCTCGCCTTCTTCACGACGTGGTGGGTTAATTGGATTCGGAGGGGGAAAGTTGGGGGCTTTGTGAGAGAGAAACGGGCGGGTAAGGTTACGCAGCAACCACATCACAAACTTACCTAGACAAAATAGTTCATCATCTTCACAAATTCCTTAATCAAACTACCCTATCAAAAAAACGTTAAAAACCCCGCTCAAATACATACATAAAAACACACAGGTGCCGCGAGGCAGAGACTGTATTTCCAAAACTAACCTAAAGCTTTCATCAGGAGGCTGGGTTGGGTGGTTCTGTCGAAGAATACAAAGAGTGAAGCAAGCGCTTTGGATGATGAAATTGAAAACGCCATCGCTGTGCAAAAGGACACCGAACCCGTTCTCTCTGGTGAAGCTGTGAAAAACAGTTGGGGGTTGGAAGGGAAGGAGGGTCGTAAGGTCATTGATTTCTTGTTTGAGGATTGAAGATTCTGTTGTGTATATTTATGTTGGATAGCGCCCGGAATGTAGGAATAGCGGCGATTGAAGATCGAGAGATGCAGGTTGTCCAAAAGAATGACTGAGATCAACGGAGTATCGGACGGTGGGCAATATGACAGATTCCCAAGCTAGAAATATAACGGCGGCACACTCTCATACGGACTCGCCTTACTCATCTGCTCCAAATGAGGACTCTTGTTGTTATTCCTGCCGCGACTCGTGCTCCTGAGACGATCGGTAATCCCCTTGATGTTGTTCTTAAAGTTATCACTTCTTCCCCTGCGATGATTGGAACCCGATCGAACCACTGTGGGTGGCGGAGAGCGCGTAGTTACTGGAGGTGGGGAACGTGTGATTTGGATAGCTGGCTGAAGAGGTGGGACTTCAATGACGTGCGAGTCGTCTCGGGATTGATCATCGATAGCAATACTAATAACGCCTAGGCCGCTGCCACTGCTGGCGGAGTGATGGGATGCGTCACCAGGAAAGGCTGGCGGTGGTGGTGGGGGAGGTGGGATCGCCGAGAGGTGCTGTAATTCTGGGAGTAGCGGTGGCTCTTCGACAGTGATGATTTGTACCACCGAGTCGGCGGCATGGAGAGTCTCATCTATACCGGCTGTGACGGGAGGATGAGCCATTGTACTGGCTTCTTGAGATGGCCTGCGTCGATGTTGACCAATATCACCAAGTGGCGAGAAGTTGGGACGCTTGTTGCTGGATCGCAAAGCCTTGTGGAAAGCCGGATGAGTAGGGAGATCGGGTGGCACAGGAGGCTGGTCCTGTGTTGGAATCGGAGCAGACATTGAGCGTGGGAGTTCGCGCATCGGTTGACCGGTATAGTACGTCTCGCTCAAGTTCTGAAGACTATCGGGGATTTCGGGTACAGCTGGTATCGTGTTGATGTCCTTGAAATCGTACTTGGGATTTCGCATAGCTCGCGGTGTCGCTGGGAGCCCATAAGGTCCAACACTCGCAGCACGGTTCACAACATCGCCGTTGTCAAAACCGGCACTTGTGATCGGAGTTCTATGAGAATGTTCCGGCAAAATCGGATTCGCCCAAGACGCAGGACTGTTGCCAAGATCAGTTTGAGAGCGCATGGCCATTAGAGGCCTCTGGTTAGATATCTCAGTAGGATGAGGGATCTGTGCTGCCTCCGTTCGTTGAGCCAACGACATTCGACGGGCTTCGAGCTCCGCTGCGGCCAATTCTTTCTTCTGAGCTCTCTCCATTTTCTCACGATGGTGGGCCTGGCCAAGGGTATAGATGTCACCAGAACGAGCGCGTGGTTCAAGCTCCGCGGCGGCCATTTCCTTCTTCTGAGCTCTCTCCATTTTCCCACGGTGGTGGGCCTGGCCAAGGCTATAGATGTCACCAGAATGAGCGCGTGGTTCAATGGCTGACTGCGGTTCTTTCATCCCTTCACCGCTAGTGCTTCCACGAGCATTACGGCTGTGGTGTGGTCGTCTGCGATCCGGAGAGCTCTCTCGTCGCGTAGAAGCACCACGTTCACTTGGTTTCCGACTTGAGCTTCGCTGCCTTGATCGAAGTCGCTGACGGTTCGCATCAACAAGTCGCAGCCGATCATCCTCTTCGTCACTTCTTTGGTAGAATTTTGACTGATCTGACATGGGAAGTGGGGAAGATGGCGATCGCATGGAAGACCCTCCTCCGTTCTTGGATTTACTCCGCCCCCGTCCACTAGGATCCAGTAGTCCATTGGGGCTTTGTTGCCGACTACTCATCTTACTCCTAGGGTTGTAGCTTGCCTCACTCCCCAATTGACTGTCGTAATAGCCCTCTGGTGAGATCCGCCTCACGGTTCGGAAGGAATTCTCAGATGCTTTTGACCCGGATCGTAGTTGCGAGACGGACTTCGCTTGATTACTGTGCTCGCCGTGCCTACTTTCTAGCTCCATTGACTGGAGGCCACTCAATTGCGCATCTACATTCTCCATACTGGCATTTTCTCTGTATAGATAAATGTCCTCTGGCGACATAGGAACAGGTGAAGATGGTGATCGTTTGGCGGGTCTGATGTATTTCTGATTTACGCGGCCACGATCCTCGGACGGTTCTTTGACTCTGTTCTTGCTTCGAGACTTATGTTCTCCGGTTGTAGTGGATCGGCCTTCACGGCTTTTGTGGCGGCGGCGAGACGAGCTCTTGCGCTTACGGGAGTGATAGCCAGCCTCGTCCAGACTGCTGATATACTGGTCAATGCTGCGTCCGCTTACACTAGGACTTTTAGTTGCCGATATCCAGCTTTGGCCACTTGGCGGCGGACTCTTTGTCTCACTCCTGGCCTCATGTCGTGCTGCCGCGCTCTCATTGGCATTCAAAGTCATAGATGATAGAGTATTAGACCTTCGATGATCTGAACGGACTGAACCGGTACCGGCAGAGGAAATGTACGTTGTCTGTATCTGACTTTGCAGTGGCATTTGGATATGTAGACCATCCGGTTTCCTGTCTCTGGATGCGTTACGTACTCTCGATTTTTCCTTTTCTCTAAATGCGGTAAAAGGATGGGGCAGGACCGTTGGTTGAATGGCGGTCGTAGGAAGCGCAGTCATTGGGCTTTTTGTCGACACTGCACTACCTGGATCGTACCGTGCTGAGCTCAAAAGTAGCGGTGGCTCGACAGTGTTGTTCTGTGGCGTTTTGTCGTCTTGAACCTGTCCGTCTGATTGTCGCTCTTTCTCGAGGTCAGATCCGGAATTATCAGGCGTTGGCAGAGAGCTTGGTCGGCTGAATAACGAGGGCATTGTCTCGTCAACCGGAGTTTCCCCAATGGATGGTAGTCTATTTCTCTGGTAGCCTCCTGGAGTCACAATCCTACTAGTTAGATTCGGCTTTCCACGCGAGTTGGGTCGAAGGAAACCACCAGGAGTTCCTCCGGGCGAGATGGCTGATTCTGCAATTGGCGTAACCCCTGGGCCATTAGTAGGTGTGCGGTCATCTGATTTCAAGCCTGGAAACTTGAACTGTGTCTTATCCGGAACTTCGAAAGAGGTTATGACTTTCAGTGATGAATTCTTTGTAGTCATCCGCACAGAAGGTGTTGGCTTAAGCGCCGGTGGAGGTGATATTGGCGGACTTAGCATCGAACCAACGCTCTGCGATGATTGCGAAAGTGTGCCTTGATGGCTTGACATAGATGGTGATGCCCACGGCATTGGTGGTTCGACGCCAGTGCATGAGAAGCAACGGATGGCAAGCTGCTGTTGAGAGTTTTCCACGACAAACTCACCCCACCGCCTTACTAGGTGAGCTTGTCTTTGCCAGTCGGTTGGGAAGACAAGGCATGTAAGTAATATTGCTTCCATATAGAAGCTCCGGGAAACATAGACCTCCACGGCATCCTCGCGATCACCCATTCCCAGGAGGATTGTAGCGGAAGTGTGAAAATCGCCCTGTTGAAGTAAACGTTGAACAAAAGCTTGACCCATTTTCCCCATAGAAGCCTGCCCACCCATCTGGCTCAAAGCAAGTAGCATCCAGTCGGAGGAATTGATATTACCGGAGCCAATTGCTGCCGCCATCTGATCCGTGTCCACTTCACCAAGCCATTTAGACAAAAGGACAGCACTAGTCGAGCCTTGTTGGTGGTGAGCCAATTCATCTCTGACCAATGGCTCAATGTCATCCTCCCATCCAAATACTACATCCAACATCTGTCGACGAAGATCATCCGCAGTCGCATTATCTTGGTCAAGGGCTTGTGGTTGCTTGTAGGTCACGTTGCTTAGCCGTGCACGAGTCCGAGGGAAGAGATCGACATATGAGCCCTCAGGACTCATTACGACTTCTTGGCGGAGACGAGAGCCCTTAGATCGTCGCCCGTTCGAGGATATTATGGATGCGGTGTTGGGGAAAGCTGACGAGCCTCCAGAGAATATACTCTCGCGACCAATCATTGATGGTGATATGGTCGAGAACGTCGTTCCGCTCGCACCGCGTGAAGACACAGAGCGGTTGCTTCTTTGATAGTGATAAGGATTAGTCGACTGCGAACTTACTGATTCAGTCCTGCTCATTGTGGATACTGGGCTCGACATTTCAGCACGCTGCTGCCGAGCGAGCTCAATGGCATGTATTTCGTTAGTGGTTCTTTGAATGGTTGATAAACTGACGGGTCCCCCCATTGGCTCTGGAGTACGGGAAACCATGGGAGGCGCCGTACCCGGAATGCTGTGGGAATTCATCTGCTGCACTGTCTGCGGTGTTTTGACCGGCACTGGTGGTGGCAACATCGGGAGATACTGAACTTTTTTGACCATACTGGGAGGATTCGTATCATATTGTTGGATTGTGTGATTCTGTCCGAGAGTGAAAAGAACCGCGGTCATGCCATGATTGGCCATGCCCCTCACTCCTTCAACTGTAGGTATTGGTTCACAGGTGATGTGCTTTGTTCGAACATCCCAAGCCCATGTCTCCCTAGATTACCGTGTACAATTAGCAGTGTGGTTCCACTGAGCCATTCTTCTTAGCGCGGTACATCCACTCACCCATCAGAATATTGCAAAATCCTACCATTCTTCGACCACGCCATCCAATTGAGTCCTGGCTCAACGTTGTCGGTTCTTTTGAGGACTCGAATCGTCTTTGGTGTTTCAGCGGTCGGGGGCTTGGAGACACTCCAAACCCGTAGATCTCCATCAGAGGTTTGAGTAGCTAACATATCCGACTTTTGCTTGGTGGATGATGCGTGCCATGCTAGATTGACTATTGGTGAAGGTGCGCGTGCGGTGGTCAATGTATGCAAGATTGTAAAAGAAGGCTGCAGAGCTACAATCAATATCGATCCATTCATGTACCTGACCTCATGTCAGCAGCCTCGTGGATAGAAGCGTCTCGTATACTGACCCAATGGCATATATCTGGCAATCTGAAGCGGGCGCAAGAGCAGTAATCGGGTCGAATATCGTCCGCGCAGATATATGTTCTGATGTGGAGGGCTCAAATAGAATCACATTTCCTTGCTCATTGCCTGTAGCCCGTCAGCACCGGATCCTTCGCTTCCACAGTGTTATGTCTTTGTTTTACCGAATGCAACATTTCCATTTCTCATCCACGCAGCGACCCGTATGGGTTCATACGATGCAAATCGAGCGACTTCATCGCCAGTAAATAGGTCCCATACAATCGCCGTCTGGCCTTCATCGTAGCTGACGACCAAATGCCCAGCTCCTTGCTCACTAACATTGTCAACCGACAGAAACAATATCCTCTTTCTATGCTTCTCGAATCGACGGTCAATGGCTAGCGTATCGTGATGTAGGCATATTATCGATGATTCTTGCGTGAAGAGGAAGTGCGAAGCAGTGGCGGCGCAGGGCTCGAACTCGGTTTCCGTCCGATGAGGTCCATCCGTGTAAGGAGGAGCATCTGGAGTGGCGGACCTGGTAACAGGTTTTGCGCCGGAAGACGACGAGCGGTGCCTTGCCAGCTGTCCTGTGGACATGGCGAAGGCCTCGCAAGCAAGTCCTGAGATCGGATCAGTTCACGAACAGACAATAAACTACTTTGATGCTTGAAACAATTGGTAGCATGGCTTCAAGAAACGCCTGGCGGTATGTTCTCCGATAACCCTAAAACATTGTGGAGCAATGGAGGGATAAGCATACCCAGCGGTATTTGTCACAATTCCCGCACAATCTAATGTCTTTAATCCGTGACGCAGGAGTAGACTGATATGTCTCGAATTGGAAACCAGGCAAACCGGGGTTGCGAAACGTTCTGCAGGTCACTTCTTTCGCCTGCGCGGCTAACAATGCCTCACCTCATGCATGTAACATGGAATAGAAAAGCGTGTGCGCCGTGAGAAGGAGGGTGTGTCGGGGAACCTGGGAAAAGTAAAAAGAAAAGTGGAAAGACTTTGAATCTTTGAGTGAGATATCGAGGACGAATCTCCAGATGTAATTTGAGACTCTGCCCTATCAAAGCTTGAGTTTACGATGATAGGTTAACCAAAGAAGTGCTGGCGCTTGAAGAGCGATCTGTGACTGGCTTCCTATTCAATGAGAATCCCATTAGAGAGCATGTGACTAGATGATCAGCGATATTATAAAAGGTCAGCAACGTTCTCCAGATCTCTACGGGCTTGGGCGCGAAGATCTGGAGAGATATAATTCCAACATTGCGAGTATTCGTAGAATTGTGAACCTCCAGACCAGCGAGTCCCGCAGGGTAATTCCCTTGCAGCATTGGGCTCACGTCCCTCCGTCCCAATTCTTGTCCCGTCTGACATGACCAGGGGTCCTTCAAGGCCACCAACGCAGGAAGCCGAGGGGAAGAACAAGGTGATTGCTGGCGTGGCTGGGTCTTGGTGTGCGCTTGACGCTTGAAGATGCATGGCCGGTAAGTGATTAGGAGTGATTCAGGAACGAAAATGAGTATGGACGCCGGGATTGGTTGAAGCTATACGCAAACTTTATGCAAGCTTTATCACATCTGGACCAATCACACCCGAGAAGTCAATATTTTTGTCACCGTCGTCCTAACAGGCGAGCAGCAACTTGAGCAAGTTTATATGCTTCTGGCCAAGTGCAGCGCGTACATCTGATGGAACTCTTGGGATCGAAAGCAACGGTGCAAGTACGGAATAGTTGCACACCATCATATTTGCGTTTTCCGCCCCGAGTACCTTACACCTGCCACTCCTTTTCTCTATAGCTTCTCCCGGAAACTTGGCTGTGGTGAAGTGCAACGGCTGTATTGCATGACCCACTCCGAAGTCCTTGGGCCCAAAAGGGATCACGTTTTTATTTTGGGCTTGCGTGGAGGCTGTGGAGGGCACATAAAACACTCCTCTTTCCCCAGACTCTACACGTATTTACCCCTCATCGAGCCAAACTCCTCAACGGGCCACGCTAAGCCCGAGGGTTAGAATTCTTGAGAATTACACAGCGCTCGAACGAGAATTTAACTCATTTTCAATTATTTACTCATTTTCTAAAAAATAGTCATGAAAGCGATTAACTATGATAATGTTTTTTTCATAGCCCTAGGATTGTTGAGGAGTTTGGCTCGATGAGGGGGTGGATACGTGTACACGGTCCTCGTCTATGTACCACGAAAATTCGGAAAACAGTGCGCGAATGCTGCAGGAAGTGTAAAGATGATGCAAAACTACTTTCTATGGTATCCACTGTCCAATGCATCATCGTTATTGCTAAGGTACCTAAGGTAGGCACAGCGCATACCCTCAACCCTTCCGCCGCCCGTACCCTTTTTTAATCTGACGAGCATCTGTTACTCGAGGGATATTTACAAATAGCGCAACATCCCGTCACTTCCCAGCTGTGATATTTAATCTGATATGGTCTTGAAAGTGTCTCATCTATTTCAAGATTTCCGTTTCAATTAATTGCTATCTTATCTATTGTTGTCATTGGTGAAATACGAGATCTTGGGGCACGGTCGCTTGGTCCAGCCTGCCAGTCGTGCCAGTCAACTCTTGTTGACCGCTAGAGACCGTTGTGTTGGATCTCCAACATCGGCACTCAAATGAATAAGTAGCGTATACATACCAAGGCGCAAGGAATCGCAGACTACATAGAAGATTTCTTACAACAGGACAATGTAATGCTACCATACACATCGTGCATTATGCAGAACCACCCAAGGGAAATATCGGCTTTCATTCCCCGCCTGCTAGACGGCCGCCACGGCCAAGTCCGCCGTTTTCTCAGCGCCAAGTCATCTTTGCATCCCACTTGTTCCTGGTAACAACCATCTTATCTTTGATCGTGGTGTTGGAGAATGGAATAAATCTCGTAACGCTGTCCACTGAATGCATGTCGGTTGCCTCATTCCTTTCCTGGGTAGCATTGTACCCATCGCTTGCTGTCCTTTACGACACCTTCCTCCGTCTACAAATTAGATATGGTGTAATAGATAAGTGCCATGTGTGCAATTTCCATTCGGACGGAGAACTTGAACTGTGTGAATCTGTTGCAGGGAGTTCGCTGTCAACAACCCCAAGAGAAGAATTGTCGGCCGACGGGTGTGAACTCGTCGTCGAATAATCATATTGGCAGAGAGGTAGCAGTCCTCACATGATGTCTTTGTCGATGCATGCGAGGACCCATGATAATCCGGCGATCGCATCGCTTTTGCGAATTCGCATCCCTCGGACGACATGCGGTACCAGATGCTCTTAAGGTTGTAGAACATTGAATAAGTAGCTTGCCAGTGCCCACGGCTACCAGCAGGTGCTCGGCCCACGAATTTCTAATTTGCGTAACGTGTTGAGTTATCAATATTCTGTCACTTGTAAGCACAACCCAAGAAATTCTTGACAGGAGAGCTAACTGTAAATGTATGTTGTAGCGACTTCTTGGGAGGGATAACCTTTCATTCTGGTGCTTCAGGTATAGGGCTCATGCCCTTCACCAACTTCTTCCTTTTCGACGGCACGCTTCTTCTCCTCCTCCGCGATCCACCCATTTCCTTGCGCGGCATGAGCGGCACCGACAAGAGAACCATTGGTGGTTGCTTCGTCGCCGTCCATGAGATACACGGGATCGAAGAATCGTTAGCTAATGAATCAGTTTGCAATCCTGAGTCGTCGCTCAAATCCAGTTCAGCAAGGTCAAGCAGATCCTCATCGGAGATGCGAGAGTTGCCTTGGCCCGCGTTCTTGATACACAACGAAGAGCCCAGAGTGAGGAAGCTGCGGTTGGGCCATGATGGATACGCACAACTTGCCGATGGACTGCAGAGCAATAATCGGGGTGTGGTTGGAGAAAGTGAAATGGCGGAGGAAGTCAACGATGGTGGAGAGAATGATGACTTTGGTGGGATGCTGATGGGGTTGGCGAAAGCTGAGAGTGAGGTGAGCGATGAGGTAGATGAGGATGGCGAAAGCGACGCGTCGCTGTTACTGTCGGAAAACATCATGTTTCGCGTAGCCTAGCCAAGCGAGTTTGAAAAAAGTGGAGTGCTTAGGGTTTTGGCAAAAATAGTCGTATCAGTCTTGACAGGAGATTCTGCAGATAAGTATCTTTCTCGATCAAAGCAAGGAGTAACGTAGAAAATTAGTGCAAGATCAATGTGGTGGCACGACCTGGCACGAAGACTGTACAGGTTTGATGTTGTGTGCACCGCCGTACCGCGTCAGCCAGCAAACAAGATCATCAGACAACACCACACACTTCGTTGGGCAATGGAGTCCTTATATTGGAATGAAGAATAAGATTGCTGTTCTAGTCAACAATGCTCTTCACCGATAGATACCTGAATCCCAAACTAAAGTATATGCGCAAACACAGTCATGTCAGGTCATCCTATATCTCGTAACCATCGTGGCATTCCATCGCGTTTGCCTGTTTAGGGGGACGATTAGCCGGGGATGGATGAATCATCTCAAGGGATTGGGTAGGATTGGATGCCGAGCGATGGGAGCGATGTCGGGCTGAAGCGGTGAACCTGATCTAGTTGACCGCCTCACGAAGTTGGCAAGTTGCGGAGTGTCGCCAGGGGGGGGCGAGATGCGACGTGCGAGGTTACCATGTGAGATGGGAATAACGATCGCTCCAATGGGCCGATGCTACTTATCGGAAATGTGGGGGGACCGAGGGGACGTATTCGGTGTGCACAAAAGGGAATTAGGGATGCTCTAAGTGAGGTATCATTCGGGTGATAAGGTCCAGTGATCTGGTGTGAGTCAACGGATCTGGGGGCGAGACCTGATGAGCCTGACTCGGGGAGCAATACGGAATAATTGTGACTCAAATGATTCAAACGACTTGGTGGCCATAAATGGATCTCGCCTTGGATTCCTTGGTAAGGTGTGTGATCGTCGTCACGAGAGAGATACGAACCATGCGTGTCGTGTCCTGTCGAGCCTGTGTACTTGGATCACGGGAGGGTAACGGTCCGATTGGCGTTTCCTGGATAGGTATCACTGTATCAGCCGTATTCAGCATGTGGCCGGGGTGACAGCCCCAGAATTTGGCGGAGGGGCAAAGCTGGGGAAGGGCGGTGGCTCGGGGGGAAGGCGGGTGGGCTTTTACATCCGTACGTGGCTTAGGAATCGAAGCAGAGATAACGACAGCGACTGGTTATTATGATTACTTCCGTAAGGTTGTATGACAGTACAGATACGATAGATACTTTCAGAAGGAATCCGTCAGCTTTTCTTTTTGCCATCTTTCGACGCATCACACTCTAAGGATCAGTCGAATGTCTTACAAGCTCCTTCAGGCCTTCAGGGTCGAATTCAACAATAGTCATCAACTTCAAGTGCTGCACAGAGAGGATGTCACTTATGTGGGATCATAAGGAATTAAGGATTGTCGTTGCCGCCGCCACGAAGCGTGCCGTCAGCAAGCATTCACTTTTTGAAACACTGGAATCACATTGAGGGTCAGCAATGTGCCTGAAGGCTCAGAGTACCGTGTAAGATGTAAAACGACACGTAATCGGCTTAGGTGGCTCAGATTCATCACCAGATTGAGCGATGCGCATAGGAGAGCTTTACATATTTCAGACCTATTTTCTACCAATACTGATTGGCCGTATCAACGACGTATCGATAATGATAATTGCCCCATCATCCATCTAATAAATACTCATAGCATCATCGATATCGCATGGATTAAACTATGGGTGCTCTCGAGGCTCGGTGTAATCTCGATATTCTTTGATTCGTAGCCATTCATTCCATACTGTAGTATTCCATTTCATATTCCTTAGAACTGCCTATGTACCCTGCGACTCCGAAGAAGCGGTAGAGACTGCCGGTGCAGTAGTCGATGGTGTTGAACTTGACACATTAGCCGACCCAGCAGCGGAACTTGCGTCAGCCGGTTTGTTTGGAGCGGAAGCAACAGGAAGATCCCCATTAGCACCTCCCTGGCTGGAAGGACTTGCTATCGTCGTCGGTGCATTAGAAGCAATAGCGTTCGCAAAAGGATTTGCTCCTTTACCAGGCGTGCTAGGCCCGCCACCTCTCCGCATCGAACCTCCTCGTCCACCTCGGCTAACCATTGGTGCCCCTCCACCACGCATGATGGGTCCTCCACCACCTCGATTGCCCATCGTGGGGCTACCTCCTCTCATATTTCTTGCCTGAAGTGTAGGCCCTGTCTTTCGTTCCAATACCACAACCTGACCTTGAGCGACCTTGACCGGACTTGCCTTGATGGCGTTCTGTAAGCTTTGCGGCTCGGCAAAATCGATGTACGCAAACCCTTTCTTTTTGTCAATCTCAACCTTCTTGATCGTACCAAAACCAGCGAAAGCTTCTTCTAACAGTGGCTCGGTGATTCCTTGAGAAGGATTGGCATGTTTTAGGAAAGCCTGAGTTGCAGTTGAAGGTGCCGGTGTAGCCTTGGAAAAGCCTGAGTTTGGAGCAATATTGTTGATGGTCTGGGACGGAGAAGATTTTTGAGGTGCTCGTACGGCGTATGGACCTGCAGGTAGTTGCGCTGGAGCTTGTGGTATATGGTTGTTAGGCGG
>JAABUO010007572.1_pt1 | contig 12382 bp, 15 predicted proteins | sample 5559291 | NCBI WGS metagenome assembly JAABUO01 (sample SAMN10711878, study PRJNA513372) | rock metagenome | isolation source: Antarctica rocks | place: Antarctica: Victoria Land, Finger Mt sud
CTTCACGACTTCAAGCCATTCGAGGCGCAGCACCAGCATCAGCTCAGCAGGCGCACTAGTCTGACCCTCAGGTTAACTTTTGCTGCAGAGAACTCGTCTTGCTTGCAGCTACCGCGCCACAGGTAAGGCGTTCATGTTGTTCGGCTCATGGTATAATCTTTTGCCTCAGTTGTACCTTTTTGTATCTGGTTTTCCCAGCTCTCAGTGTGTGCGTCCGTTCAGATGATGCATGCTGGATACCCTGGACAGTACACTGACACCAGAGCCAGCGTCGACTGCAAGTACTTCCTGGAGGGGCGTTGCTCACTAGGAGATGCATGTCCTTTCAGGCACAGAGCGGTAAGCACTCTCATGTTGGGGGCTTGCTGGTACAACATGCATCTGCCCCTGGTACACCATGCATCTGCTGTCAGACTTAATATTTTCACCTTCTGACATGCTGTCTTGCAGGAGCTGTTTAACACAGCTGCAAGGGCAAGGGCAGCTCTAGCTCCACATTCACAGCCAATTGTTTGCCACTTCTATCTCAATGGCAAATGCACAAAGGGAGCCTCTTGCGCTTTCCAGCATGTGAGTTACCCTGAGCGGTCTGCATCTCGCTCACAGCTGAAGTCACTTTCCGACACATCACTCTGTCTGCCCTGGCATGCAAGCGCAACCTACGCTTGTTTTGACTGCAGCCACAGGCATATTGTGTCTGGGCACAAAGCGTCTCCACAGTACAAACAATATCTGCACTGACAAAGCTTTCTTTGCTAAACTGACAGTGCCATATATGTCGCGACGCAGACGTGCTGGATCAGCCTCACATTGAGTTCAAGCAAGGGCTTCTCAACTCTTGTTGTCTTTTGTGTTGCTTACATGATTCTTGCATTTGTATTTGTACACGATCTTTTGGACAATGATTTATGATTTGTCTTCATCAAGCTGTGATTCTAAGAGTGAAATTGCTGATGCCAGTGTCCTGCTTTGCTGCAGCCACAGCAAGCTGCGCCGTTGGCTACATCTCGGTCGGCAGTACAGCCTCAGGAAGAGATGCAGATAGACTTCGAGGACGATGAGTCTCCTCGTCAACCTGAACAGACTCGCTCTGCCAAGCCTGTTACTGCCAGGCAGCCCCCTGTACAGGTATGCCAGCTTTGAAGCATACAGCGCAATGGAGCACTGTAATGATGTCTTTCGTGGCAAAATATTGGCAGGAGTGCATCTGGATGCTGACTGGGCTTAGTCACGGAAGCGCTAAATATCTTGCTTTGGCTGCCTTGCAGCTGCCTCAATCTGTAACTTCTGTTTCTGCAACAGAAACAGTGTGGTTGATCATCATTGCTCAAAAGGTCATCCTGGGAAATATCGAGGTTGGGAAACGGCTGTCTTCCTTGCAGTTGCTTGCCATTAGCTTGGTTTTGTTCCATATGCAATATGCAACACTTATACTTTAGAGATATCCTCCATACATCAGAATCCATACCATTAGCAACAGCAAGCAAAGTAATGCCATAGTAACATGTTCAAACAAAAGCAAAAGACGACCAAGGTAGGGAAGCGCAGAAATTATAGGTTCGTACCAAAATGGTCATCTGTTCCCCTCACAGTTGCTGTGCACCTGTTGCAGGCTCGCTTGGGTCCCAAGCTTCAGCAAGCTCAGCCAGGGTCAAGAAGAGGAGAGGAGCAGGCTGCCCATCAGCCAGTCCAGAACAGGCTTGGGGGTCAGCCAGGGGTGCACAGGAGGGCAGACGTTCCCCCCATGGCTCACAGGCGCCAAAGCACCTCTGCTGACCAGGTCAGAATGGATTCTGGAAGCCCTTGCTTGCGGATTTGCAATGAGCTCATACATGTAGCTTGAACACATGCAACACTGCTTCCTTGCTGGCTGCGGCAGGTGTTTTGCAGTTTTTGCTTGGCGCATGCTTTATGAGGTTTCTTGTATCATCTGCTGCAAGGCTCCGGGCTGCGGCCTTAGGAGGCTCTTGTTATGATCGCTTAAAAGCGTAAACTTTTCTTTTCTTTTTATCTGCTGCAAGGCTTTGTGATCCCCAGTTATGCTTGCATTGTGGTCGTCGCGCAGCTAATGTAGCAGTATTGCTGTTGTGTTTTCTGTGTCAAACACCACAGGCAGCGCGGTGTAACCAGTTGCTGGCAGTATCCAAGACAATGAACTGATCAAAACATCACAGAACCAGTTGTGTCAGTTGGCAGAATTTGGCAGCATGCCTAAAGCAAGTCTGGCCCTATAGGACGACAAGGAGAAGGCTTGTCCTGCACGTACCTAGCTCATCATGAGCTGGAAAGCGCTCTAATCAGTATTATTGTTATTATAGGATGACAAGGAGAAGGCCAAGGGATCAGTCTTCCAGAGGCTCAGCACGTCTAGACCTGGCACACCACTCGACAGGCTCCCCTCCCCCTCTATCCCAGCAGACACCAAGCCGCCGTCCCGCCCCACTGTCCGCCCCACAGACGCCCGGGAGCTCCTTGTGCAGAATATCACAACCAAGGCTAGGGTGGGCAGGAAGGAGGCAGAACTGGTGAGGCCAGGGGCTGTTTGGCCTGAGCTTACCACAAGGAGGGTGGTGGCAGTCAACAAGGGGGCCAAGGGTACCCCTACCCCAGCCCCTGTGCATGCCCCCAAGTTTGCTTCCCCTGCTACTTCAGATAGTACTGGCCCTAGGTAGGGTTCAGGGTTGGCCTGTTGTTGCAATGTGCAACGGTCAAAGCGGATGTGGTTTGGTTTTGCATCTTGTGCATACAGTTGCGATGCCATAAAGTCTTTGTCCTGAGTGCGACTGTGACACAGCTGAGCATTTGCGGGTTGTGCTAAACGGTACTTTGCATGCTACAAAAAGTGCTTTTGACCGGTTTTTTGCCCTGCCTTGACTTGGTTTTCAACGTCTGCACATAGCGATGTTGACCAATGCTTGACTTGGATTTTGTTCCTTGTAGGAAGTCTGCCTTGGAGCGCATTCAACTGCCCCAGCAGAATGGCACAGCCCCTGCCAGCAGCGCCCGCACACCAGTCACTAATCCTGCCGCAGCCTCCAAGCCCAGGCGGGCTTCTGTTGTGCCCTTCACCAGCACTCGCATGAAGCCCAGTGCCTCCTCTTCCCAAACCCCTGCACAGACCCCCACCCAGGCAGACACCCCAAATGTGACCCCTGCTGCTGGTAGGTGCTGCTGACCAAACAAGCCAGACTGCTTGCTGTACCTGAAACCAAATCCTGCTGTCTATGTTTTATGCCCTGTCTCTGGCACCACTAGGATTTAGGAGTCCTTGTGATCCAATTGCGTCAGACTGTACATTGCCTGCTTTGGTTTTGCAGAAGCTTGTGATTGGTGGGCCCTGGTCACACAGAGCAAATTGTGTCATACAGCAACAAGATCTTGTTGTAGCGACTGCTCATGTCCCCGTCCAATTTGTCATATGTATTGGCGTATACAAATGCATGGTGTGTCTCAGACTATGTGTGCACTTCTCACGCCTCTTGATCCATTAACTGAATCTTTCTCTGTTTTGCAGGACCTGGTGCTGGTCCTGGGCCAAGTTCTGAGCAGTCCACAGGAGGCACTGACAGGAGGGGCAGGCAAAAGATCACCTGGCAGCCACCCACCGCCTCACAGAAGGAATCGGATGCACAGGTGCACATACTGATCATGTCTCTCTTCAAGGCAGCATTGCTAACTCAGTGAGGGGTGTTCTTGTTGAAGGTGGTCAGTCCTAAGCCTGACCGAGCAGTCAGCCTGCTGCTGATGCACATCTCATCATCTCTTCATGTTGTGGTATCCTTCAAGTTCAAAATCCACGCTCCAATTTCAAAACCCATGGCAGCATCATCCAGCATGATGCACCAAAGCAAGCGTGTGAGCCACAGCCTCTCTGCAAGGGAGACCTGCTTCATCTGTGCATTCAGCTGCTCATATGTCCTCCTTGCTGCCGTCTCAAGTAACTCTCTGGATGATTGCCGAAAGATGTAAACTCTGTCTTGTCTCTTCTTTCTTCTGCTCATTTGACAATGCAATATGCAGGAGGCAAGGGCAAACCTGAGCAAGCGCAAGGCTTCTGATGCAGCTTCTCCGGCCCTGGACACAGCTGCTGCTGCTGCTGCGGATGAGCTGTCCCCCTCCAAGCGCATCAAGGCACAAGCCGCCTCCACCGACAAGCAGGTCAGCATATATCAGGATCTTTGAATTTTCTGAATTTTGTCTTGCACTGACATGACTTGCATGGCCAGCCTGCTTTCTTGTTTCTGTTTGCCTTGTGGTTATGCGTGTTGGCCCTTGGCCCATCTTTACTTTTCTGATGGCAGCTCGGTGAGCATCTGGAAGGCCCCTGCAAATGCAGTTTGTGACTTGCCTTCAGTCCCCGTGTTCATTCTGATGTGTTGTCAACAGGCAACCAGCGCTCCCAAATCAGCAGCACAGCCTGTGGCACACAAGCCTGCACAACCTGCAGTGCAGCCCCCTGTACAGCAGCCAGAGGCAACCACAGCAGCAGCAGCAGATGCCAGTGAGGGTGAACAGCAGATTGACATCCTTGAGGAGCTGCAGGATGTGGACAGCATATTGGATGATGACGAAGCACAGCTCAAGGCAAGTGACTGCGTTGTTTGCTTGCTGTATTTGTGCTACATGTTGTGCTGCATGTGTGGTGCACGCTGCTGCATCTTGCTTGGCTGCGCAGCCTGTGCTAGCGAATAATGCTCATGTTACCAGTATGATTGCGCTTATGCTGTGCTGGCCTGTCAAAGGTGGCAGTCATATGCTGTACTTAGTTACATGTTGGTAGACAGTGAGCAGGACTCACGCTTTACGCTCCTTTGTAGGGAGATTTGTTGGATGAGGCTGCTGATGATGACGTGTTGTTCGAGGATGACTTTGACGACGAGGCCACAATGAGAGAACTTGAGGCTCTGGGCTGAAGCACAATGCCACCATATTGACAGCTTGTACCAGAAGAGATTACTGCAAAAAGCGCCTTGGACCTGTGTCTTGTAATGTTTCCCAGATGTGCCATGTCTTAAATCGTCAGGTTGTGTTTGTATGCAAAACATGTGGTTTGTGAATATGAACAGATGCCTTTTGCATAAATCTCATGGGATGCAGCTGCAGACATAATGCATCTTACTTCTAGGACTGTGGCTGAATGACATGCTGATCTGGCCCAGCATCTCTGGCCCAATGCAGCTGCTGCAGCTTCTTGCTGATGGCACTCTGTAACGCAATTTGATGCAGCCAGGTCTACCAGTGGGTTGATGCACACTCTTGGTGGCTCCGTGACCGCATCACAGTACGGATTACATGACCCTGTGACTTTGTACAAGGTCTTCAGCTGTTGTCAGCCTTTGTGCTGCACAATTGTACAGCATCTGAACGGGAATAGGGCCTGGATCAGGAATGCATACAAGGCAACCACACGTGCCCTGTGACACGAAACAGCCACCGCATTTCAAGAATGTAACGCGTGATTGACATCGGAGAGGTCATGTCCATGATGGATAGTCAGGGTGAGTACAACGTGCACCACACTTGCCAAGGTATGGTAACAGTTCTCAGAAGGTCTTACATGTTTGATTGTGTCTAAAGAGACCGACCTGTGATGCCAGGATGAGCATGGCTTGAGAGATATGTATCTTACTATAGGTAAACTAGCTACAAGTCAAGGCAAAGCTAAATAGACATAGCGCTTAGGAACCGCGTACGTTAAATGTTTACTCGATCACAATACCAAATATGAAAGCATACATCCAGCAAATTTAGCTCCTGTCCAAAGGCGAGCAGCCTCAGATGCCAGTTTGGCACTGCCCACACACAGGGCTGTCGTACAGAAATAAAGGAACAGCAGCACACCAAGACAAGCCCAACAAAGCCTTCATACTCAACAATGACCATAGCATGGTTTGAGCAGTGAGATCTGATATACAAATATCCAGAAGATGATCAATGACCCAGCCATTTCACCAGGCTCTGCAAATCAGTGCAACCTCTAGGACATGTTTCTAATTCCAAATCATGAAGTCCCCAGCACAGTTGCAGTCACTCTTTGGCAAACACCACCACATGGTCTGTATTACGGTAAACATGCTTGTGACCAGCCTCTGGTGCCAAAAACAGCTCCCCTTGCATGGAAACATACCTGCAGCAGACCAGACAACAATGATACTGAGGCATGCTGTCAATGCTGCACTCCACTTGTGCTGCTTTCACATCAAGACATCCCTCACTCACACATTGTGTACAATTTCACTCATCGCCACCATTCTACCATCTTTTAGAACAGCAATTTTCATGCTTTTTGAACTCACGGCATTGTGACATGTTTCAGACAACTTTGTTTCATGTGTGTATGGAACTGATGCATTTAGGTCAATCGGTCTTAGCTGACCCCCTGCAACCTCTGGTCATGATGACCACCCCAGAAAATTCCCATACGGAATGACTGACTAGGTACACAGGCGTGGAGCTGTCACAGCGAAGAATCTTACCCAATGGCTGTTTCTGTCTTGCTACGGGCATATTCAGCCACTTCTGCAAAGGTGGTCTTCTTGAGATCGTGGATGTGGTAGTCTGCAGGTTCCCTCAATCGCACTTCTTGCCCTTCAGTGCTGTGGATCAGCTCTGACAGTAAAGGAGCTAATACTGGCTCAGATGTTACCTGCAGCCGTACACAGCCTGAGAGGGCACAACTCTATCTAGACAGCCTTTCAAGCACAATGGCCAAAACATACGACTGGACGTTAACATAGCCTCAAACACTTGTCCACTGTTGTTGATCATGGGATGCATGGCTAAGAAAGCGTTGCAATCACTGTGTCTTAGCCTAATGCCCAGGCTTCACACTTCGCGAGTATACTTGGAACACACATCACGGACACTGTCCTTGTCCACGATGTGTGACTAATGAGAAGCGTGACACTGTCCTTGTCACGCTTCTCATTATCAGAGTGCATCAAGAAGATGGTCATGAGAGCAGCTGCCTATGCTAGCAGTGAGAGCGGATCATGGCCGGCACTGTGCTGTTCTATGCTCTGTGCATGGCAGACATGTGCTTCGTGCAAGGCAGACATGTGCTTCACGCAAGGCAGACATGTGCTTCACGCAAGGCAGACATGTGCTTTGTGCATGACAGACATGTGCTTCGTGCAAGGCAGACATGTGCTTCGTGCAAGGCAGACATGTGCTTCGTGCAAGGCAGACATGTGCTTTGTGCAAGGCAGACATGTGCTTCACACAAGGCAGACAAGTGCAATCCTGTGTGATGCGATGCTGACATGTAGCAGTGACGGTGAGTGCCTACTGTGGTGGTGCAGCCCATCAGAAGCAACATTACCAAGCCTGCTATGAAGACTACCCTATTTAGGGTTTACTATATTTAGGGTAAAGGGTGAACACCCTATATACGCCACAGTACTTTGCTACTCAAAAGGCAACCTGGTCAAACCGCAAGCCACATGGCGAGGCAGCAAGCGCAGCAAGCTGACACAACAACAAACGACCATACAAAAGACTTGCTGAATTTGTTGTGTAAAAAGTTGCAGACTGAAGCTGTTGTGCTGCAGATTTTTTTTGACATTGTAAGCTGGTAAAAGTAAAGGTGAAGCCGTCGTAAGCTTGTAAAAGTGAAAGTGAAGCTGTACCTGTGCCATGAGACCAGAGACAAGCTCATCAGGCTGTAGCAGCTCAGCGGTCATGGTGCCTTGGCTCAAGTCCTTCACCATGTAGTTAGCCACCTTGACGGTCTGAGGGCAGCGCACCACCCCAACCACGTGCACGGGGTGGGACCGGGGGCGCTGTGACTCTATCAGCAGGTCTTGCACCATGATTATGCTGGAGAGCAAGCTCGCATCAGCCTGCATCACGCACATGTGCTACAGATATGTGCTACAGACATATACTATAGACACAAACATGTAATTTGTTGTGCACATGTGCTACTTGCTGAGCACAGTAGTAAGTTGTTTCATGTCCCTACTGGTTTTTGTTGTTTATCAACTGGCCTGTGCTTCTTGCTTGTAGACATGTCCATTCAATGGTTGCAAACAGCATCACCCAATGCTTGACAGAGAGGGCCAGGCCACCAGGTATAACACAATGCTGGGACGTTGGAGGTCCATCCTCATCATCGTTACAGTTAGAAGAGCTGCCAGCAGTGGCTCTGCCTGATACACCACTCACGGCAAGCAAGACTCTTTTGGATTATTGACCTATTGTCTTGGACTATGACATATTGCCTTGCAGCTCTGAGCTACCACCCCAGGAGTCTGATGACAGGACTGCCAAACGGCAAAGATCCCCCCCCACTACAATCAGTCCTTACAGCTGAGTCCTTATACGGCGTTTCTGTTTGAAGTCTGCTTGTGCACACACCTCGTTGTCAGGCAGATCCTCTGCAGGTCCTATGATGATGGCATCAGCTTCGCACACACCGGCCTCCTCCAGTGCGCCTGAGTGGTCCACATTGCCGCACAGGTACCGGAACTCAACAGCATTGTTCTCGTCCTCTGGCCAGTTCTGCACACGCCCACATGAGATCAGCACACAAATTTGAGCTGACTTGTTCAGATGAGCAGCATGCAATGTTCAGTGATTTCAGCCCAAAAGTGAACAGCCCATGGAAATTTCCATATCTGGCCAGTTCTGCACACCCACACATGAGAACAGTACACATGTTTGTGCTGAGTTGTTCAGATGAGCAACACGTGCTGGTCAATGGCTTCAGCCCAGATAGTGGACAGCCCAGCAAAATTTCACATTAAGTTTCTGGCCAGTTCTGCACACCCAGACAACAGACTCAAGTGGTTTTGGATTCATCAAGCATGAGACAGGGACTGCAGCCCAGCTGCGGTCACCCCAGGAAGCGAAAAGAGCTCAAAAGGAGGTTGTGTCAAGTTCCTTGGAGGAGTAGTCAAAAACATTAAGATGAGGTTGATGCCTTGGGGGCTGCTCCGACCCAATTGTGTCAACATAGCCACATGTGCAGAGCAACTCAAATGCTGTCCAAATCAGCTGCCAGTGAGGGCTCCAAGCTCAGAAAGCTGCAATGCTTTGAGACTTATCAATCGCGGGTGTGCGAGCAAACACAGGGTGCAGCAAGTGTGCACCATCAGATTGGTTTGATATTCAGACAGAGCACAGCCATGGGCTTGTGCAGTGGTGCTATCGATAGCAGTTCCCTCTGTGGCACAGCTGTTCATGTTGTTGGACTTGGTTGGCAGCGCATGTCTCAACTAACTGCCCTTTGTGCTTTAGCAGAGGGAGTTTACGCTGTGCCTTAGCACTGTCAGCAGGTGTGACAAAGCGTCTGAGAAATGCTTTAAAGAACTGCTCAAAATCAGCATCTGGCGGCATTAACGCATAGCCAGATTGTTGCCACCAGCTGATGACAAGCTTGTCTCACCTGCTGGGAGTGCTGCTGCAGAGGATAACCTGAATGGTAACGCAGTGCCTACAGCCAACGCAAACCCCCACATCAATGGGAGTCCTGCCTTGGCTGGAGGCACTGCGACTCCATTCATGTCAAGGTCCTCTGCAGCAGCGCTCCCAGCAGGTGAGACAAGCTTGTCATTGACATCAAAGTAAGCATGATGTGATCGAGCAGCAACAGCTAAAGTGCGACCAGGGGGTTGGACACGTTCAAAGTCACCCTTTGAGAGGGCGGCCATCGTGGCTTAGAGCCGCCTTCTGCTTCTTGGTCTCATAAGCGCAGCTTGCAATCAGCAGCAGCTTTTGACGCAACCCATCAGGAATATGGTCAGACGTATTACGGAGAGTCCTATCTGTAGCGAGTCTGGCAATGCGCTCATTCAACACTTCATCCGTGATGTTTTAGGGTTTAGAATGCTAAAAATACAGGACACTCACATGGGGGAGCAGTCACATGGGACCATGACCTAACATGTGCGTTCCATCAGATTTCAGGGTTTAGACCCTACAAAACATGGGTCACTCGAATCTGGGCGGCAGTCACACAGGACAGTAACGACACGTGGGCATAAATTCATCAGGTTTTAAGCATTGGATCCTACAAAATATGGGGCACTCACATCTGGGCAAGCAGTCTTGCATGACAGTGACGACAGGCACGCACGAGCCATCAGGTCTAGGGATTAAACCCTCCAGAATATAGGGCACTGACATCTGGGCAAGCAGTCACATAGGACAGTAACGCCGGTCTTAGGGTTTGTCCTGAACCATACTCACACTCACCTCTGGGCAGCAGTCACACAGGACTGTGACGACAGTCTTGCCAGGCGCAAACATATTGAGGCTGTCCACAAGATCTTGGATGTCGCCGCACCAGCCGATGACCAACAGCTTCTTGGCATGAGGCTCTGGGAAAGGCATGCCGTCCCTGATGCTGCTGTAGCCCTCTTGCACAAACTTGTGGAACTCTGGTGCCAGCCCATGTGATGTGGGGCTGAAGCTGTCTGCAGCAGCAGCAGCAGCAGTGCTGTTGAGAGAACAACGTAAGAAAGAATTCTGTAGTTTTTCAGACGCGAAGCCTGGCATACAAGAAAATAAACCATAACAAACCATACTTGGCTGGTGCTTATTTTGAACCGTGCTTGGTTGGTGCTGTTCTGCTGTCATGCTACCATGTTAGCACGGCATGGAGTTTGCATGTCAGGTCTGAAGCAGCATGCTATGACAGATGCAAACTCTGGAGCAAGCCAGGCGTTAGGTCATGACTGTGCGTATGGACTTATACAGGTGTGCAAGCAAGTGAAAATCAGGCCCGATGCAAAATACACAATGGATGTGAGGCATCAGGCAGTCAGGCTGAATGGTGGATCCTGATCGCCCACCTGTATTGGAAAGGAAGATAAGCTTGTCGTCCTCCTTGAAGACGTAGTCATCTCCAGGATTCAGATGGGGCATTCTGTCGTCTGCAGAAAAGCAGCCACAAAGAATGCTGGTGCTGAAACGCCGCCTCACGTCACCATACTTCATGCTGGTCATTTGAGGAAAGTCGCGCAGGTAGAAAGACACGCCGTTCGGCGCTTTCTGAAGAATGGAGGCGTGTATGCTGGCCACTCCAGGCTGCGCAGCAAATGAAAGTTTTGGACTTTCTGGTGAGTAACTGTGCTGTTTTTGCAGCACCAAGCACGAGGGAAAGATCTAGCATACATTTCAGTAGCCTTGCGGCTTTGATCCTGCTGCCACAGTTTGAACTACTGCACGAATGCTGCAGGTCGTAATGTCTAGCATGACAGCATGCTGTGTGCGCACCGCCATGAAAAATTCTGGAGATGACTCAATCTTCACCCCTGCAATGAGAAACCCTAGAAACAACTCGATCTTCACCCCTGCAATGAGAAACCCTAGAAACAACTCGATCTTCACCCCTGCAATGAGAAACCCTAGAAACAATGCAATCTTCACCCCTGCAATGAGAAACCCTAGAAACAACTCGATCTTCACCCCTGCAATGAGAAACCCTAGAAACGACACAATCTTCACCCTTGCATGAGAAACACTGGAAAAATGACACAATCATCACCTTTGCCATGGGAAACCCTAGAAAGCCTGAAAACAACATACGCCTCACCCATGCCTGTGTCATGGGTCAGCTCATTACAGCATGGTCACTCAAACTATGCGCAGCATTGCAGACTGACCTGCAGAGCGCTCTGAGCCACCAGGCGAATGATGTCCCTCCTGTCCTTCAGCCCCAACGTGTTCAGCCCCGGCTCTGTGATCACACGCTTGGCAGCAGTCACCACGTCGGTCCCATCCTCTGGAGCCTGTGTATGTCACATCAGTGTTTGTTCACTCATTTGGTCACTCATTTGGTCACTCATCAACATCTGACTCACTGATCCACATCTGATCAATCTCAGCAATAGTTGACTGATTCACTTGCAGACATAACTTCATTCACTCACACATCCATTCATCCGGTCATTCCTTTGTTCCTTCCTTCCTTCATTTGCGCATGCATGCATTCATTCAGTGTCTTCCCCTAAAGTCAGGTACAGACAATCCTGAGTAGCTCCCGGTATGAGGTCCTGTCTTGGCAATCAGCATAGCAACAATAACGGGTGCTGATGTGGTGCGTCTCCGACTGGACAAGTCCGACCTTTGCCAACATGACCACAGCGTCTCCTGCCCTTGTGCGACCAGTGGCATAGGCCAAGATCCATCCTTTGTGAGCCCAGGCCGATAGTTAATATCAGCATAAATGCAAGCATGGGTCTGAGTCAGTGCATGCTCATCACATTCATGGAATGGTATGTGATATGCATGTGTAAAGGATGCCCTGATTCTGAATTTAGGTACCCCATCAAGCAATGGTCATGTGCATGGCCTGTGGCACTGGCACGTAGCATCAACATGCACATTGCTTGATGGAGGTACCTTACATGAGACACTTAGGGTACCCTTCACACAG
>JAABUO010007579.1_pt1 | contig 12375 bp, 13 predicted proteins | sample 5559291 | NCBI WGS metagenome assembly JAABUO01 (sample SAMN10711878, study PRJNA513372) | rock metagenome | isolation source: Antarctica rocks | place: Antarctica: Victoria Land, Finger Mt sud
GTGCCTTGCAGGCGTGGTCCTGGTTATTTGCGACCCATTTGCTTGCCAAGGCAAACAGGCTCTGCGCCATTCTCGGTGAAGCCAAAATGACCGCAAAGCCCCCGGCTTGAGCGCGCTGCCCCCCTCTGTCAACGCCAGTGAGATTTGACCCAGCAATCGCCAATATATCTTGACCCTCATTAGGCCAGATGGCAAAGGCCTCGATCAGCATCTACCAGAGATGAGGGCGCACGCTAGGAACGAGCTACTTGAAAAAGATGGGTCAAGCCAAGTTGGCGCAAATGGGTCAATTCTACGTCGCCGTGTACACCTCTTTATAGGCCCGCGAGGTCGCTACGCAGTGAGGGGTTGATAGAGAGTGGGCGAGGTATGCGCATCCGTTGGCCAGGACACAAGATGTCGTGTCCACGGCCGTCTTTCCCCCACATATAGCCAGCCAAGCTCCCACATCAGCTTCACCGAGAATGGCGCAGAACCGGCAAACAGGACGGATGTGTCACCGAAGTGATGACGAGGCGTGATGTCGCCGCCCGACCCAATTCACGGATGAAGCCCTCATTGCGATGTCACGGCAGGCGCATGTGGTGATCGTGGGCCGCCTTCCTCGTCATGGTCTTCGACCGGGACGCGCCGACCGCTATAGCTTGTCAGATAATGTTTGAGAGGGTATCGTTGGGGCGTGCTGAGATAGGGTATGCTGTGGTCTGACGAGGGCAGAGAGGGAGAGCAGCATGCGGTGCCAGCGGTGCGCGAAGGAGCAGTTTGTCAAGGCCGGGCGCGACCGCGCGGGCCGTCAAATGTATCAGTGCGGGGCGTGCGGTCGCCGTCAAACCGATCGCTCCACCTCGGCTTTCCGCGGCTATCGCTTCCCTGACGACATCATCGCGCTCGCCGTGCGCTGGTATCTGCGTTTTCGGTTGCCGTATGCCGATATTGTGGAACTGCTAGCCGAACGGGGCGTCCACGTCGATCCGTCGAGCGTCTTCGATTGGGTGCAGCACGTCACCCCGCTCTATAAGGACGCGGCGCGCTCGCACCGTCATCGCGTCGGCACCCGGTGGGCCGTCGATGAGACCTATATCCGGCTGGCGGGCGGCTGGGTCTACGCCTATCGCGCCATTGATGAGCACGGCCAGGTGATCGACGTCTACGTGAGCGAGACGCGCGACACGGCAGCGGCGACCGCCTTCTTTGAGCAGGCGATCGCGCGCACAGACGTGCGGCCCCGCCTCGTCACAACAGACAAGGCCCCGACGTACCCGCCCGCGCTACGGGCGGTCGTGCCGGAGGCGGAACACATCACGGGCAAGATGGTGCAACAGGGCATTGAGCGCGACCACCAACACCTTAAAGGGCGCACACGCTGCATGCGCGGCTTCCAACAACTCGGATGCGCGCAGGTGGTGTGCGACGGCCACGGCTTCATGCGCAACCTGCGGGACGGCTTCTATCGTCTGGGTGAGCCGACAGGCGACCCGCGCATCCCGCACGCCCCGCGCTTGATGCGCGCGTGGGACGACCTCACCCATCGTCTTGCCGCGGCATAGCTGTCTCCGTCAACCGCCGACGATGGCGTCCTCGGATCGGCGCTTGCGTGTCGACCTCAGCACTACCCAATGACACCGTTACCAGAACCAGATCAAAAGATGCTGCTGGCGAACCCTCCACCACGAGTGTCAAGCACGTCAAACTGCGTGTGGTCACGCGTGGCACCGACCCGCCGCCGAGACTCCATTGAGGTTCGCTAGCAGCATCATCAAAACCGGCGCTTACACATGCCTTCGCGGTGCTGGCTCGGCTGGCTACGTAACTCATTTGACGCAAAAGACGCCTTGATGACCCACCGCGTAGCCAGCCCAAGGCGTGCCTAAGGCTCTCCACCGAGATAGGCGGATGGGTGACATCGTGTCGTCCATCCGCCTGTCTCGGTGAGAGATCGTCATCCCGCCCAGCCTACTGCGCGAGGCCCTGCGTGGAGCGTAGCGTGCTGTGGTCCGGCGCGAAGACGGTCTGCTCGGCCACGAAGCCGGCGCCGCTCGCCGACGTCAGCACGATGCCGTGCTGCGCCGTGAGTCCGGGGAACAGTTGGCCCACGTCAATGTTGTAGCGGACCGTCGGCGGCACGGCGATGCGCTGCGTGCGCGTGCGTCCGTCGCTGCCGTAGGCGGTGACGTTGATCGGGACCGTCGTGGCCGAGGGATTGTAGACGAGCAAGAACTCGCTGCGCCCCTGCGTGGTCCCCGCCGGGAAGCTCCAGCGCACGCCGGCGCCGTTACGTCCGAACACGTCCGAGCCGGCGATACGGTAGCCGTTGGGCGAGCCGAAGTACTCGGGGCGCTCCACCACGATCGGCTGGTTGCTTGTGACGACGCTGGCCACGCCGCTGGCGTTGAACAGGTCGTTGAGCTTGATGTTGGCGCGGCTGCGCCCCGTCACCAGGATGGTGCGGCTGCCCAGGCCCACGCCCGTTCGGCTATAGAAGCTGGCCGTGACGAGCGCGGGGGTCGCGTTGGGGTTGAGCACGGTCAGGAAGGTCTGGAAACGGTTGACCGTGGTGCCCTCGGCGAAGATCCAACTCGTGGCGGGGCCGTTGCTGCCCGCGCGCGTGGTCATGCCGTAGCCGTTGGTGCTGAAGGTCAACGTGCGCTCGACCACGACCGGGCGATCCGAGGTCGCGATGATCGAGAGCGACTGGCCGGGCAGCAACGCGTTGATGTCGGTCACGCTGTTGGAGTGCGGCGCCACCGTGACGGTGACACTCCGCCCGGGTCGTCCGCCGAACGGCAGGAGCTGCAGCTGGACGTGCGCGGCGACGTTCGGGTCGGGGTTCATGATCGAGACGTTTTCATGGAACGTCAGGCCGGTGTAGCCCTCGGCGAGGTACCACGTCGTGCCCAGGCCCGTGTTGCCGAGCAGCGTGTCGCCATCGCGCCCGTCGCGCTGGATCGAGAGTTGCGCCGAGACCTGGCGGTCGACGTTGAGCTGCAGCCCGAAGGTCCCGGACGGCAACCCGAATTGGGACACCGGAATGACGGCCTGCGCGTGCGCCGCGACCGTGGCGGTCTTGCTGTAGGTCGCGCCGTTGTCGAAGTAGAAATGCAGGCTCAGGTCGGCCGGTTGGTTGTTGGTGTTGAGGACCTGGACCACGGAGTGCTCCGTCGCCGTGTTGATCCCGCCGGCGAAGTAGAACAGTGGCGAGCGCGCGAGGTTGCCGGTGAGCGTGCTCACGGCCGTGACGCGGCTCTCATTGCCCACGGCGCTGATCGTATTCTGTCCGCGCAGGACGCTGGTTGGCACGGTGAAGGTGGCGCTGAACGACCCGTTGGTGGTCGTGATCGCCGTGGGCGTGGTCACCAGGGCTTCACCATTGAGCGCGAGCGTGACCTGCTCCTGGCGACCGAAGCCCTGACCCGTGACGGTGACGGCGGCGCCGGGGGCGGCGGCGGCCGGACTCACCGCGATGCTTGGTGTGAGGGCCGCGATGGTGATAGCGGCCGTGGCCGCGCGCTTGCTGACCGCGCCGGTCGCGCGCAAGGTGTGGGGGCCGACCGGGAGGCTATAGGGGACACTAACGCCCGTCGCGGAGAGTGTGCCCTGCGCCGTGGCCGTGATCGTCGCCAGCGGCGTGATGACGCCGTCGACCGTCACCGTGACGGCCTCGTTCGGCGCGAAGCTGCCGCCGGAGAGGGTGATCAGTCCACCGCGATTGGTCGCGGCGGGCGCGACGGCGAAGGTCGCGGTGACGGCGCCCAGGGTGATGGTCGCGGTGGCGGTGCGCTTGCTGACCGCGCCGGTGGCCGTGAGCGTTTGCGTCCCGCGGGTCACGGCATAGGGAATGGTGATGACGGTGGAGGGAAAAGCGCCCTGCGCCGTCGCATGGACGACGGTGATTGGCGTGGTCACGCCGCTCAGGGTCACGGTAATGGCCTCGTTCGAGGCCCAGTTGCCGCCCGTCAACGTCGTCGTCCCGCCGCGGTTGGTGGTGGACGGGGTGGCGACAAGCGTCGCGGCGATGGCGCCCAGCGTGATGGTGGTCGTCGCGGTGCGCTTGCTGACCGCGCCGGTGGCCGTGAGCGTTTGCGTCCCGCGCGTTGCGGTGTACGGGATGGTCACAACGGTCGACGGGAAAGCGCCCTGTGTGCTGGCCTGCACGACCGTAATCGGTGTGGTCACGCCACTCAGGGTCACGGTGATGGCCTCACCAGGAGCCCAGTTCGCGCCGGAAAGGGTCGTCGTCCCGCCGCGTGACGTGGTCGCGGGCGTGGCGACCAACGTCGCCGTGACCTGCGTCAGAACAACGCGCGCGGTGGCCGTGCGGTGGCTCGTCGCGCCCGTCGCGGTTAACGTGCGGGCGCCGGCCGCCGCCGTGTAGGGGATCATCACGGAGGTGGACGGCAGCGCGCCGGACGCCAGCGCCGTGATGGTTGTAATCGGCGTGGTGACGCCGTCGATACTGATAGCGACGCCCTCATTGGCCGCGAAGCCGGCGCCGGAGACCGCCACCAGGCCGCCGCGTGTACTGGTCGGGGGTGTGACGGTGAGCGTCGGCGCCACGACGACGGTCGGCGTCGCGGCGGGAGCCGTGGCCGCGGGCGCGGCGTGTACGCCGGTGGCGGCGACCGCCGGCCGCGCGGCGAAAGCGCTGAGGACGAGCAGGCTGACCAGGAGCGCGGGAAGGGCGACGCTCAGCCGTTTCACTACTGTAGACATTATTCGTTCCTCTATTATAGGTGTCGCGCGCTGCCAGTCACCACCGTGACCTTTCTGTCGCAGCGCGCGGGGCGCGGGGGACGTACAGGGGAGACGCCGTGGACGGTCGGGCGGCAGGGGTCTTGCTTTATATAGACCCCTGCCGCCCGGTTAGCCTATTGCGCAAGGCCCTGGCTGGACTCGAAGGTACGCGCGTCGATCGTCGTGATGCCCTGCTCGGCGATGAAGCCCTGGCCGTTGCCGGACTGCAAGACCACGCCGTGCTGCGGGTCAAGGCCGAGCGTGTTCACCGCGATGGTGGTGTGCGCCGTCGGCGCGATGGTGTATTGCCGGGTGACCACCCGACCCGTGTTGTCGTAGAAGGTTGCCGTCACCGGCACCGTCACACTCGACGGGTTGAAGAGGACCAGCGCCTCATCGACGCCCTGGGTCGTGCCGCTGGGCGGCGTGGTGTTGCCGGCCGGGAAGGTCCAGCGCACACCGGCGCCGTTGCGTCCGAACACAACCGAGCCCGACTTCGCCGTGGCGTACGAACCGGTGTACTCGGCGCGCTCCACCACGACCCCCTGGTTGCTCGTCACCACGGCCGCGATGGTGTCGCCCTGGACCGTGTCGCCCAGGTTGATCGTCGCGCGGCTGCGTGGACCCACGCTGAGGGTGCGGCTCCCCAACGCGCCACCGTTCTGCGCGTAGAAGCTCGCCGTAACCGTTGCCGCCACATTGCCGGGATTGAGCACTGTGTAGATGGTTCGCACGCCGTTGGCGGTCGTGCCGGCCGCGAAGAGCCACTCCGTCGCCGGGGTCGTTGCCCCCGCGCGGGTGGTCAGGCCGTCGGCGTTCATGCCGAAGGTCTGGGTGCGCTCCACGAGTACCGGGACATCGGAGAGGGCCACCACGCTCACGCCCTGGTTGGGGACGATGGTGTTGATGGTGAACACGCTGTTCGTGTGCGCCGGCACCATCACGGTCTCTGTCTTGGGCGCGCGGCCGGTGACGCCCAGGAACTGCAATTGCACCTGCGCGGCCCGCACGGGGTCGGCGTTGAGCACCGAGACGGTCTCCGTCCCGCCGTTGGTCGAGCCCGCGGCGAGGTACCACTGGGTGCTCAGGCCGGGGGAACCGGGCAGGTTGTCGCCGTCTGTATGGTTGTAACGGGCGATCACGAGTTCGGCCGCGACCTGGCGGTCGGCACGCACCTGCACACCGAACGTGCCCTGCGGCAGGCCAAGGACGCTAGCCACGTAGCGCTGCGTGGAGTGCGCCGGAACCGTCACCTTCTTGTTGATTTCGCTGCTGTTGGCGTAGTAGAAGATCAGGTTGACACTGGCCGGCTGCGCGTTGGTGTTGATGATGTCGATGTTTGTGCTCTCAGCCGCTGTGTTCAGGCCGCCGGACATGTAGAACTGCGTGGCGCGCGGCAGGTTACCCGTCAGCGCCGTCACCGCGCTCACGCGGCTCTCGTTGCCAATGGCGCTGATCGTGTTGACGCCGCGTAGGAGCGAACGGGGAACGGTAAAGGTCGCGCTAAACGCGCCGTTGTTCGTCGTGATGGGCGCCGTTGTCGAGATAGCCTCACCATTGAGGGCGAGCGTCACTTGCTCCTGAGGACCGAAGCCCTTGCCGGTCACCGTTTCGGCCGCGCCTTGTGTTTCCGTCGTGGCGCTGAGCGAGATGGACGGTGTGAGCTGCTGCACGGTGACGGTCGCGCTAGCGGCGCGCTTGCTCGTCTGGCCGGTCGCCATGATGGTATGCGTGCCCGTCGCCGTGCTGTAGGGGATGCTGAAGCCGGTCGCGGGGAGCAGGCCCTTGGCATCGGCCTTGGCGGTGACGGTCGCGGCGATGCCGCTCAGGGACAGGGTGACCGCTTCGTTGGCGGTGAAGCCGGACCCTGTGACGGTGACAATGCCGCCGCGGCTGGTCGTGGCGCCGGAGGTCACCCTCAGTGTCGCCTTCAGGGGTGTCGCGGTCGGGGCGGGAGCCGCCCCAGCATGTGCGGCCGCGTGCACGGCGGGGGCGGCGGCGAGGCCGCTGACCGCCATGCCGCCGGCCAAGAGGACGGCGAGTGTACGTGTTGAACTCATCGAAACAGTTCTCCTATCTATGCACCACTGGGGACGGGGCTTATCGACGGACGGCGTGGCAGCGGACAGTCCCGGGATACTGTCCGTGTCCACCCGCGCGCAGGGGCGTGATACCCCCCACACGTCTCATGGTACCAACTCAACATGTGACCTCCCTGTGAATAACATGAATAGCGCATGAAAAAACAGCCGCGCCACGCGCATCGTCGTCACCTGAGATAGCCCTGGCGTACGTCTGGGACAAATGATAAGCGAATCGGTCTATTTCCCATGAGTTTCACATCATGCATTGGTACAGTAGTATGAGAGAAGGGGGGCGGGCGACGGATGCACATCTTGATCATCGAGGACGAGGTGCGATTGGGACGCCTGCTGCGCCGCTCACTCGAGGCCAACATGCATGTCGTCGACGTCGTAACCGAAGGGGCGGCTGGCCTCGCCAACGCCCGCGAGCGAGCCTATGATGTCATCATCCTCGATCTGGGTCTCCCCGACATGGATGGGCTGGAGGTCTGCCGACGTCTGCGCGCGGACGGCGTCGAGACACCGGTGCTCATGCTCACGGCGCGCGACGAAGTGGAGGACCGTGTCGGCGGCCTTGACGCGGGGGCCGACGACTACCTCGGCAAGCCCTTCGCGCTTTCCGAGTTGCTCGCCCGCGTGCGTACGCTGGCGCGCCGCCCACCGCCGGCCCGCGACAGCAACGCGTTGCGCCTGGCCGACTTGACGCTCGACCTCGCCGGTCACCAGGCGCGGCGTGGCGACCGCGCCATCACGCTCTCGGCCAAAGAGTTCGCCCTGCTCGAATTCATGCTGCGCCATGTCGGGCAAGTACTGACGCGCCAGCAGATCATCGAGCAGGTGTGGCGCTACGACTTCGCCGGCCTGGATACGATCGTCGACACCTATATCCACTATCTGCGCGACAAAATCGACGCCGGCGCCGGCACGCGCCTCGTGCGCACGGTGCGCGGCGTCGGCTACGTCCTACGCGCGGAGTAGGAGGTGGTCGTGTTCACCACCGTACGCCGCCGCCTTGCCCTCTCGTACGCGGCGATCTTCACGGTCAGTCTGCTCCTGCTCGGGCCGATCCTCTATCTCACCTTCGCCTCCCAGTTGGCCACCGCCTCCGATGCGACGTTGCGGCTGGCGGCGCAGCGCCAAGCGGCTCTCGCCTACGTGCCAGGCAACCTGCAACGGTTCCGTTGACACCCGCTGAGGTGGTGCATTTTGTCCGAAAAATCGTCGGATAAGACGATCGCTTCAGCCCGATAGAGCCCTCGTGTTCGGCATGAAAACCGTCGCGTAGCCGTATTATGGGTGGGTAGCGGAGTGCATACCGAAGACTTTTCACCCACCTCAGCAAGCCCCAACGGAACCAGCCAGCACACGCATCCCGACCGCCGTCTCATCCGTCACCGGTCGAAGAAGTCGAGCATCAACTCCGCCAAGTGGTCAGGACGCTCCTCCGGAATCCAGTGCCCGCAACGCTCGACGGTCCCGCCCCGCACGTCCTCGGCGACCTGTCTCACGGAATCGAGCACGTTGTCGCCCTCAGAGAACTCGCCGCCCAGGGCGAGGACGGGCATGGGGAGCTTCATCTTCGCCAGGTCCTCGTTATCCTTCGCGTCTTGTGGCAGTGCCCGGTAGTAGTTGAAGGCGGCGCGCAGTGCCCCAGGCGTCGAGAAGCAGCGGACGTACTCGTCGAGAGCCTCGGGGTTTATGGCGGAGCGATCGTAGATCCCGTTGCTGATGAAGCGGTTCAGGTACATCCTCTCCCGGCCGCTAACGAGCGCCTCAGGGACATCCAACTCCATGTGGAATCGGAAGTGCCAGGCTTCCTGCATATTCCGCTCGAGGCCGTAGCCTGGGACCAATGCCTGTAGTATGACCAGCTTCTCCACCTCCTCCGGGTGTGCCGCCGCGTAGGGGTAGGCGACCCAGCCGCCGATGTCGTGGCCCACGAGGCGGATGCGCTCGTAGCCCAAAGCCCTCACCAGTTCGCGGATGTCCCCGGCGACCGTGCGCTTGTCGTAGCCCCCTTGGGGCTTGGTGGAGTCCCCGAGGCCCCGTAGGTCTGGGGCGATGACCGTGTACCTCGCGGCGAGGGCGGGTATGATCCGGCGCCAAGTGAACCACGTTTGCGGGAAGCCATGCAGCAGCACCACCGGCTCGCCCGCGCCGGCGGTGACGTAGTGGAGGCACACCTCCTTGAGATCGACGCGACCGTGGACGAGATCGACCAGGCTCACCGGCTCACCCCCGCCCCGTCCGCAGGCAAGCTGCACTCCTCGGGTACCCCCTCGTGCTCGGTCACTGGTATCTCGGCGGGCTTCTCACGCTTCTCGATCTTCGTCGGGATAGCCTCCATGGTCATGGCCTCCTCCTTCCATCCTCGTGCCTGCCGTCGAGCGACGCGCGCATCCAGAACACAGCATAGGGGTCCCATCGGGACATGCTGCGTTGTGCGGCCAAAAGGCCTCACGACTGGGTCGTAAAGTGGGGGTGAGGGCCTGCGCTCACGCGGCATCGCCCGAAAGGGATATTTCCCCTGCAAAGTTCGGGGTGACGCTCCGGGGACCGGCTTCCCAAAATTGTCAACGGTCATGAGATACGATCCACTCGCTACCCGCGTCGAAGACCTCGACGCCCACCGTGATCTGCCCATCCGCCATACGGGCCGCCGGCGCCTGGCTCACTAACGCGTTCGCCGCACGCCGGTCCACCACCCCCACGCCGGGGCCGCTCTCCTCCTGCCTGGCGATGTCCATCGTGGCCTGCCACCTGTTTGCCATGGCCCCGCCCAGAGCGTTTTCACCGACGAGCGTCGTATCCCCGTCCCTGCCCGCTGTGTCACCCGTGTCTAGATCTCGGTTCATCGGACACCTCCTCGTGTCGCGTGCGAGTCCTAATCTCTTGGCCTACGTGTCTCATTCCAGCAGAAACCCTACCACCTGTCTGTTGATGAGCCCCACTCAAGAAGGGCGCCGGTCCTCGTCACGCGAGACAGGGCGCCGGTCCTCGTCACCTGACCGTCTGAGCGACAGGTCGTCGTCAGGCCGGAGGAGGGTGGCCGTTGCGCCGGGCTTCCTCGATCTGGCGCTGCTCCTGGAGGAGGAGGGGCAGACCGCGCTCGATGGCGTGACGGAGCACGGATTCAACGGAGTCACCCTGCTCGTGGGCCAGGGCCACGAGTTGGGCGTGGGTATCGTGCGTGAGATGAGTAGCGGCGGGCATCGTCACGGGATGATCCATGGAGTCCTCCTGGGTGCGTCGAATGATGACACACGCGCTGGCACAGCCAGCAACGGCTGGATCAGCGCGTACCGCCGCCACGCCTCCGCCCGTTGCGCCTCGGGCAGCAGGTGGACGTCGGCGATCGTCGCCGCCGTGGCCCGTGACCTGTCGGGGGCAGACCCTGTCCACAGGCCAGCGCCCGCGAACGTGAGCCCCCCAGCACCCCAGGCGGCCTGGAGGTCGTCGCGGGCAACGACCGCTTGGCCTCCCCCTGTCTGGTCCTCCACGAGGAGCCCACCCTCACGCACGAGCTGACGCACCACGTACATGCGCCCGCCCCACCGATAGCGCGTCCCCACCGTCAGCTGCACCCGCCCCATACGCGCTGCCCTCGCCCTCGACGCTCTGCTTCCCCTATGACGCCCTCATTGACGCCACTATAGCAACAAGATGCCGCCGCCGGCACCAGTTGTGCGGATCGCCAGGTAAGATCCCACAATTCCTGCGCCACAAATCCCAGAGTTCCTGCGCCATCCTGCACAGGCCCCCTCATCACGTGTGAAAAGCGCGGCGTGCAGGCATCTCAGCCCGCGGATCGGCGCACCTTTTGTGGGATTTTGTGCAGGGTGGCGCAGGAACTCTGGGACAATCCGCTCATTATCTGTGGGATTTCATCGTTGCCCGCGCCTGGCATCCGCGCAACAACTTTGGGATCTTACACCAAGACCGACGCCCACCTCTTGCTGACCACTGTCCTTGTCACCCTCCTCGCGGTGGCGATCCTCCTCCCCCTCCACGCCCTCGCCCTCCACGCCTGGGCCACTGTGGGCGTGATCTTCACCACCGCTGCCATTATCGGTGCCGAGTTGGCCGTCGCCCGCCTCTATATGACCCAGCGGCACCCGTCGTAGGGCCGTATAGAGAAGGCCCCGGCAGCCACGGGCTACCGGAGCCTCTCCCCGACACGAGGCACGCGGGGATGCCTCACGCGCCGGCCTGTGCCCGCTTGCGCGCCCGGTACGCCCGCTGCCGCACACGCGCCCCCGCGCCCGTCACCGGCTCACCCTCGCCGCCGTCCGCCTTGCGCCCCGCCCAGCCGCGCGTCCCCAAGACCTCCATCCGGTACCGCTCGATCTCCGCCATCGTCACCAGGTTCCGCCCCCCACCCGCTCCACCGTTGACCGCTGATCCGTCAGGCAGCCCCACACGTACTATCTGTAGGGCCATGAGGGTGTCGGTATGGGCTGTACCGGCACCCTCCCCTCACTCAGAGGGGAGGCCGTGTGTGGGCTGCACGCGGCCTCCCCTCAGCGTATCCCTTCCTTCCGTCCCCACGCCGTCGACGCGCTCGATGCTCCGCGCGCCGGGGCCGCCACCTAGCCAACAAAGAGATGCTAAGGTGAGAAAGGTGAGACAGGACCCGGCCGCGATAGAGAACGCCCCGCGCGTTGACGCCCAGGCCCCCCCGCCGTATGACCGGCGTGCGTCGAAGACCTCCGCGTCCTGGCCTCGATCTTGCCCTAGCGACGCGGAGGATGGTAGACCACGCGCCGCACATCCCGCACTCATTGCCCCTATTGATTGAGACCCATCATAGCGAAAGTAAAGAGACACTCTCCATGAGAACGAAGCTGCTTATCTTGACGCTCGTCGCCACGCTCGTCGCCGCCACGCTGTTGCCCGCGACGACGGGCCAGGCCCGCGCCGCCACGCTGGCTGTGCCCGTCGCCAGCGCCACGCGCCTACAGCCCGCCGCCTTCGATCGCACCCGCTTCCTGCTCCACGCCGGCGTTGCCTTCTACGCCTTCCACCACTTCGTTTACGCCCGCTACCGCGCCGGACAGCTCAACACCGCCCACAAGGTGAACCTGCTCAAGGCCGCCGCCGCCCTCCTCTTCGGCGTGCACGAGGCCCGCGTCGCCTATGGCATCGCCAAGACCAGCCACAGCCGTACCCTCCTGGCCCTCGCCGCGCCGTTCGAGACGCTATCGACCGCCATGGACAGCGTGCGCTACCGCCTCTCCAAGGGCCAGTACAACCCCGCCGATATCACCGGCTTGAATAAATCGGTCGATGCCATCAACGGCCAGGCGCGCAAGACCGACATCGGCCAGATCAACGACGTCACCGCCCCCATCCCCGCCGCCGCCTAACCCCGCCCCGTTGGTCTACCATCCCCAACGCGAGGGGGCGGGCGCTCCCACACACGCGCCCGCCCCCCATCGCGCCCGGTCCATGCCTTCCCCGCTCCCCCCCATCGACTCCCCGCCTCACATCGTCGGCGACGACCCCACCGTCGCCGACGGGCATCACGACGCGCCTGTCCTTCATGATCGCCCCTCCCCTG
>JAABUO010007580.1_pt1 | contig 12375 bp, 8 predicted proteins | sample 5559291 | NCBI WGS metagenome assembly JAABUO01 (sample SAMN10711878, study PRJNA513372) | rock metagenome | isolation source: Antarctica rocks | place: Antarctica: Victoria Land, Finger Mt sud
GTGTTCACAGGTACAAGCGACAGGATTCCTGAAGCACAAACTCGTGCATCTAACAGATGCATGCATATAAGAAACCACGAACCGCCTTGTTGTCTCCCTATTTGAACTGGGTAACGCTACAGGTTTAGAATAGCAATATCATCGATATCGAGTTGCAGTCATGTCTATGACTTTTGAGCCTGGGAATTTTACTTCTCAATCTCACGGTTTTCTCCTTTATATCATCAACCTCAAGCGCTCAACGCAAACAATCAACACTGTCAATTCCATTGGATTTTTCCTTTTCATCATTAAATGCCACAGTCGTACCCCAAACTGATGTTGTCTGTGATAAACTCAGATATGGTCATTTCGTCAAAGACTGATGTAGGAAACGTCAAACTACTAAGAAGATATATTTGCCCTGAGCGACCTCAAGTCTCAGCTCTTACTTGCTCGGCTGAAAAGCGAGTAATAGGGGACGGGCTTTGCGCAATTGATAGAATCGAAAAGATTGGCTCCATCGGCTCATGGCAGCTTTGTGGATAAGGCCAGAAGTGCATTGAAGAAGGATTTAGTGCAATACTGGTGATACAGTCGAAGTTGCTTGTAACGAAGGTGATAAACCCGTTAAATCGTTCCGTCGAGCTCAGACTTCTGGTGTAAAAAATGTGGCATCATCTATCGATATCAACGTGACTAATCTTCGACTTCGATCTGTAACAACAGGTCTTCTATAACCAGCTTCGACTGTACCGTTTCCTAGATAGAATGAAAGTGGAAATGGAAACCGAGAGCTTTAAGCGGTCAAGTAGTCCAGGCACCACAAATACACTTCCTCTTAACCTCATCTCCGACAAAAAATCAGTTCCACTCTTTGCGTGTCCTCAACTAATACATAGAATCAATAGTGGATGGAAAATGTTATACCTGAATCGATAGTAACATTAATGGGGTTCCTGATATCACATCATAGTACGATATCTAGCTTGCTGCAGTGGCCATTGATGGAATATGTTTGAGAATCAGGACAGCTGGCGGAGCATCGAATATCAGTGAGCTACATGACATCTTGCTCTAACGAAGATTGGACTAACAGCCGTTTCAGGTGAAGGTGGCCACATCCTCATTAAGACTGCGGTTGCACCTGGCCGAGAAACTTTATTCCTGTTGCGTTCAAGTAAAAGTTGTCGTTTACTTCGAACATATAATTTTGTCTGACCATTCGAATTGTATCCATTTTGTTCTTCTCAACATATCATCAACCAAGAACAGCCATAAGTCTTCTGGAGAAATAACTAGGCTACTGACCCAACTTACTCAGTTGTTAATATCGCTACTTTGGTGGGCGACCCTTTGAATTAATCCAGCTCATTTACGTAGGGAAATGGATGGTCGAAATACGAAATCGTCTTTCTTCACTAGGTTCGAACAGTCTTTGTGCGAATGTTCACGATCGCATTTCCACTTCTCTTGCTCCTTTTCGAGTATGAACTTCGAGAGTGCATGGTTTGAAGTATTCAAACTTATGTCCCTGACATCCCTTTTCGCCATAGAGCGAGATTGCTCTCCGCCATTAACTGTTGATTTGTCGTTATGCTGATTATCATTGTTTCCTGCTCTTAAACACTCTTGCTAGATGAATTGTGTGAAATGTACAGTGAGATCCGACTATAACAACGTTGGAAACCCGTAAAACACATCTTTAAGAAGCGGGTATCGTCAATACGAAGCCAAAGTAGGCAATACCAACGGGTAAAGTACAGTATTATTGAGGCTCTACAAAAAGTTCAGCCCTGGAGTATGGTAGCAATAATGTGTACCAATGAGGCTTAAAGAGTAAACTCAATAGATTAAAATCATCTCTGACTACAACGATGTGACGCAAGAAAATTTTAGAAACTTTAATGAGATCGCTATATTCACGATTTCATCGTTATATGGGATATCATCATACGGGATATCATTCTATGGAATATCACTATACGAAATATCACCATAAGAAATACCATTATAGACCGCTTTTACCATAGTATCAAAACAAACGCGCCCGGAAGGACCTGGAACACCTTGAACCAAGAATCAGACAACAGAAGATTTTATTCTGTTACTTACGAAGGCGAACATAATTACATCGTGAAGAAAGAATGCATCTCTGCAACCCTTTCAACTTCTCAGTTCCATAACTCATTTCTACACCCAACCCAGACGTCCCACTTCCGCTCGTCGCCTGATCCATAATCTTCAGAAAATCCTTGACCTTGTCTACAATTTCCATCCTTAGAACGCGAAGCTCCTTGTCCTTTTTTAACGTGCACCAGGTCCAGTTTCCAGAAGGACGGTCTGTACTATTCGCTCGCTTAATGCGGTGTGTATATTCTGTTTCTAGTCTAGGTATCATGAGGCTTTTCGATCATGAAGTCACGGCACCGGGATTCAAAGCCACGGTGTAGGATTAGGTATATATCATGCAGTCTTTTGGCTGCTTGCAGACTTCCTTTACAGAAAGCTCTGGTATTTGGGGGTATACGATAGCTTCCGTAGCCATCGTTTCAGCCTCATACATGGTCTTTCGTTTTTTGAGCAGAGCAGCCATATTAAGACTTGATGTTAGAGATATATTAATAGAAAGAGTTTACTTTTAAAACGAAAAGAATCATGTTTTAGTATATATATAAAAGTTTTTCTATAACATAATACAAAAATCTTATAGCTGAATTTTTCCAATTTTTAGTAGATATCATAACAAGTCATTAAGAAAAAGACTAAAGTTGCTACCAAGATGCAGATAGCTTTATCCAAGGAATGGTCTTCAGTGCAATATGCTAACCATTAAGTTGCAGTCGCCTTGTGTTCGATCTCAATCTGTTAGCCAAATAACAGCAAGCGGTGTACTTGTGCTGGTGACTTACCATCGCCTTCCACTCATCTACCAAACCTACGTAATCCTGCGGTCCGTAAGGATAAAATAGCTCGCTCCAACGACTATTTTTTCTTCTGTATTTGAGACCCATATCGCGCAATAACATATCAATGTACGGCACTCCGTCAAAGACAATGTCCGGAAACCTCTTACCAAACCCACCAGGATACCTCCACTTCCCGAATCGGTTATGCAAGATAGCCTCCCAGCGAACCTTCTCCTTGTCAAATGTGGCTAACCCTTTCACGGGTGGTGTCTCCACGCGAGGTAGATGGCCCGAAAAGTATGCCGTTACCCAGAGTGCTTGTGCTTGCGCAGTGCAGGCGGTGTGGACGCTCAGCATCATGCCAGTGTATGCGATCGACCGGTCATTGATGAATGCCGGCGGGATCATGAAGCGATATAGCTGGAACGATCGGTCAAGAGACTCAGGGGATCCTTCGCCGTCGAGCGCTTTGTAGTGTTCGTTGATGACGGGTTGGGTAGCGAGTTTAGGGAAGCGCTGAAGAATTTCGTTGTCCGCTTTCTCGGCTAGAGGGTCGTCGGGGGAAGTAGAGTGGTATGGGAGGCCGAGCTGCTTGTCGAGGCCTTCGGGGAGGAATTTAATCGAAGGTCGATGCTTCCAGCCGGTGGAACAGATGAGTGCGTCGGCGCGGAGGGTCTCGCCGTTTGTTAGGTGCACGGTGTTGGGCGAGAGACGCTTGATGTCAGTTACGTGGACCTTGATGGTGCTGTTACGGACGTACTCGAAGAAGTCGGTGGGGTAATTGAGGATACTGAGCGAGCTTCCGATCCAGAAGGCGGGTATCCAGGGCTTCAACTTTTTTGTTTCTGCATGTTTATCGTAGCCGTTCAGCGTTGTGACGTCGTTTGCTAAGACACTCCAGAAAGCTTCTACGAGGGCTCTTCCAACTCTAGTATTGTGCAAGAAGTTTCTTACACCGCCAAAACCATCCTTGTCGCCCCAGATACATGGACTGAACCATGTCAAGAATCGAACGCCCACCAACCCTTCCAGTCGTTTTTTGAGAGGTGTCACAAGAGCCGGAGACATCCAGGTTGGCCCATGGCCAGACTCCCTGATCACCCAGTCCACCGTGACTCCAGCAGATGCATGAGCGTAAGCTGCGTCATATGCTGATTTGGAGCCGCCAAGGATAACAACATTAGTGGCAGTCTTTGTGGTTATTGGTGCATGGTCGAAGAGATATTTAGCATGGAATATGGGTGAGTTGAACGATGCGCTGCCGATAAAGGATGGGATGAACGGCTCTGAGGTTAGTCCAGTGCAAATGACGAGCTTCTGTGTCAAGATCGGGGTACTATTTCCCTCGCCCAGGTCATTGACTTGTCCATTCAATGTTGACCTTATAATCCATGCACCTTTCTCTTTCCGCTCCACGGTATTGACTCTGCAATTGAACCGTATGCACCTGTAGATAGCGAATCGCTCCGCGAATCTACAAAGGTACTCATGTAAGGTAGGTCCGGGAATGTGCTCGCCGCGCTTAACATCAAATAATTTCTCGTCCATCGGGAAGTCACTGAATTCGTAGGATCCAACAAGGTTATTGGATTTCAGACCGGGGTATAGTCGCTCTTTGCACCACACACCCCCGACCGACGCAGCGGATTCGAGAACAATCATCTTCGCAGAGGGATTGACTTGGAGGTACGTTTTGGCCATGGCCAAGCCATGCCAACCTGTGATAATTCTGTAAGTTCGTATCATTCATTATCAATGGTTGGATGCTGCTGGGAGAGCCTGGAGGACCTACCAGCCCCAATTATGACAATATCGGCATCTTCCATCTCCGCCATTCTCTCAGAGATGGTAATAACGGCTGAACTTACCGTCGAGAGCGGCAATTAAGTAAAGAGAAGAGTGTACAGTAGATGCGGCAATAAGTGGAGTGTGAACCTAGCTCATTTACTGGGAGCCGCTCTGTGGCAAGACTGGTGGCCCTTATCAGTCCAATCTCGCTTCTCACGAGTTCGTCGGCAGGAACAGCCCCAGCCTAAGTAATAGGGCTACTATAGGATCTGTATATTCGAACGCTGCAAACAATCTGACAAGTGCGAGCCATGATGGGTGGATCTTCAGCCGACGGCTATTACGAAAAAACAATTTCCGTAGCCCGCAAGGTAGAATACGAGAATGGTGTTCAAGCTGCTACTACTACCTTATGTAGTTGATTGTAATCCTTGCTGGATAACGACTTGAACGGTACCAATTGGAAACGACAAAAACAGGAGGATAACGATAGAATGGAGGGACAAGAGGGGTCCGAGGGGGTCCGTCCGTTGTAGAACTAACACGGTCCAAGCACCCGCGTGTCGGAAATTATAAAGGCAGCAGCCAGGCCTGCATGTCAGCGCATGAAGTGTCAGAAGTGGTCTAGTAAGCATGCAAGTAGCAAGTAATGCAAGTTGAATGTGATATCAGTGGACAGTGGTGCGTCGATGGAAGTAACAGAGTAAGTGGAATAGGAACATTTGGCCGGCAGTTTTGTACGGAACGGGAGGGAGAACGGGCACTGTAAGCGGGCGCTGCTCTACGTCCCGAGTCTCCATCCAAACGTCTTCTTTACATTAGTTTGCCGTCTACTGCACCACTGCACCAATGGAAAGCAGCAAGCAGTCGCGCACACGGCAAACTTCCACAATATGGCACGAAGAGTTAAGTAATGACTGGTCAAACGTGCATAACAGGCTTTCCATCTCACCCAAAACCAGGCACGTAAAACCTTGAGACGGAAAATTCAATACCTCTGCCCCATCGATGGAAATGCACCAGAATGCCGAAAACTCAACAGCCTGGCGGTTTTTAACCATCTACGGCCATGTGAACCCAATCGAAATCCGGATATGCTAGGACTCTTGCTGTATACCTAATGGTGCACTGACTCGTGGATGAAAAAATAATGGGACCGAGCTGTAAGCAGCACACGGCGGAACCCTCCTCAAATATGTTAGCAAAGTCTCTACAGAACAGCAGCATATCTGTTGCCGTGAGTACTTTACCAATATTGGGTTCGATTCCTAATGGCGCTGGTACAATGGTGTAGTGGTTTCGTGTCTTTTCTATATCTAGCTATTTGATAGCTTATCATTGCTTCATGATCATCAGTGACTGTCTGAAATTTTTGAGGCATAGTATTAAACAGAAAATTGGGCGGGGTTCCACTATAGTGTATGCCGCTTCCAGCTCGGTTCCATTTTGTTTTCCACCCGCGACCCTGATCCCCACAGGGAATAAACAGTATCATGCTCGGAAGTATTCAATCTCTTGGAATCTGCAGGCTGAACAGGAAGGTCGTGCAATTGCGGGATTTATTGAGGATGCAACGGTGCGCTCCACAATGGCTATTCTTGTGCCTCTTTTGCCTCGAAGTCTTCCCTTCCTATGGAGCTACGGGATACCTGTACGAAACCGGCCTCTTTATTCGCAACGGTCAAGTACAGTGCTATTGCCATACTGATTTGCGCAATGCGACTTTTGCAAGCTCTCAAAATCCGGGGAAACTTTCACGAAATTTGGCAGCGTCTTCAGTTCGCTCTCGCATTTTCGATTAGCGGTTTTCTCTCCTTTGACTAGTGATCACGACAAGATCATCTACACCTATAAGCCTTCTCGCGCTGGTCCTGTGCTTTAGAGCCGTCCTTGGCATATATTCGGCTTCATATTGGATTATTTCATCGAGTTACATCCTCAACAGCATCTCATATCAACAAACTTCTGATGGCGGACGCCTTCACCAAAGAGGCGTTCAGCCTGCTTGGTGTGGGGGTTGTTATTGTGACGCTGCGGACCTACGCAAGATTGACCTTGGTGGGGGTCCGGCAATTTATGCTGGATGACTACTTGATGGTCCTGGCAGTGGTAAGGATCCTTGTGCTCTTGTTTTGGCAGTCGCTATGCAAGATTCTAATCTTACTACAGGTCGTCTACGGACTCGAGACGGGAGCTGCATATTCTGTTGGAGCTATGTTTCACGGTCTGGCAAACAATAGCATGACGGATGATGAAAGAAAAAGTCTCTCGCCAGACTCTAAAGAATATTCTCTCCGAGTTGGAGGATCCAAGCTACAGCTTATAGGATGGTCTTTATATACGTTACTCTTATGGCTCTTGAAGTTGTGCATGTGTATTTTCTACACAAGATTGACGTAAGTAGCTGGGCCAACACTTTCTAAATGATTATACAGATGGTGCTAATATTCGTCTGACCATAGAATGGGTCTTCAACACATGCGGATACGAATACGGATAGGCTTCGCGTTGATAGGCATCACCTACGTGACTACAATTACTGCTATTCTCGCCGGGTGTGGTGCGCCGTTCCGGAAAAATTGGCAGATCTATCCTGATCCTGGAAGTATGTCACACGGCATTTCCGCTTTATTCTCAGTTTGACAGGCAAAGTACTAATCGTCTCAAGACCATTGCCAGCCTGCCATATCCAACTTCGATTTGTTCTTCACGATGGTTCTGAACGTTGCCACCGACATGTACCTCCTATCAATTCCACTTCCAGTAAGTAGATCCAAAAATGTTATGTCTGCCGCAACAAATTATTCGAGGATCACTAAAGTGTTGCTGGCCTCTTCTAGATATTTTGGAAAGCACAGATCGATCCGAAGAGGAAAGCTTGGCTCCTCTTCATTTTTAGTGGAGGGATCTTCGTCATGATTGCTGCAATACTCCGCTGTGCTCTGATTCTCACGGTTAGTATCTTCCCAGCCCTGCCAGCCAATCGGCGCCTGTCGCTCCTGACTGACCTCTACCTTGTTCAGGCCGGAGCCAATGGTGCCCAACAAGCTGGAAGCTGGGCCGTTCGTGAAACATTTGTCGCTGTCGTTATTGGAAATATTCCCATGATCCAACCACTCTTCACCATTGCAGCCAAGAAGCTAGGATCCATCCGCACGAATTTCTATTATCCGCGGTCTGGTCAGCGCTCAGACGGAAACAGCACGGTAATATCGCTAAAAAACTGGGTCAAATCACCGCGGAAACAGCCCAGGACGGCGAATCCACTGTCTGTTTCGAGTAGTGCGGAGAACATCATTGAAGCACGGTATCAAAAGAACTTGAACAAGAATGTGTCCACAGCGCGCGTTAGCGAAACCGACCACGGCATCCATGTCATGAACGAAATGACCGTCAAATCCGAGTCGCTCAAAGAATCCAACGAGCAACTCGGCATCGTTGGCTCTAGCCACTGCAACGTCTCGGCTTGAAGGCGAAGCCCAGCGAAAGCGACTGCCATTTTCTGCTTCTGCTGACCCTATCGGTAGAGCAGGCACTGGGACAAGACGAAGTAGGGCAGGCAGAAATATATCCCAAATCGGAAGGCAAGCACTTTCTCATCTACCTATCTTTGGCGTTCATGGCCATGTAAAATCGATGTAGAGTTCAATGCGAAATTGTGGATCGATACCTTCCTTGATAAGCAATGAGTAGCCTTCGAATATCAAAGCTGTAAGGTGCAGAAGACGTCGTTGCATTCCTGCTAGAAAGTCGTTCCTCTGCTGCCTCAGAATCTCAGACTCACCTCCCGAGCATCAGGTAAGACAGTATGTATTGTTAACGCTAGCGTGACCGTTGGGTTGGCAAAACCCCAACCCAACCCGACCCGTAGGCAGGGTTCGGGACTAAGGGGTGACCCGAGCGGGTTGGGTTGAGCTCGGGACCCAACGGGTTACCGAGGCCTCAAGTAGATAAGATAAGGAAAAGTCCTTCAGCGACATAATCAGCGACATAATCAGTAACATAATTCATATCTTTTGTAAAAGTGATTCGTTTTTCATAATTTTAACATCGTTTTAAAGGTCTCATTCAGCTTATTAAACTGAGCTATTTATATATAAATAGTATCGAGCGCGCATGACGCGTACAGCAGATGTAGTCATGTTCAGTTCTGATGTTCAAGAATTCTGAAGTTCTTTGAACCCTGATTTTGAACCCCTAAAACCTTAATTTGAACCTTACGTAGTACACAGTAAGGGGTGAATACGAGTACAGACTCGCGTAAAATGAAAGGTGTGGGAAATTAAATCGTACAAAGAGTCGACTGGGCCAACTGTTATGCCTGACTGAAAAAGCGTGAAGTTTTATTAGATATTCACTTATCCAGGCCGCCAGTAACAGAATAGGTGCCCTGGTTCTTCACGCGCAGGTCTCCTCGACGCGTCCCTCAACCTCTTCTCGGACAACCTGCTGTGATTAATATCCTAGCTACCGGCGCCATATGGCTTCGAACCCTTATAGCCAACTGACGAACCTCCTTAGTGTGGTTGCGCTCTAATTTATATTCGTCTTCGCCTATCGGCCCGTCAACACTCAACATGACCTCGGCCTCCGTTAACTTTGACTCGCTCGCCTCACACAATAGGCTCTCAGCTAAGGACTCCGAGATGTCGCAGCATTGAAGGGAAATGGTTGCACCTGATGGCATTGTCCGCTCTTCGAGGGCGGGAATTCCAGCTCCTTCGGGAAAATACGTGAGACGCGAGCAGATGATTGTAGATATTCCCAATTACTGAACCACTTTTTCACAGGATCATGACTTGGACAACCGCAAGCAAATGATGTTCAAGGACGGCGGAATAATGATTCACTGGCCGACAACCCCCCCGAAAGCAGCACCACCATCTCAAACACACATACCGCGAGAGCTTCTTCCTCTTACTCCTGCTCACACACCGACACGCGGCACCAAGCGAGCTTGTCCCATAGAGAGCGAACGTGGCTCAGAAACCCCTTGCAAAAAACGCCGCTCTTCTCAAGCTTTGCAATCCCCATCAAAGAGCCCCTTCCGGACCGAATTGATCCCAAAACACTCAATTCTTTATAACCGCAGAGCTGCCAGAGTGACTAAGATCTCAGCTCTGGAATTAAAGCGAGCTTCTGAATCAATTTTCAGCCAGGTGGGTTGGGATGAGGTGGAGGAACAAGTGGCGAGCAATAGACGCGGATCTACGTTTCGAAAAGCCATCAAGGATATTCTGCAAGAGCGGGTAGATGAGCTTTTTGAGAGTGGGTGCTGATGCTCGAGGGTAGAATGAAATTACAAGTAAGATACCCTAGTTTGTACTCGAAGAAAAATTGTGCGTCATGAACCATCATTCAAGCTCCACAGCTCGACATCGAATTGGCCCGTTACGACATTACCCTCCTTGCAATGTATCTTGCGCCTACCTACTGACCTCATTCTAATGTTGCCAATTACCTTTTCGTCATCTCAACAGTAGCCTATCTTATTGCACTCCCCTCAAATACAGAGGCAAGACTTCACCTCGCACTACGTTATGTCAGCTACTACTACATTTTCATCCGTCTTTGATTGGATTGTTGCGCGATTAGCCCTTCCTACTCCATCATAGAATGGTCCTCCGTCGAACGAACCTGAATAAAAGTGTGTTTATGGTTGAACATCTTAGAAAGTTTCTAGTAATTGAAAAGCTTAAAGCCCGATTTGTATGATGGATAGGGCTATTTTCATCACTCGGATCCGTCGTACTCGAACATCTTAGTTACTCTTTGATATCATTTTTGTAAGACGATATATGATTTTCCTACCACCTTTAGGGGTCAGAGTCAGTCTCATCTGCTCTGGCGATCTGTTTCCAATCTTTTTCGACAGAACTTGCCGTAGGTTCCCATCATTCATCACTACCTTACCCTTTGACCTTTTTAGATTAGCGTCCCGCCATCGCTCCTGCCTCTACTTGAGTAAATCTCTATCTATGTGCCTACCATTAAGTATACTAGTATCTACCTTACCTCCGACATTCATCTCGATAATGACGTCCTCATGATATGACGATTTCTCTTCTATCCATCGTTTAATAACCCTCGTGGGTCACTCTACACTTCGAGAAGTTCAAAGCTGCTGGACTTAAGGCATTTCTGGTTGATACCGAATCATCCCCGTCATCTGGCGTATCTCCATCAGGAACTTTTCGATTTCAGTCTTCGAGTACACCTCGGTTTGCATCGCGGATCTCTCATAGTCCGATTCCAGTTACCTTGACACCGCTATAACAAATAGCGTGGCACTGTTCTCCAACACAAGTAGGATGGTCCTCCGAGAGATTGATTGATATGAGGTTCTGATCTACGTTTAATCCTCGACAAAGCATCTCCATTATCGCCACAATACTTTCTGCGTATAGCAATTTGCTAGAGGAACGTCTAAAACGCCGCAACCATGAATCTCGGTCAGTCCCACGTGCCTACAGAAATACTGGTTACGATTGTGAAAGGTCTATCAATCTCGGATTGGAAGAGTCTGCGCCATGTCTGCAAAGATTTAGCTGCAATTACTTCTCAGTTCCTCTTCCAGACCATATACATTTCAACCCAGCTGCGAGATAGAGAAAATTTGACATCAATTTCGAATCACACAATACTCGCTCCGAGCGTTAAAGAGATTATCTACGATTCTACCTACTTCTATGCAATTGAGCCATTGCATGGACGGTTCCTTAATAAAACGAACTACACGAGACTCTTTTGGAACAGTGGAAACCGGCTTAAAGAGACGACTTATACAAAAGCTGCAATAGAACGAGGCTTTAGTCGTTTTCAGGATTGCATTAGGGATCAGAGTCTCCTCGCCGCATACTGTGAAGAAATTTTGACAAATCCCACAGACATGGCTAGCTCGCTTACCAAGATCTCCTCATTACTTGGAGACCCAAGTTCTCATTCTGCGATGGCAGTGCACTTACCTGACGATCTCGTACGCTTAGTCGAAGCGCTTCCAAAGATGACAAACATTAGGCGCTTCACAGTTTCTGATTGTCGTCATACTCGGAATGGCAAACATTACGCATGGTCTGGGCCTCCGGGACATTATGATGCCGGATTCACCTTCTCAATACATAACAAGGGGGTCCGCGGCTCCAATGCGGTTGTGCTGGATCCGCGCCCATGGCCAGAATCGTGTGAGTGGGTAGAACCAGAAATCCATCGTTCTTGGTATCGCGGATTTTCGGTCCTAATGCAAGCGGCATCGATGACCAATTTGAAGAAACTTGAGTATTTCAACGTTGAGTGCAATAGTGAGCTTAGTGGGCTATCTCATTCAATGTTCGACATGTCAACAAGCGAGCTTCATCATGCTATCAACGCCTTCCGCAATCTCAGAACGATCAATCTGAGAATTGATTCTAAACCCGTCATCGACCATCAAAACCCTATATTTTACATGGCATGGGTAGAAACGCTGGCATTAGGAAACATCGCCGAAATCTTGAGTGCGGCAACACACCTTGAAATTTTGGTATTGATGCTTGATGAAGTCCTTTGCGACCCACCGAATCCAGTACCTTCGTTTGCAAATTTAGTAGGCACTGGGACTTGGCCCAATCTTCGCTCTGTCAGTCTTGGTCATATGGTCGTGCACGAGAAGGAGTTTCTCGAATTCTTCGACAGACATCGTCAAACCCTCCAAAGCCTTCGC
>JAABUO010007582.1_pt1 | contig 12372 bp, 16 predicted proteins | sample 5559291 | NCBI WGS metagenome assembly JAABUO01 (sample SAMN10711878, study PRJNA513372) | rock metagenome | isolation source: Antarctica rocks | place: Antarctica: Victoria Land, Finger Mt sud
GGCTAGCCATTCGACACCACTTCCATAAAAAATGATGGTGGTTTAGGGCTTTCGATCGCATTCGGTGACCTTTCGATTCGGTCTTCGGCAATCGGTCAGACCCCACGCGCATTCGGCCCGTACACTGGTGGTTGTGCCTTGCCTAAGCTGTCAATCAGCACGCTCTGATAATCTGCTCTATCAAATGGCTCAGCTGCGCATGCATTCAATACGACGCCAGTTTTTTTGCTTCCACTGCTACATACTGCACAAATGTTTCTGAGTGCAGTATGTAGTAGTGGAAGCTGAGTGCGGCTAACACGGTAGATAAACGACTGCACAGAACACACAATGTTTTGCTTAATAGAGCTCAGCGGCAGCAGGGTGTGTGCACGTAACACCAAACCTTTGCAACTTGTACGCATTGAAGCGATGCAAGGCTCTCTGCACCAAGCAATTACCTGTTCTGCAAAAAATCTGAAGCACATGACTTGTTACAGGTGGGATACATACCATCAAGCACACTGCACACTGCTTGCTGTCAGCAGAGACGCACTAATATTGCTGATCAGGACTGCAGTGCTGTGTGACCAGGAAACCGGAGCTGCAAGCAGCAGTGACCTGCAGTCATGACACACAGATTCTGACACAACTACCCCCCTCCAGGTATGCACAACAGGCATTACACTGCAATAATTGCCATGCAGGCACACACAGCTTATGATTGCAGCAGACATGCGGTGCTGCACAGCTAAGCTTGTTTGCACACAAGTCTCGTAGTATATTCCGGGCTACATCAGCATGACAGCAGATTTGCAGCGCTACACTGCAAGCTGCTGTGGATGTCACAGCATCCCAACATTGTTGCATGTCTGCTGCTGAGAATAGCTTTGTTGCTGCTGCTGCTGCTGCTGCTGCTGCTGCTGCTGCTGCTGCTGCTGCTGCTGCTGCTGCTGCTGCTGCTGCTGCTGCTGCTGCTGTACACGTCATGTACAGACAATGCAAATGACAGTCACAGACTTGGAAATGACCATGACTGCTTCTTGCAGGTCACGCAACCGTTGAAGCAGCAAGTGTCACATAATGTGCTGAAACAGCAATAGCAGCTTTGCGCAGCAGCAGTGAGTGAGCTAGCAGTGGCTTGCAGCAACATGCAGCAAGACTCAATGTCACAAAACCCACTGACTGAGGCAGGTTGCAGCGTACGGTACGGTTCATCATTCAGCTCAAGCAAGGTTCCCAGGTATGTCACCAACAACGCAACAACAGGGTGCCAGCTATTGCCAAAGGGTCCAACTGTACTGCAGCATGTGTGACATTGCAACAACAAGCAGCAGTTGCACACACAGTGGCTGGCCTCATGCAGAGAAGCTGCTACTGATGTACACAAGTCCTGTCAGCATACGCTTGTGAGCGGTCCTACCTGAGACTCAGCCAAACAGCCACAGCACAGCCAGGGCAGCTCTGCAGCACTGCTGATGAAAGGAATTGCCAAGCCCAGAAGTCGGTGGGCAATTATTGCTCAATAGCTAACACATGCAGCTCACAGTGCTGCCGTCACTGCAGCTGTTGCCAACCAGTGCAGTTGTGTGACTGGCTGGTAGCATACTGACCCGCAATTATAGGTTGCATGACAGGGCCAGCCACCATGCAGGGCTGCTTCAAACATGTCTTTTCAGCATAGATCCCGCTGTATTTGGTCTCACCTAACAGGATTGCCTGGCAGGAACAGCATTTTAAGGAGTGCACTCTGCCCACATCAATCAACAACATGACTAAAGACAGCTGTGCAAAAGTTCACCACCATCTTTGTCCATTTCAGACAGTATACCATCAACATCAGCAGAGTTACAACGCTTCAGTTGCTTGATCCAGTCATGCAGCTCAGGTGATGTGACAGGTGCATTCAGGCAGGATGGATGAGCAGCCCGTACAGAAATACCTCATAAATGTGCCTTCTCAGGAATCTGAAAGCTTCAAATTGGGCTGCCAACTCAACAGGGCAGATGCTTCTGAGTATTCAATGCCCTCTAAAGTTCACTGTGGTTTTTGCTGGCCATCTCAAACAATTCAGCTGCATGTTTGACCAGCCACACCTTCTTCACTCTGTCAGTCACAGCATGGAAGCATTGCTCAGTTGTCTGCTTACTTCAATCTGATGGACAGCCCTCCTTATATAAGTACCTTGCTGACTACTGACTCTGATCCATCTCACAGGAAAGATTAAGATTAATAAGTCATACCCCGATTACGTGATCTGTACCTAATTTGCAGCTGCTGTAGAAGCTTCTGTATTTAATGTGGGTTATTTATATTCACGTTAGTCACAGCTCAGAAAACCTGTCAAAACCTGGCATTCAGGGTCAGCAGGAGGGTTTATGGGTGAGTCATTTCTCCTCTTTTCCCTATATTCTTAAATGGATAAAGGGGAAATAATAGGAAGGTCGGGAAGAACCTGCTACAATACTGCAATAAAACAGAGAAACTCTATGATTTTGCCCTCTTTTGAGGGGAACCCAAAAGGTTTGTCTGTAGCAAATAGCATTACTAATGAAAGTCAATGATACAGCACCCCACCCTCCCGCTAGACCACTTCTCTGCCTTTTTCAAGGCCGCAAGGAGGCTCCAAAGGCTCCTATATAAGGATTTTAAACATTCACAGTATTTACTGTCTGTAACATATGGTTTGCAGAGTCAGCAGGTGTCTGTATCATTGTCTTGCTTTTGTCATGCTTTTGTACAGAGTGCAAAGCGCGATTAGTCAGTGTTTTCTTTATTTTTCTTACAAGTGGATATCAGACTCTGAGAGTGAATCACCTTGTGAGGCATGACCTTGAGCGTACTCCACCGACACACTAGAGGGTAGTACGGCCTATTGTAATACTTGCCCTGACTTTCAAAGCAAGGCATTCTACAAATACGGTCCTGAGCAACTTTTATGTAAAATTCTGTTTGTAGCCAACAAGAAACATGTTGATTGGCTTCAGTTGCTTGTACCTGAACAATCGTATACTCAAAACGCCATGCACTGGGTTCGGCAGTCCACAACACATTTTTGAGCTCGTGGCTCGAAACGCTGCTGCTCAATTGAGCTCCTCCGGGTTAAAATCAAACAATTCCCCAATATTCTTGCTCGATATAAATATAGATTCGCCTTATATCTGTTGTGCATGACGTTGTAGTACAACCGTTGTACATCAGCTCTGTGTCTTATGCATACTTCCTCCTGCAAAAAGCAGTTATTGTGCGGTCTTTGGTGCCAGCCATGTACTTGTGGTACCTGGTCTTGCCCTTTTTGTTGTAGCAGTGGGCGTGAACCCTTGCTGCCCCTCACCTTCCATTCGCGTCGCATTGGATTGCTTACACGTTGTGGTTTGATCAATAGCACCACCGATGATGCACTTGCACCTGTGAGGCTGTTGTTGGCGTTTTTAATGAGGCTTTGAGCCTTCTGACAGCGCACATCGAAGTTCAAATATGGCTCTTGTATGCAACTTACACGCAAAATTGGTAGTCAAACAAGCAGTCTACTGGCAAACAACAGTGTCGGCCTTTATCAGCTGAACGTGCTCTACCTTGACAGATAGCTTGCAATTGGTTTAAGCAAACAAGTACGGTGTGCTGAAGCTGACCACTAGCCTACACTTGCTGCCTGTAGGAAACTTCTTCTGCCATCTCAACTATGCCACTGCTGTTTCTGCCTATAGCAGCTCTTTGATCCTGTCATCGATTGTTCTGATAACTGGCAGAATGCTGTCATCATCTGCCAAATTGAATGAGGCCCAAGCTCCCTTTGGATCTTGATTTATGCTGACAGTGCGTCCGTGCTCGTTGCAGCACATGGTGTGTATGTAACAGCATCCAGTTGTGGTGCTCGATCTTCATGGACTGTGCGCCCAGACCATATACAGTGTTCCTGCCTAATTCACAACAAGGCACACTATTTACAGTTGTTGAATGATTTCATGCTTACACAAGCCCTTCATGCATGCAAATGCAGGCCCCCCCTGACATCTGAGACCAAACACATCTGTGCTTAAGTTTGCCACCTTCGTTGGAGCACACAAATCTTTGATGCTATAGGTGAAAGAAATGCTTCCACACCATTGTCATCTTCTTCTGCAGTCTCTTGCACGTTGTACACAATCAGATTGAGCTGCCTCTTTCCTCTGTCTAAAGTCTCAGCCTTTCGCTCCAACTCCCGAAACCTTTGCTTGTGTTCCTTGAGCGAGAGCTCTGCTTCAGAATTTGCCAGCCGTTTTTCAAAGTTGTTGCAGTCAGAAGACCTGGCGGGAGAAACAACAGCTTCCTTGAAGCTCTTGGCAGGTGTTGGTGTATTCGTGGGTGATGCAACAGGCGATGTGCTGCTGGAGGGCTGTGATTGAGCACTGTCTAAGTCCCTGGCACCGCGAAGTAGGCGGTGAAGTATTGCTGCTAAGAGATCAGGCTTGGCTACTGGCTCAAAATCGCTACAGTCCACCTCTTTCCATTCTTTTTGAAGCTCCGGCTTGCTCTTGTCAAGCAGACGTCGAATCTGCAGCAACAGATCGTCCTTGACGTCTGCTGGCGCCGCTGGCGCAGTCATCGCCGATGTTTCGCATGATGGAACTTGGGATCGATCGGAATTACTAAGATCACGTGCTCATCACATGGCATTTAGCTTGGTTGATCTTCTGGATTTGAAAGTGGACTCCTACACTAGTCAGGGGCCAGATTTGCAAGTGCAGTGGCCGCAGCAGGTGCACCGAGTCGCCACGCGTTTATTGGTGTGAGGCCTGCGGGTGGCTGACAACTTGTTGCGCTTGTTCTGCCGGTATCGACGCTAGACCGTCAGCTCAGAATGAAGGTGTCAGGAGCCAAAGTGAAGGATGTGCTGTTTGGCGACTATGACTACAAGTTCTTATGCATGGTGAGAGACGCCAACGCAGGTTGCTGGCTTGCTAATGCGCACTGCAATGTCGTCGCGCCCTTGGTGAATGATTCCGCCGTACTGCTCTGCAGCTAACAGCCTCGTACCAAACTTTCAACTTCCCCTGAGCTTATACAGTGTTTCATATTGTGCACTCCGCGTCAAACATGCGCATTTTCTGTACTGGTGGCTGTCTGCGTGGTATGTTGCGCGTCATGTTGTGCGGACTTGACCCGATATCGACCGATTACAACCGAAGCCCGACAACGCATCTGGACGGCGCAAAGCTGACACCTTCTGACACCGTTTGCATTCTTGCAGCCGCAATGGCCCTGGTGCCTCAAAGAGATTCACAAAGGGCCGCCGTTCTTTCCATCGGACGAGGTCCTGTCCGTTGTGGTTGCTGCTGTCATGGGGTTGCAACACGCTTTGGCTATGGTTGGAGGAATCGTAACACCTCCTCTCATCATTGGATACCTGCAAGACGATCCTAAAGTAGCCAATTGTGAGTAACTGCATCGTGTGCTGATCTTGTCTACTTTTCCGTACAAGTGCTGAAGATCAGACGTGACTCTGCAGACCTAGTGGCTTCTTCCCTCATCGTCAGTGGAATCTGCACGTGTGTCCATGTAAGTCACCTGCTCATGTCAAGATTACAGCTCTGTCAAGCTGAGCTTGGACAGAGATTCACATTCAGCTGTACAAGTGTCATGCGCAGTGGTGTCAACATGCTTTGGTTGTACATATGTGTTTATGCTCTCTGCTTCGCAGCAAGCTTGACGCTTAAGTCTATCTGCAAGCATGACGTTAGTTCTGGCAATTGTGTCAGCTGTGTCGTATCACACATGTACATGTCGTCAGTTCTGGCAATTGTGAAGGCTATGTCATGTCACAGGTCTTTGGCGCAAGCATCCCCGGGACTCGTGGCAGATACATGTATGGCACAGGAATCATATCTGTCATCGGCACATCCTTCACCTTTCTCAATGTCAGTGCCGCCTCTATTGGCAACATGATGGTAAGACAGATAGTCTTGCTTCCTGCTCAACATCAGCGTGCAAAGTCTGACTGCTGTTGATGCTACAAAAGATGTGCATTGTCAAATGTCAAAGAGCAGTTTGACCTGTGCAGCATTGTGCTGCTCTGTTCAATAGCCACCACTTGTGCTGCAGGCAAAATTGCCAGGTCAACAAACATGTAGTCGCATGATGCTGTTCGTGCTAATACTGCCTGACACATCAACTGAAGCAGCTGGATAGTCTCACTTCCTGCAGATGTATTCCTTTTGTTTTGCAGATTATCAGGAACAGCCTGAACTTTGATTGTTGTTGCAGAGCGCTGGAAACACTTTCATTGAGGCATATGGACGCATTCTGGGTACTCAGCTAGTGTGCTGTTGGGTAGCAGTTGCACTGTCTTTCATGCCTCCTCGTATGCTCAGAAGATGCTTCCCCCCTATGGTCACTGGCCTCACCATCTTTCTCATTGGTGCTGGTCTGATTGGCACAGGTATCAAGGTGGGTTGATGTTTCTCTACATGCCAACCTCCCGGGTCCTGCGCATTTCTGGAACTTCTTTGCAGCACTGTTCAGAGGCACTGGCGTGTTGCAGATCTCATCTGCTTTCTAAAGCCAAGTGATCTGAGATTGGACTTGGGTGGCAAATATGTCCCTCTGATCTGTGACGGCCAATTAACCAGCATATCATCATGGCATAAGACGATTCAATGAAGCTGTGTTGCTGTCTGTTGTTGACCATGAGCTTGATCCATAGGCATGGGGGGGTGGATCTGTCTGTCAAGAGTACGCCGAAGGCTTGCCACCTGTCCAGATTGACTGCCGCTTACCAGACGCAAGTGGAGCCTTCACAGTGAATGGCACCTGCTTTGCTCCTGCCAAAACCTCTTACTGTACTGGAAATGGAGAAGTGGAGCTCAGATTTGGGTCGCCTGAGTATGTGGGCTTAGGTGCCCTTGTGTTTCTGCTGCTAGTGCTGCTGGAAACATTTGGCTCTCCCTTCATGCGCAACTGTGAGGTGGGTTGTGATGGTATACTGTCCTGCTGTCATAGTCTTGTCCTGCGTCTGGCAGCTGCACTTAGTCGGCCAAACTGCTGTGCTTCAGAAAATTGTATTTGTTTAAGTGTGCGCGAGTCCTTTTTCAAGTGCAATGTGCACTAGCAGCTAGTTGCGTCCTGTTGCCCGAGGGCAGTAGTGTTATAAAACAGGGCCATGCAGTTGCAGCTGCAGCAAGGATGTATACAAAAGTATGGAGCAATGAAGTATGAGCCAAATTGCAAATACGCTCCACATGGCAAAATCTAGCCCCATTACTAATACAGGCATCTGCCAGAGTATGGTCAGCACACATGCACTGCGCATGTTGATCAGGGAAAACAGGAGCTCAGCAGTTCAGCAGGCAATGCTGCTGAGATGCTGACAGTACTTGCTTATGTGTGTGTATACGTGCAGGTTATTATTGCCCTGCTTCTTGGGTACATGGTTTCAGCTGTCATTACCAGCAATGGAGGGCAGAAGTACATCACCAGCAGTGACTTTGACACAGCACCCAGCATCACCTTCTTGTGGGTTAAGACGTTTGGCTTTGGCTTTTATGCGCCCGCAATTCTACCATTCCTGATTGGTGCGCCTCCAGTTTCACCCAATTGCAATTGGTGTTGCTGTCATGTCACTAGCTGATAAGACAATTTCGGTGCTGCTGCATGGAACCCCCCCCCCCCCCCTCGCCCGCCCCACCCGTTCAGGTTTTTTTTTCAAGAGCCTTGTTTATCATAGTCTGCATGTGTGTGAGCATGTGTGTTTTGTCTTGCTGATTGGTTCCAATGTGAACATGACAGTGGCATGCTGCTTGCTTGCTTGATCATGTGCTTGCTTGCCTGCTAGTCAATTGTGATAAATGGCATGCAGGGTTTGTTTTGACGACTGTGGAAGCTATTGGTGACATCACAGCCACAGAGGAGGCGTCAGCCCTGGCCACCTTTGGTGACAAGCACAACAGACGTGTCCAGGGAGGGCTTCTAGGAGATGGTCAGTATTTTGCCCCTGCTATGGATCTGCATACAATGCAACTTGCTGGTGTCTCAAGACCTGCAGCATTCTATGTGGGATACAAAAGTATCCTGCAACAGTCACTGCACTGTTAGGCAAGTGTTGCTGAGGCACCTACAACTGCCAGACCCAAGCCAAATCCATCACTTTCCGTTCCAAGCCGTGTCGAGTGTGCATGCTCAATGATCAGTTCAGTATCCTGCAGCATGTCATCTGCATTTGGTTGATCAGAGGTCTGTGACTACAGGAATTAACAGCTTCTTTGCAGCCCTGGCGGGCTCCCTGCCAAACACCACTTTTGCACAGAACAACGGAGTCCTGGCCCTCACACGCTGTGCATCACGCACAGCCGGCTACTCTTGTGGCATCTGGCTGTTCCTGTTTGGAGTCCTTGCAAAGGTGATGCTGAGATCAGTTGCAGCTGGTGCATTCCGAGCTTGCATTGTAGCAACACCAAGCCATGCGCAATTATGCATTTAACACGGCAGTGTACGCCTATCAAATGGGCGACGTGCATCCTCCAGCCACTTGGCCTCAAAGTCCAAATGCAAGTAACATACCAGAAAACATGCTACACACAACAATATAGGCACCAGTACAAGGTGTATCTTCATATTGATGCTGCTCACAGCAGCATCACGAGTTGATCTGAGCTGCAGAACACATGCCAGCAGCGCTGCTCTTTCATCATACATTATGCCAGAACAGAGCATCGCTAATGTGACATGTGACAGTACTTGACATATGGCTACAGCTGGTTAGCCAATTGGCAGTCAATGATTGAGCCTGAGCAGCATGCTATGCTGAGCCCTGCAGGTTGGGGCTTTCTTCACCTCAATCCCTCAGTGTGTGTTGGGAGGCATGACTACCTTCCTGTTTGCTGGAGTCTGCGTCTCTGGTATCAAGGTGATTCCTGTCCAATGCTTGTGCTTATCATCACATGCTGCACTAGACTTCAGCAATCTACTATGATTGGTGTTCTCCTCAATGAGAGGAGTGGGTTGACAAAAACCAAGTGACTTGCCCTGTTTTGGCATTGACCCAAGCACTGCTGCTCATATACTATCAGTCACCGCTTTTGATGCTGAAGAACTGGTTTTGGTGTAAGGAAGCACACATCAGGTCTACCATTGTGCGACCTGTTGCACCCACTTCGCTGATAAGAGAATAGCCGTGACATGGGCATCAGTGGCAAACCTCACATTTGTCTCTGGTCTCTGACCGTACAGCCTTCCACCCTTTTGCTGCATCATGAGCTGCTGCTGTTTATGGATCTCATAGTGATCCCAGCTGCTTGATTCCTGGTGTGGTGTGGCACTGAGCGCTGATGATGTGTCATGCTGCATACAGGTCATCTCAATGGACCCACTGACTCGGCGCAGCAGATTCATTCTGTGTGTGGCGGTGGGGCTGGGTCTTGGCGTGACCATTGTCCCCAACTGGGCTACCAACAATCTGTGGGATGTGTACCCAACCACCGGCTCTGGCCTAGCAGGATTCAGGTCTGCATCTCAGCCATGCATGCTGCTGAGTGACAAGTCTTGCAAATATCATGTACTGCATCTGAACATGTCCCAAAATGGGACTGTACAGCATCGTGAGGCGTCAGAACGCCCAGACTTGCTCTGTTCTTGCAGGATGCAGTTCAGCCTCATTGCACGCCTACACTGAATGCAAGTTTCATACGCTATGAGCAAGGCTGTGGCAGGAGACATCTGCTGCAGCATGTTACATGTGCTGCATTCTCTGTGCTGCATAGGGCCTTTGTCATGTTGCAATTGCAGCATACAGAAAGGTAGATATCCTGTGGCATGCACTTATGTTTCTGCTTTGCAAAGCATTTAGGCTGAGCCTCTGCTGTGATGGCTTTGCAAGAAAAGTAGTCAGCATTGCTTGTCTTGCAGGAATGCATGCATCCTGGTTCTGAGCAACGGCTTCTCAGTGGGCTGCATCGTTTCTGTACTTCTTCACTTGGCCTTGCCCTTTGATGCCGTGGACAATGTGGATGCTGACTCTGCCTCGGCAGTCTCTACCCATGTGAACCCCACAGCAGAGGGAGATATTACACATCAAAAGGTGTGCGCAACAAAATACAGTAAAACATTCTGGGTTTCACATGCAAATGGGACTGGTGTTCCCAGTGCAATGGCCAGTTGTGCAATCTTGTGTCTCACTTGCGTGCATGCTCAAAGCATAGCTGGAGCAACTTGTGGACTTCATCAGCATAACAACAACATGCCAGTCATGATCATGCTGGTCAGGGCATTGGCTGGTGTTTACATGTGTGATGCCATCAACGTGAACCTGCTCAAGAGGGGAAGGAGAATGATCTGAAACCCACACAACTTTCATGTTCTGAAATGCATGCAGGGATTGGTTTTTGCTGCTCCAAGAGTGAACGAGACCAATATGTCACGTGATCACAGTCACGGCAACATCCATGTCCACAACAGGCCTGATGACTCAGCACATGCCAGTGCTCAGCCAGCTGCGGATTTAGCGCCTGATGATGGCACCATGGTGTAAGAGGAAGCTTGACATAATGAGGAAACTGGGGTTACATGCACCCGTGTGCAAGATCTGATCTGATTCTGGGGACAGTCTTGTTAGGGTGTTCCTCACGTCAGGGTGTTTGTACTTATCTTGGGGTACAGCTGAGACGGTGCGAGGGCACCATGACAGTGGGCACATTGTCCAGCTGGAGTCTATGCCGTCTCATGTTCTTTGCAGCATACAGGGCAGTATTGAAACCCCCCGAATCATTCATTGTCCCACGGAGTTGGACTATTATGCATTTGTACTTTCATGTTTCTGCCTTGGCCTGTCAGCATTGTGACTTTTTGCATAATTGACGTCCTAGCTGTCAGAAGTTGTCTGGGGCCGATTCTGAGCCAATCTTGTAGGCAAGCTTGGAAACATCAGGCTTTACTGGGGAACACATTGGCCACTGCAGTGACTACAGAGTGACTGCCTGCTCACAATCTGTCGGAATTTACAGCACTGGTTGTTTACTAGCTGTCCAATTTTACTGTCCTGGTTGTTTACTAGCATGTTTGCATGTCAACTCTGGTTTGTGACATTACCTCATTTTGGCACGTTCTCCTGCTATCATGTACACTCTTTCATGCTGCCTCATGTCTAGCTTTCATAATGGCAGCCAACTTTACATTACCCAGCAGACATTGCAAGTCATGGAAGCCCTGTATGTGCTTGCTACAAGCAGGTGAGCCTAGCAAGCATTCACACTTTGCTGATATGCACCAGGCCTAGGCGTAACCTGATTATTGCAACAGTTGCCTAGCTTGTTTTGCTGACTGTAATTAAAAATTGATCGAATCGTGCCGGGTCCGTAATTATGTGCAGTTACTGGGTATCCTCGTATATCGTGTATCTTGTTTTGAACAACTTGATCAATAGGCAGTCTGCAATGTTATCGCAATTTGCAATAATGCAAATGGTACCGTGTGGACACAAAGTTGTGCAGATGCAAGGCACATGCTATCAAATAACATGTAGCGCAGCCATAATCTTGGCGAGCATTGCATCTGGACTGACACAAGACATAGAGAGGGAGAGACCATCTGAGACAGAGAATTTACAATGTGTTTAAAGCTCAAATTCGAGTCACAAAAGAGAGAGATTGATGGACAGGCTAAGGCCAGCTGCATTAGGGCTGTTGAACCTGTCCAATTGCTATGGCTATCGAACCTGCCCAATTGCAGTCCCAATGTGGCTCTTGTTGCTCTGAGCAAGCTGCATCTGCAAGATCAAGCTTGACAGCTCTGATCTTGTTTGCTTAAGCTTCTTAGGGGCAAAGAAATTGTCATTTTGATACATACGGCCGGAAATCTGACTGCATCAACAAGTCACATGCTTCATGCAACACCAGCAGATAACACTACAAAGTGTTCATGTCAAACGCCCATCCTGTCAATGTCGGTCAATGTAGAGACTGTCACTCACCAGTGCCCTGAAACACTACATCAGGTTCAACATGACCATATCAAAAGGTGCAATACATTCGCACAGGAGCTACACTGTTGAAAAAGCACCTTCAAAGTAATTGATATTACGCCTGCTGCTTTAGCCTGGAATGCACAGACGCTTGCTTTTTTATGTAATGGTCCGGGGCAGTGCGCGCAAAGGGAGATTGTTTCCAGGTCTGGCCACTTGCATTCAGCAGGCCATTTTCATGGACCTTCGTAGAACACGCTCAGGGCCAACACCATTCCTTGCAATGTCATACACTGCAGCTAGCGCAGGGCACAATAGCTGCAGTGAATTGCAGATGCAAGGCTTTCCGGTGGCACAATAGGGGTACCCCCATAGGACCACCTAGCCTATGGTTTAAGCGATTTGCCTCTCAGGCTTTCGGTCGGCGGTTCAATTCCAGGTCTTTCGGAACTTGGTCTTTGGAT
>JAABUO010007583.1_pt1 | contig 12372 bp, 18 predicted proteins | sample 5559291 | NCBI WGS metagenome assembly JAABUO01 (sample SAMN10711878, study PRJNA513372) | rock metagenome | isolation source: Antarctica rocks | place: Antarctica: Victoria Land, Finger Mt sud
CACAACTGGGGTACTTCCAAGTGATGGCTGACCCTGTCTCAACCTGTAGCATGAGGTCACCAAGATCATGCCTCACAATACTGACTCCTACAGGACCAGCAGGCATAGATCTGGGAAACACACTGTGTCCAAAGAAGCAAAATGGATCTGAAACTTCTATTGATAATATTGACATTCAAGACAATAAACACATAATGGCTGAGGAAGAGCCTGTCCTGGCAGATCTGCACACCTGCCTGCTTGCAGGGGTGAAAGGAAAGGTTTGGCAGGGCATTCTCACCTGTGTCCACGAGACTTTAGAGTTTGCGCCATGACACAAAGCTCGCTTGGTGACAAAGTTGTAGATGCCTCCCTTGCCCTCAGCATCGCCAGGGTACCAGTTTTGCACTGTGGAGTACTTGATGTCTGCATTCTTGGCTGCTGACAACTCCACCACAGCCGCATGTAGCTGCACATCACAACACCGTATGAGTACCGTCTTACAATGTCCTGCCCCCAATGCTGAGATATCAGGAGCATCGGTCTTCATGTAACAGTTCTGCTGTCGCATGAGCAACATGGATTCACATTTGTCAAATAACAGGTTGCTTGGCAAAATTTACATGCTTTTGTTTCACTGGCTAATGTATTGTCGCTGCAAAGGATGCCAAAATCATCAAGTTCAGGAAGGCTATGCACAAGCACCCAATGAATCTCCAGCAATGCAACGCTTGCAACCAAATGAATAGGGAAGCCCCCTTCATTGCACAGTATACAAAGTGGACACAGCGTGGAAAAGCATCGCAGAAGATCAGGAATAGAAGTGACCTGGTTCTTGTCATAGGAAGGAGCTGTGCAGCCTTCTAGATAGCTCACTTGACTGTCCTCATCAGCCACAATCAACGTCCTCTCAAACTGCATTAGCAAGAATACATTAATGACAACAGAGTCAAACAAGCCAATCTCTATCTTCTACAGCAAATGTGCACACACAACTCTGACATCTTGACTATCTGGCAAATTGTCGACACATATCCAACAACAAGATGCATCAAAGGCCAATAGCGCCAACATTGCTTCAATGCATGTGTCACAAAAAAGACATGCAAGTCAATGCATGTAACTTTAAACAGCTCCAATCTGGAAAACAACACCACTCGCTGAAATGACAAATGAAAAGCAATAAACGTATGCCAGTGTGTTATGCGAGCCAATATGATTTGTGGCATACGCTATGTACCTGACCAGTTTCCTCTGCATTTATTCTGAAGTATGTTGAAAGCTCCATTGGGCAATTCACACCCTTGGGAATGTACACAAATGAGCCATCGGTAAAAACAGCTGAGTTTAGAGCAGCGAAATAGTTATCTGCTGGGGGCACCTGCATCAACAGCAACGGCTTGACAACACACTCAGCACCACAGAGAATAAATGCACATATGGACAATGCTGAGAGTACGCCATTAAATGTGCACACATGCTGACACATTTACCATGTAGCAGATGCAACAAAGCAGCCACACATAGATCAACTGCAGCCTGCGCGTATGACATGCATTTCAAGAGTGCCCTTCACATCAAAGAGCGCTTGTTCATGGGGAATGGCAAGCTTACCACGCTGCCCAGGTGCTTTCTGACTAGATCTGGGTACTCATGTACGGCCTCGCCTATGCTCATGAAGATGACACCATGCTCTGCCAGCTCTTTCTTGAAGGTGGTAGCAATTGAGACAGAGTCAAAAACTAGGTCCCTAGCAACTGGCTTGACATTTGCTAGTCGCTTCTGCTCCTGAATGGGGATATTGAGGCGCTCCCATGTGTCGCGCATTGCAGGATCAACCTCATCCAGAGATGCAAGCTCAGCCTTTTTCTTGGGAGCTGAATAGTAGCTGATATCCTGATAATCAAAATCAGGATATGTGTTGTCTGACCAGCGTGGCTCATACATTGTCAGCCATCGCTTGAAGGCTTTCAATCTGAAGTTCAGGAGCCATTCCGGCTCATCCTTCTTTGCTGAAATAGCCCTGACAACATCCTCATTAAGGCCTTTTGCAAAGGTGTCTGACTCTATGATAGTCCGCCACCCGTCCTTGTATTCCCTGTCCATCATCTGCTGCAGCTCTTTTTTTTGCCGAACTATGGGATCTTCGCGAAGAACCTCTGCCACCAAAGGCTTTTCCGCTGCAGAACCTGCTGGGGCTGCCGCTGTTGCAGCTGCGTGGACTCTGCATGTCTGCTGCCTGTTGTGTCCACGGCACACTCGCTTGTACGGTAAGAATGCAGATGTGCGCGGGTGAGCAGAGGTCGCCAACCGCCCGGCTTGTGGACAACGGTGCGTTTGCAAAGACTGCATGCTGACCAACTTCACGAACTCACACTAAGTGACGTAGACCGTGGGGTTCTACTTGCCAAGAATGCAGATTGTGTATGTGAAATGCAGTCAACAGAGGTATCGCGCTAAATGGTTACGAGGACGGGAACTGCTGCTTTTGCCCACGAATCACCACATCACCTTCAAGGTTCAAGTTTACATACGGCTCAGAGTGTACGCCGTCACCACTATCATGTGCCTGAAGTCAAAGTTGTCGAGCTTAGGAAGCTTGTCAAGCTTCGCCAGCAACGCATCTTTGCTGACTGTCAGCGACTGTTGACTGTGCCGAGTTGGTCCGCCCCTCATCTTCTCATATAGCTTCTGTCGTACTACTCGTTCGACCCAAGTTCGGAGGACCTCTTCACACAGACAGTGCCAGCAATACGTCTCAGTAGGACGCCGGTACCCCTGGCAAGCAGGCAAAGTCACACTTTCTGCATAGTACAGAGCTCCAGCACGGGGCCGCAGGGGCGGCCCGAGCGGCTGCTGTATGGGCTGCACAACTTCGGCACCCATAGACGAAGAGGGCTACATCAGGAAGCAAACAGCAAACTCTAAGCAGTCCCCCGGCAAACATCAGTCTTACGATCGGTATGACTACATGGCTGTCACGTCACAGCAGACGTTGGACTTGTTCTCCTGACATCTCAGGGACCTGCTGCTATGCAAGACCACAAGCTGCACCTCTAAAGCTGTTGAAAGTGCATTTTAAACCAGTGTGCACACAGATTTTATGCATCTCTACTGCTCATATCAAACTGCTTATGCAGGGCGGACGATGCAATCAAGGCACACCCTCCAGTGACAGCAAGCAGTCCCGATGACAAATCCAAAGAGCGAGGGAAGCCTGGCGAGGTATTTACATCTTTTAGCTTTAGCTCAGCATTCGCTGACACATACTGCTGATCTAGTGCTGTAGTAGCAGTGCTGAAGCCAATAGCCTATACAACAACATGGTGGGGCTGAGTATACCTTTTGCAATTTTGTCTGTTGTAGCATTGACACCGAATAATGCTGACAGATCACAGGGATCCTTCCATGGACGCATCAATGAGTACATCTAAAGCCAAATGCTTCTTGGTTGGCTCTCCTGATTGCAGCTGTCTCTGCAGGGCCTGACGGTTGTCTCCCATGCAAGCAGTGCTGGTGGTCGCTTGCATGCGACACCCACTCGCAAGCAACTAGGAGATGGAGAAACCAAGCAGCGCCGTGTAGCTTATGGCTCAGATGTGATCAAGGATGAGCTGAGGAAGGGTACAGGGGGCCCCCAAGGTGCAGGCCCTGAACAGGTTGGGGATTCTTCTGAGGATGAAGATGAAGAGGTTGCACCTGCTGGCAGAAGGGAAAGCATCACAAGGTGAAAATCTTGAGCGTCAGCATTGCATCTGCAAGCATTAGTCAATGCTTGGGCATCTGTGCTGCCCTTTCACAGCGTATACTTGCTATGTGGCTTTGCAATGCATGTACATGTTGCAGTAAAGTGACGTTGTTTTAGGGCAAAGGCAAATACGACTTGCGACATCAGACATAATGTCCTCAGTTGTGATCGAAACCAGCTCCGAAAACAACTGGTTCTCAGAGCTGGTTTTTTGTTCAAAATTGAGGACACCATGTCTGATGTTGCATATCATATTTGCCTTCGCCCTACGACAGACATGTACTTATGCATGCATACAAGGCAGACTTGGTTGTCAAAGGACAATTACATTCTGCCAATAGCATCACAACCCTTGATATGCTGATGAAAGCAGGTTGCAACCATGATTATTGCCTCTAGGCATGGCTTGTTCATGCGAACATGACCACTCACTGCTGGTAAGTTACAGCATTCAACAATGCTGCAGGCAAGGAAGCATGATTGCAGAGCCAAAGAGCGAAAAGACGCTTGCACGCATTGCAGCTGCACTGGAGACCAGCTTTGTGTTCAAGGGCATTGAGCAAAGTGTGCTACAGCAGGTATGTCTACTTGTCTCTGGCCTTGTCTGCAAGGGGACGAGTTTGTGCAAAAGACAAGGATCTCAGAAGAGACATACCTCTGGTTTGAATACCATGGAATGCATGCAAATCGGACTGCATGCTCAAGACTTTGACGTTTTCTATTCAACTTCACGCATTGTGAAACGTGCTCAGCTCATTGCATGCATGACTGACAACATCACTGCAACAAGCATGCTTTGGCATCGCGACGTCAAAATCAGCAGCACGCCCAACTTCTGACGATGTCAGCAGAAGCTTCTACGTATCTCCTTTGCAAGTCATTACATGTTATAATTGCTCGTCACTGCAATGGCTCAAATCTGAGTCAGCATCTGTACATACAAGATAATTGCAATGTCCCAGAGACTGCTACAACAGAGCTGCAGTGAAACAGCTCACAAAGAAGAACCTTGCAGAACCATGTATGGCCACTTGACCCACTGTGCTGTCACATGTGTGTGTTGCCAGGTGATCAGCCGCATGTTCAAGGTGACCTTCAACTCTGGGGAGACAGTTCTGGAGCAGGACAGCCTGCCCACAGATGATGATTGCCTGTACATGCTGGACACTGGAGAGGTGGACATCGTCATTGCTGGCTCTGGAGAAGCGGCCAACACCAACCAGGAGGAGCGAAAGGTAGGTGCAAAAACAGTCGCAACCTGTGGACACAGCCTACAGGACTTATGAACTGCAGATCCAATTTTGAGGCTGTCTTGCTTGCTTTGTTAAAACAAGTTGCATGCTGCAGAGTGAGCTTTTGAGACGCTGGCCACAATGTCCGTCTGTGGCATATGCATCTTTGTGTGTCATCTCTAGCTCATCACTGATGAGCTAAGGCTGACATATGGAAGATGGGTCATCAGCATTGCAGCAGTGTGCAGTTCAGGATAAAGTTAGCTGGTGTGGTGATCATCAATCTGAGCAAACCATGCATGCAGCACCACACTGACCGCATTGCAAACAGTACAGAGGCTTCCACACCTACTGCAGGGAGGCTGTCATGCCTACAAGTACAGCACAAGCAAGTGCACTTTGAAGTTTGAGTTACGGGGTCCATATTGACGGCAAAGCACCCCTGAGTCTACCTGCACAACACTTTGCTTTGGTCAGACACACAAACTTGCAGGTCAGAGAGTGCTTGCAAGCATAAGATGACCATTGGTTTTTGTAGTTGGTGAAGAAGGTAAAAGATTTTGTAGTTGGTGAAGACGGTAAAAGAAGGCAGGGCCTGCTGCCATCCCCTTAGGCCCCTCCCCTCTCCCCCAGCATTCTCAGCATTCTGTTGTCAGAGCCCCAGGCATTCATTTGAGGCAACACGCGCAAGCAGCAGCTGGCAAGAACCTGAGCTTCTTCCTGCCTGACTTGACGTCCTGACATGCCATCAAGGGATTCTTGATCTGCAGCTTGAAGGTGGTAAGATCAAGATCCACATGAAGTCCGGCTGGGTGTTTGGAGACACAGCTCTGCTGTTCCAGTCCCCCAGGTCGGCCTCCATTGTCGCTTCCACACCCATCGAGCTGTGGGCCATGGACAGGCGCACCTTCCACAAGGTTAGTTGCCCTTTGCTGAGGCCTTTGCCTTGTGCATTCTCCTTTCGCTGAGTGCCTTTTCCTTTCGCTGAGGCCTTTGCCTGTTGCCTTTGCCTGTTGCCTTTGCCTTATGCTGAGGCCTTTGCCTCTTGCCGTTTGCTTTCGCTGCTCAGCTGCAGCTCGCGTACTTGCCTCTGTGTGAGGCTGGTCATGGCATGTGTCAGTCTGGCGTTCAGATATTTCTGTGGTCGGGCCCCATTAAGCTGTGTGCCACTGACAGACCCCCCACCCCCCCTACCCATGTCTGCGTCATCTGTCTGTATCACTTGTCTGCATTTCTATTTAAACAATCAACCACACATTAAAGACAGCCCCCCCATGAATGTTTGCCCCATGAATGTTTACCACAGCTCACATCTGTGTGGTGAATATCTTATGCCACGGACTGCTTCTGGGCCACATCTGTCTGCCCAGAGATTGTGCTTGAACACTGCTTGAACACGGGTCTGGTGCACACAGCTGCTGCACATGCTCTGGGGCGCCCCTGCCATTTGCTTCTCTGTCATGCAGCCTGAGACAATGTTGTGGTTTGTACGCACAAAGTAGCCATCAGGTGTTGTCAGGTGCAAGGGGCAATCTGACTTGTGAGGACAGTTCACTGCTTGATTTACAGTCGCTTGTTCAACTATCACACCGACAAACCTACAGTGGCTTGCTCAGCTATCATACTGGTACATCAAAAGGCGGTGAAGAACCACGGCAGCAGGCAGATCATGCAGGTCAATGTCTCTCTTGCTAGTCCAGCGCACGACAAAGGGCACTTTAGGCAATGCCTTCATTCTATAAGTCCACAGGTGACCTGCGAAGGTTGCCCAGCACATGAGAGCTCCATGTAGGGACTGCCCCCTCACACACATCCCAAACATGAAAGCTCACAAGCGGCATGCCCTGACTTTGCAAATGTGTGTGCAGTTTGTGATGAGGCATGCGCCTGGAGCGCGTGCGCTCAAGTTTGTGAGGCGGCTGCCTCTGTTCAAGGGTCTTGGAGACAACAACCTGGTCAGTGTGGCCTCTCGTATGAGGGAAAAGGTGTACCAGGTGAGCACACAACCCATACCACGTACTCCCATATTGACTGTCTGTCTGCAGATGCTGATGTCTGTCTGTTTGTATGTCTATCTGTCTGGCATACAGCTGTGCTGTGCGGCTCTTCAGCTGCTATCTTGTCTCTGCCAGTGAGTCTGCGTGCTGGTGACACGGTCTGTCTGCCTGTGCTTGCCTCGTAGCCGTTTGTTTGTTCATTGTTTGGTCATTAGGATTTCAGGGGTCCTTGGGGCCAGCTTGGACTATTTGACCAACAGACCACAAGCAAACCAAGTCGTCTAAAACCATGTCTGTCAAATAAGCCGCCTCTATGTTGTACTTGACTGGAACCAACTGTGCGCAGAATGGAGAGGCGCTGATCAAGTATGGTGAGAGGGGAGACAAGCTGTACTTGATACGGTATGGTAAGGTGCGTATCCTACGGCCTGATGACTCAGTGCCAGGTGGCAGGGTGGAGGTCGCCAAACTGGGCAGGGGAAATCTGGTGGGAGAGCGCACAGTGGTCACAGGTAAGCATGGCACACTAACAGTATTCAGCAGTTGTCATCTTGTGTGCATATTTGCAGCAGCACAGTATGTCACAACCTTCACAATCCCTTCATCCTGCGTCTCTTTTTGACGGCCTCCCGCTAGCTTAGCAAGGTTGTGGTTTTCAAGTACTGGCACAAGCAGAAGAGGGTCTGCAACATTGCCATGTTATAACACCGCAAACAGTGAATGTATATTCTGCATATGTGAGCTTTGCAGTCTGCATAAGCTTTGCTGCAACAGATGTGCCTGTTGTTGCTGTGTCAGCCTTTTTTGTGTGTAAAAGCAGACAAGCTGCACACTGCCAAATGCATGGTACATGTCTTGCTGCAAACCCTCAACCTGCCTGCCACTCTGACCCTGTGCACTGCTCATTGCAAACAAGCTGTACAGTGGTGTTTGTGTTTCTACTGTTCAACCCAGAGGGACGATGAGACCTTGACGCGTTTCCATCCTAGAGAAGTTGTTGATTCTACCCCAGGATTGGCAAAGCGGCAGCTTCAAGCTCTGTTGACACATGTTTGGTGCAACCGTCACAACATCAAGCAACACATGTCTGGTCTGCTGTTGCAAGCATGCCTGTCACATCCATGTTGTGCACTGGTGCAGGCAAGCTGCGCAGTGCTGACTGTGTGGCAGAGGGGCGGGTCCAGGTGGTGGTCATCAACAAGAAGGACTTCATGGATCTGGACAACCCCCTGCTGGCCTGGATGCTGGACTCAGATGCTGTCACCACTGTCCTCAGGGTATGTGCTTCTTGTACACAGTTATAGTGCACACTTGTTCTCTGTGTGTCATTGCTGCTGTGAGCAAATGGTGTGCTGGCCTGGATGCTGGACTCAGATGCTGTCACCACTGTCCTTAGGGTATGTGCTTCCCATGCGCTCTCACAGTGCCCCCCCCCCCATTAATGCTGTGAACACATGCTGTCTTCACCGTCCTGTGGATGCAGGTTCTTGACATATTCATTGTCAGCGCAGCAGCCGCACTATGCAGGCAATTGCAGTATGTACAATATACATACATATGGTAATTACAGGCAATTACTGTGTATAGGCCTAGCTTCACGCTGATGTTGTCACTGGTGCCCTTCAAATGCGCTGTGTTGGCTGACACGCTGGGTGTGAACTGTTGCTATGTGATGCCTCGTTGTTGCAGTCAATGTGGCATAGCTGCCCTTGCTCGACTCAGATGCTGTCACTGCTCCTCCCAGCTTGTGCATGCTTCTTCACATAGAATCCCAGATCCGTGTGACTCTAGTCCAGCCTGTACAGCACTCCTTGCAGAAGAAAACATAATGCTGTGGAACACAAAGACTTGACTTGCAAGCGCTTCAAGACATCAAGCATGTGTACGCACAACAAAGACCCCATCATCATTCGCTTGCTTGCTTGCAAAGCTGGTCCAGACTTAGGCGTAAGAAAGCAACATAATTCTTGGCATCACATACTCAACTTGTTGCTCAAGTCTGCAGCCAATTCAGCTTGTGTCTCAGCGCAGGATATCGAATCTTCCCCTGGCGACATGTGCAACCCATAGCCATGCATATGTCACCACCTTTTTGCTGCCGGCTGCACACCTTTACAAGGCATCCTATCTTCTGTCCCACAGAAGGCTGTCAAGTCTGTTTATGCAACATGATGGCTGCGCCCTTGATACACTATGAATCATTGCTTGATCCACTGGAAAGTCTCCCATGAAGTCATGAACAATAAACTTCCTGCCTGTCATGCAGTTCTCCAAGGCGTTCCAGGGTCTGCCTCAGGACAGAATAGAGGAAGCCTTTGACCGCTTTGCCCGGGAGGAGTTCCACCAAGGCCACCAGATTGTCAAGGAGGGCGAGCCCATCAGCAAAATGTACATCGTCAAGATGGGCGAGCTCCAGTGCACTCGCAATGGTCAGCCTGTCACAGCCATCCAGGAAGCCGGTGGCTTCTGCTACTTTGGGGAACAGGCCGTTCTGGCCAATGAGCCCAGCCCTGTGACTATCACAGTGCAGAGTGAGAGCTGCCTTCTGCTGGGGGCGTCCAGGAGGGCCCTGGTGCAGCTGATGGGGCAGGGCCCTGCTGTGATGGGCATCTCGGCTGATGATGCTGCGCTGGCTAGCTCAGCGCTGAAGGCCACTGCTGTTCTGCAAGACCTGAATGACACTGAGATCAAGGTGAGTGAGGTTTTGATGAGCTGTTTGGAACTGCAACCTGATGCTTGTGCAGTGCCTTTGATCAGGTGCATTTCTGGGGCTCATGTAAGGGCTAAGCACGGCAGTTCACTGGCGCTGTGTCAATTCTTGGTGTCAAGACTGTGCGTGTGTGCACTGATTATACAAGATCTCAGCTGGGATGTGTATTGTCTAATGATAGTAACAGCTTCTTGGCATGTTGGCAAGCTGACGAGTCAAAAGCTTACAGGTGCGCCCCTACGGTGCCACAGCACTGTATCAGTGGCATTGAGCTTTCCTCTCTGTGATTAACGTTTGTTGAGAGCACGCAAGAGGCGTGTGTGTAGCATGTCCAAAATGGCAGTAGTACTATGTGCAAGCAGTCAAGCAGTTGATCGCCGCTTGCAGGAATCTGATAGGCTTCAGTCCATGAAGGAAGTACCATTGTGCAATCAGCATGGCCTCACATTTCGAGTCCTGTGTTGCAGAGTCTGGTGGGCTCTTTCGAGTTGAGGGAGTACAATGAAGGCATGGTGATAGCCTGGGCCGGCGAGGTGGACGACTGCATGTATGTGGTCAAGTCCGGTCAGTGTCTGCTCACCACTGCTGCACAGCGGCAGGTCCCCCACGACCAAACCCTACAGGGCAGTGTCAAATTGGCTAGGGTCCAGACCCTACCTGGGGAGAAGCTGGAGGCTGGGTCGAGACATGGGGAGCAGGCTCTGTTGGTGGCGCAGGCCAGGACCACCACTCTTGTAGCCAGCAGAGATGGCACTCAGGTCAGCCGCCTGTCTGTCTGTGTGTCTGCCTGTTTTCTGTCTGTATGTCTGTCTGTGTGTATGTCCATTTGTCTGTCTGTCCATCTGTCAGTGTGTGGATGGCCCTAGATGTGCTGGGCTCACCACTGCACATGACTAGCGCGGCCTGAGGCGACGACCTGTGTATACAAGGTATGGTAGCCGTTTTTGCCAGGTACCTACTAGGTGTGTCCACACCCAGTTCTGTGCACCAACACATGCAACCTGTGACCTATCTATGACCAATGGACTTGTTCACAAAATCTCATCAGCCGCTGTCATTGTTGAGTGTCAGAGCCACTGTGCTCTGCATATCTCCGCTCTCTTGCTGTCCTGACTCTCTCTCTCTCAATCTCACTTGCTTTCCTACTCACTTGCTCATGCACCTGCTGCTTGCTTGCTATCCCAAACACGCGAGCTCAACATCACACTCATGTGGTGAGCTCACATGGATTGAATGATCTCCCCAAGCTTTGCTTTACTCACATCGCCAGCCACACACCCATCCACCAGTATGTCTTGCTTCATGTCTCACATCATGTAGTGCATGTGATCAGTTGATGTGTCAGCTGAGCGCAGCACCTGTGTACCGCTGTAGTCACCTACAGACGCAAGTCTTGAACCTGCGTAGTCCTGCAGTCTGCTTCAAGCAATGTCTTCAGACAGTGCAGACAGTATCAACACAGCCTACGCAAATTCAGCAGCTGCAGAGAGAACTGTTTTTCATCTGCTCGCTTTCAAGGATGGGCACCTCGTGCATCAATGTCACATATCTTCCTTCAAATCCAGTCAATGTGTAACAGGGCCATCCTTGCCTTGCAGGTCATGGCGCTGCCCAAGGAAGTTGCAGAGGCTGTTCTGGGCACAGCCCTCCAGCCCCTGCTGCAGCAGCGCATGGCGGGGCGCAACAACGCCAAGAAGGGCCAGGTTGCAAAGCCCCAGATTGAGTACCATGACCTGGAGATGCACCGCATTGTGGGTACGGGCCAGTTTGGCATGGTTAGGGTTGTACGCCATATCCCTACCAACCAAGCATATGCTCTCAAGGTATGCATCAACCAATGCACCACGCTAAACTCAGCGTCAAGACAGCTTGTGCATGGATGCTCATGTCCTTTCCATGTTTCACCGATTTCACTGTGTAGTGTAGGCTTGATGGGGGTTGTTTGACATGTTGCCACATCCCCAGCAACCAAGCATATGCTCACAATGCACTGCACTACACATGACAGCGTCAAAGCAGTCTGTGCATTGATGCACAGCTTCTTGTCAGCCGTGTTTATACCATACCAGACTTCAGTGTGCTGTCTGGGCTTGATGAGGGTTGTCTGACATGCTTCAATCAACCAAGGAATGTTTGGTGGAAGATTGCCTTGACCTTGTGTGACAAGCAGAAGCCCAAAGTCTCTTCGCTGCACAAGATGCAAGATGTGATGTGTGGTAGTTCAAGTGTACTTACCGTGCTGGTCATTGAAGTGCATCTTTGCAAAGCTTGCCTTGTATGACAGCTGTTGCATGTGAACGGTGTCAACATACCTGTGTAGGCACACTGTTGTTTGTAAATGTGTTGGCATTGAGGTGATGCACAATGCGCCCATCCAGCCTATGCCAATCAGTTCTGTTTGCAGTTGCTGAACTTTGTATAGGCTGTGTCAAAACTGTCTGCACTTTCTGAATCTGGTGCTGTGGTGGCTTGCAGGTGATGCACAAGGCGCCCATCCTTGAGAGCAAGCAGATAGAGCATGTGCTGAACGAGCGCAGGATTCTGGAGGAGGCGTCCAGCCACCCCTTCTGTGTAGGTCTAGTCCGGGCTTACCAGGATAAGCCCTGCCTCTATCTCCTGCAGGAATGGGTTGGAGGTCAGTGCCCTTCCAGTACCCCCTTGCTGCCCTTCCAGTGCCCCCTTGCAGTGCCCCCTTACAGCCTCCTG
>JAABUO010007584.1_pt1 | contig 12372 bp, 21 predicted proteins | sample 5559291 | NCBI WGS metagenome assembly JAABUO01 (sample SAMN10711878, study PRJNA513372) | rock metagenome | isolation source: Antarctica rocks | place: Antarctica: Victoria Land, Finger Mt sud
ACATCATATGCAGGCAGCAGCCCACACTGTTGGTTGCACAGCTCTCATGCCACAACGAAGCGACATTTCACGGCACTGTGCTTGCAAGTACATGGCTTGCATGGCATGTGAGACACACCTTTCATCGTGGGTGATGATGACCAGCTGGAAATTCTCCTGTTCCCTCCTGGTCATCATGATGTTGCGCAGCGCCTCTGCCAGGCTTGCGCTGTTCTCAGCATCCAGGTTGGTCGTTGGCTCGTCAAGCGCTAGTATCCCACAATTCAAGCAGAAGGTCTCAGCAAGTGCCAGTCTGATGATCAGACATGCCAGCACCTGCAGTCAAGGCCTTGTCAATGCTTCCCAGGGTGATGTCAGTTTAGACTAACAGCATGATGGTTTCAACACTGCAAGTTTCCAATCAAGATGAGTTAGGTGACAAGACAACAGAACCTGTCCTCAGCCAGCTCTCCTGTGATTTGTGCTGCAGGCAGCTCGTCCAGATTCAGATGTTGGGAAGCTGGCAATGCCACCTCATGCAATCACATGACAGCCTTCTTATGATGTCTCATTTGAGGCATGATATGTGCAGTGACACACTTGTGATGGTGTCTGATGTGTAGCATAATCTGTAGGGTGACAAACTTGTGATGATGTGCAATGTGTGGCAATTGTACACAGTGACACGCTCCTGATGATGTCTAATGTGTGGCATGATCTTTAGTGACGCAAATTACCTTCTGTCCAGCACTGCAGCGGCCTCTCATGTCCAGGTCAGCTCCCCCACTGATCATAACCACCCGGTAGTTGTAGCTGCGCTGCCCACTCTCTGCATCAGCCTTCACCTGGATGTAGTCAATGTCCTGGTTGCGGTACGTCTTCTGCCACAGCTCCTTGATAATCTTGTTGATGTCTGACATCTTGGTGGTATGGAATGCCAAGAGAGCCTTCTCTAGGGCCTGCAACAAGTTGTCACTGCTCAATGGCAGAATTGTCCTGTTGAAAACATGCTTGACAAATGTCAGAAGAGTGTATTCATCATTTCACTCCGCCGGTGTCAAAGTGCTCTTAACTGTCCCTGAAAACCCTCAAATCTGACTACCGTGTGCTGAACAGTGCTGCTGGTTCAGTGCCCATGCCTCAAGAGTGGGCTATGAAAAGGGCAATGAGCAAGCCAATGCATCAAAGAGAGGCTGCACTGTCGATTGTGACAGCATGTTCAAGTGCAGCAAGCCTTCAGCATTTGCCCAGGAGAGACAACACAAGCCATAATGAAGAATTGGTCCATCGGCACCAAGAATGAGAAGCTGCACAGCTACATAGCAGCAACAGCTTCAACCCGGCCATCAGCAATGCTTTCTATTTGTAGCTTATGCCATGAGCAGCAGTCACTGATGCCCACCTTATGATACTTGTCCAGATCGCTGTTGGCCATCTCAGTGGTCTTCAGCTCAATCAGCTGCTTCCGATACCGCATGTCAATGTCTCTGTAGTTGGGTGAGGCAAGGTCCCGCTGAGCCCTGTGGACACCATCCCTGATAGTGGCCAAGCTGCCTCGCATCATGTTCTGCTGCTGCACCACATCCTGCTTCTCACCCTCCACCCTCTTGAACTCTGCCACTATACTATCCTGATCACCCACCTGCAGTGCACAAATGCAGCTTGCAAGGCTGCCTATTGCAGAGTCTTGTTCCTGTCTGTCTGCCCATCCGTCTGTCTGTCTGTTCCTGTCTGCGACTGTCTGTCTGTCAGTCTGCATCTGTCTGTCTGTGCGCAGCTGTCCTTCTGTCCACTTGCCTGCAGTGCTGCTTGTGCATGACAGCAGAGACACACAAGTGCTTCTGCATGTATGCATTGCACTAATCCATGCTGTCTGGATGTGTGGACTGCTAGTGATTGATGTCTACCCCATAACTCATGCACTCACTGTGCTGGAACGATCTCTAGAGATATAAGACCAGTCGTCCAGCACTGACATGCCAAAGCCCATGCATGCTAAAGCAGGGATCAGCCAGATAAACTGTTCATATGTACACTGACAGGTGTACAGGCAAGCACATGCAGCCCAAGGTCTGCAGGCATGGGAAACTCACATCACCAATCTGCGCAGTCACTTGGTCAATGCTGCGTCCCAGCTCCTCTTCAGTCTGCTTGCTCAGCTTGTATGACAAGCAATCATTGAGCTGGCGCTGGGTCTCGTCGTGAGTCTTGATGTTGACATCCTGATCTGCACGCTCTGCTTCCAGGGCCTGCATCGGACAGACGTTCTTTCAGACACATCAACACAGGGATTGTGATGACCCATTGGGCTGGCAGCACATGTCATTGCTCATTCTTAGTGACTGGACCTCCTTTCAACCCTGTGCTTGCAACAGAAGATTTTGTTGTAGGAGGCTACATAGATGTAACATCAAGTACTGGTTGCAACATAAGATGGCTTCTATTTCATGTCATATAATCAGCAAGAAATGCCTGCTTCACAGATGAGGTGCAAATTTGATGGCTGTTGTACAGATTCATTGTCAGCAGTCCAATGACAACTTGCTAGCAGTCTTAGCTTCACAGGAACCAGACATGCATACTTGATACAAAATTAATGTCTGCCTGTGATAGCAGAGCCACTGGTGAAACACTCACCAACAGGTGCTGAATAGTTCTGCATGCCATCAGAGTCCAATGTAAAGCACAGGGCTGAAGCAAAGTATGTTTGGATTACCAGAATAGGTCGCTCAGAGGTGCTTGTTGATCCTAGTGCAAAAGGCAACTACCGACTGACATGCCGTGTGCCCACCAGGTGGCAGTAAAGTGCTGTTGGGAGGTACCTGAACTTCGGCTTCCAGCTTGTCTTGCCGCTTCTTACAAGCGTCCAAGTCAGTAGTGAGCCGCTGCAGAGCATCTGCTTTGTTCTGGCTGATGTACTCCTGAATAGGTTGATTGCGATTGGCCAGCTGATTGGAGAGGTTGTGAATGTCTCGTAGCTGAGTCTCGCTCTCGGACTCTTGCCGCCGAGCGTCGGCTCTTTGAGCATCCCGTTCACTGAAGAAGCAAACACAGAGAGCTTGCACTGTTTGTACTTGTATATATTTGCTCTTTCTGTACTGAGCACGACACTCACACTCAAACAAAGTCATCATCCTAATTGAATCTGTCAAATGCCTTGCAAGATGCTCTCGACAAGCAGACACTAACAGGATGTGAAAGACAGTATACTCTGGCTGTCATGGTGTAAACTGTACAGTGCTGATCAGCAGCTCTTCTCAATCCCAAAACGTTCATAGTTTTACATAAACGTCCATCCTGCATTGGAAATCTAAACTCAGAAATGCCTGGGGACAGCCAAAATGCGTTTCTGCATTGTGGAGGTGTTTTGGACAGCCACTGTTCCACCTCACTCAAGCCAATTGGCTGTTGCAACATACATTTTAAAACAATCCTCAGCCTCCAGCAGAAAGCAGGCTACCTAAGGTATTGACGCTTCTTGGCATCTAAGGGCTCGCGCTTGGCGCTGTCCTGCTGCACCTGCTGCTGCAGGCTAGTGCACTCAGACTCCAGATCTGTGATGCGTGTCTCCAGACTGGATTGCTGCTGTGCCAGGTTGTTGGCACGCAGCTTCTCTTCCCTCACTTTGTGCCACTCATCGTTGGCAGTAGCAATCTCACCTCTGAACATCACACATGCGAGTTGCAGTCATTGAGTCGGCCAGATGTTTGTGGAGTGTCATGGTGATGCAGGCCAACATGGGGATATGCAAGCTACCAATGTAAACAGCCATGATCTGTGACTGACTGCATGCCTGTACAATTCACTGCATGAATGGGATATGTTGTGCCGGCAGCACAATGCTTGGTGGCCTTTGATGGCATGAAAGTGACTGCAAAAGTGCTGCATGAAAAGCACCATCAGGTGTGCAAGCTGACAGACGTGCGGCTCTGATAACATCATTACAATTGCTGAATCAAAGTTGGACACACCCAACGTTGATCGCAAAATCGGAGAACTCCATTGCCATTGTACATATGACATTGGTGTCATCAAGACCATCACATTTGATGCAAGCTGATGCCCTACAGACTGGCGTATATGCTATGCTGAAGAACGCTGGCCACACCTGAGTCTGCCCTGCCGTCTCAGCAGCTCATCCTTGGCTCTCTCCTCGGCTGCCTTGTCAGCTTCCACAGTATCGAGGTCATTGTCCACGTCCCCAACGCTGCGCTGGGCATTGCTGGCAGCACTGCTGACTCGCAGGTGGTCCACCTCTTGCTTGCGCTCCTGGACATCTCGATGAAGCTGCTCTGCTTGCCACACCACCTGTGTCTGCACCTTTTGGCCCTCCTGCAATCCAAATCAGGACACTCTAGGGTTTAGGATTTAGGAAAGAATTTAGGTAAAACCCTAAAGCCTAAAATCTGGGTACCTTGAAGTCTACAGGGTGAACACAGTACAGTCTTGAGCGATTTCTCTTCATTCCAATTTTGCTGGAACACTCTGAACCTGGCACTTTCTCCTGCTGTATGATGAGTCATGGCACCTTGCCGCCAAAAGTAGTCAATGGCAGTATGCATGACCAGAATTGCGCTGTGGCATGCTCTGCGTTGATATACAATGTTAGCAAGACAGACAGCCGACTTGTCAGGCCTACTTGATGCTCATCAGCACTACAGCCATTGCTCTAGCCACAAAGGCTAGCCAAGTACAGAAAAGTGACCAAAGTATCAAATTGTCAAGTCTGACCTGGAGCTCATGCTCAAGCAAGGCGTATTCAGCCTGCAGCTCCTCCAGCCTCTGACGGTTATGAGTAGTGTCAGCCTCCAGAGAGTCAGCTTTTCTTTGGAGGGCAGGCACATAGTTGTCCCTCAAAGACTGTAGCCTGCAGACCCACCCAGGTTTCAGGCGCTTCTTACTCTGTGTATGTATACGTGTATATGTATTTGTGTATGCCTGTATGCACTGTGCATGAAAGGCAGCAAGTTGTGAGAGGGAGCGATGACGTTCAGCAGCAACACAATGTCATTGCAGGCAGCAAAATCTGGGAGGGCGCAGTGACATTCAGCAGCAAAGCAATGTCATTACAAGCAGCAAGATATGGGAGGGAGCAGTGCCATTCAGCAGCAAGAGAGTGTCATTGCAGGCAGCAAGATGTGGAGGGAGCAGTGGCATTTAACAGCAACACAGTGTGGGAGGGAGCAGTGACCTGAGCCAGAGGGGCTGCAGCTGTTTGACAACTGCCAGCTTGGTTTGTGCCTCCTGCAAGGTTGCCTCCAAAGCACGCTGCTTCTGTGGTATTGTGCTAATGTCCTCTTCCTGACAGTCAAAACGTCAAAGTCAGCGGCAATACTCGACAGTGTACAGTGTATGCGTTAGATGTTTTGGCACCAGGAAAGTCTCAAGCTGTAGTTGTGAGCGAAGCGGCAGGAGAGGCAGGAGTGTCATTTGATCTGAGACGTGCTGCATAGAAAACATTCTGATACTGTGCTGAAAGGGTGTATGTTTTTGAGAAGTATTTGATGGTCATGTGCTGGGAATACTCACAAAGCGACAGACAAAAAGCCAATGAGGACCGCTACGAGTGAAGGGCATTGTCACAAGTAGCTGCGTCAACGCACTGCTTGGACACACATCCACGCATGCGGTTGTCAAGGCGGCCAAAACAGCTTATGCTCAGGGGTGAATGCCACGCAGCACAAGCAATATTGCAAGATATGCTAGGTTGCTGCCTTCTGCATACAGAAGAGGACTCCTACTGGCAGGCCAGCTGCTGATGTCTGTGTGTCCATACTGTAGCCTGCCAGTGCAGCTTCAACTCTTCCTGAGCAACAGATGCAACAGGTCATCCAGATGAGTGAGAATCTATACAGTCCCAAGCAGCACAAGCTGTGTGGCAGACCTGCTTTCTGATGAATGGCGCGAGCTCAGTAGCAGGGTTGAGGGGCCGGTCACAGGTGCAACACCTGTGGTGGCTCTGGGCAAACGTCTTGTTGTGGTTGAGATGCAAGGCCAGGGCCTTTATCCTTTGCAGCCTGCCAATGTGCTCAGCCCTCTGATCATCTATCTGCTGACTAGCCACATTTGGGTCCTCCTGATGCTCTACCTGCACCCAGTCATCAGGAGGTGTGGAATCTCTTGCTCTGTAGCCACACACACAGCCTTGCGAGGCTTCCTGCTTGTGAGGCATGGGTGCATTCACATGTATTGACAGTGTAAGACAAGGCAGTCATAGCCATGTGTGAGCTGACATGCAAGCTCACATCAGGCTGTGACAGACAACAGTGTGTTACAAGTATAAATGTGCCAACATCCTAAAGGTGCCCAGCATGGACAGAAGCATCGGCACAACACTTCATTTGTGAAGTTGCTACTCAGGATTGCAGATCACTGCTGCTGCCGTCCTATGGAGATAACGCAGCAATGGTCAGATGCTGTATGTTTTGCAAGTTCTGCACCTGGTGCAGGCAGGCAAGCAGGCCAGCAAGCAAGCAAGCAAACAAGCGAGCATGCAAGCAAGCAGGTGCATTCCTACAGCACAACATGGAGAGTGGCGCATTGACCTGGCCATACACTCTGGCAAGACCCTGTGAGAGCTGGTGTTTCAGGTCCTCCATCTCATCCTTCTTCAGGTTCAGCTCAGCGCGGGTGTCTCTGAGAACGCCTTCATTGCTGGCTGCCTTGCCCTGCACTTGCTGCAGCTCACTGCCCCTACCCTACACCCACGAACTGCGCTTCCTAAATCCAAAGCTTGCACAGGTTCTCTGGCATAAGTAGGGCAGCAGCACCAAAGTCAATGCCCCTGCCCTGTGTCTCACGCATGCATCTGTTACATGACCCTGATAGTGATAAGGTGTTGACCTGATTGCAGTTTGTGTCAGAACAATGCTGCAGCGTCACAAGCATCCCTGTCAGGCCTGCTGCTAGGTACCGGGCATGGTGGCTGCGCCCCATTTTCCATAAGTGTAGGCATAAGCGGCAACTGCTATGCTAGATGCAAAAAAACAAAGTTGCACTTGCTCCTAGAGTGCAGTTGGCCACCAAAGACATGCACATTCACATATTTTCTGATGACAGCTGAGGATGCACAGCTGACTCAGTGACTTGCCTGCAGCTCTGTCTTCTTCCTGGCTACAGCTTGCTCCGCCAACACCTTCAGTCTGTCAGGCTGAGGCAGGTCTGCAGTGAATGCCAAACTTAGACTGTCCTTTTCAACAGGCACAGAGCAGTAACAGTAACAGTACAGATTGGTGTGCAAGCAACATGACTTGTGGTGCTTACTGCACATCATGATCGCGTAGTGCGACTGTACAACAGACTCACAGAGCAGCCCAAGGATGATGGACAGTACCCATGCTGCATAAAATGGAACATGGCAGAACACAGCACAAAGCAACCATGAAGGCCATAGAAGTCATAGCACAAAGCAATCATAGAGGCCTTGTCGAAGTTGTATGCATCTACCATGTGAGAGCAGATTCACTGCTGCTACAGGAAAGGGACGCAATGACCAAAGCAAGAACATGTTCCCAGACCAAAGCAAGCACATGTTTCCAGACCAAAGCAAGAACATGTTCCCAGACCAAAGCAAGGACATGCTCCCACACCAAAGCAAGGACATGTTCCCAGACCAAAGCAAGAACATGTATCTAAGGGGTTCCAGGTGAATACCTTTGCCGCGCGTACCAAGCAAGTTATCCAGCTTTGTCCTATTGCTGGCAAGCAGGGCGCAGACCTGCTCCTCCTTGGCCAGAATCTCCTGGTTCTTGATGCGCAACCTTGTGGCCCCTTCTGCCGCCACAGTCAGCTTGTCACGCTCCTGCACAACCACAACCACAACCATCATGCACAAATCATAAAGATACCTGCCGGAAAATCACCTGCTGGAGTGAGAGGCGGCTAAAGGTCTTCTGATTGTGCAGCGCGTCATGGACCTGCTTTGTATCTATCAGCATCATTGTATGCTGTCGCTCTGCAGCTATATACAGTGGGACAGGCAAAGAAAGTGCATGCACCGGGTCTCATGGCCAGTCACAGGTTGTTGTACTGGGAAAGGCATGTAGTCCCTTGCTGTGCAAATCGTTGCCAGAAGGTGTGACTTATTCGAGACTTAGGTAAAACTTGAAGACACAAGCTACGCTCATGTCCCTGTTGCTTCATGAGCTTGCAGCTAAAAGACATGCCGCTGCGCAACAACAAGTTCAGACGCTGCGCAACAACAGGTTCAAGCCATCCTCACCATGAACGCAAAAGCAATACTTGACAGGGGAGAATGACACTACATCTTGTGCCAGCATAATCTGGTACATTTGCAAACTCACACAGAATTCAGTCTGAGGTATCACTTTGCTCATAGTGAAGAGCTGCAGGTCTGTGTGCACACCTGACGCAGAGCAGACGCTTTTCGCTGAAGCTCATCCAATGCTGTCTGATGTTTGGCAACTTCTGCATCTAGGTTCAGGCGCTGCAGCTTGTCCTGAGCGCGCTCTACAGTAGCCTTGCAAGCTGCATCCTGAGCATTGATGTCATCAAGCATAGCTCTGCTTACAGCGCAACCCTCCACCTGGATGCAGCAGCCAGTGGTACTTTGGTAACTTCCACAGTCCCAGGCCTGAAATGCTTTGTGGCTTTGTTGCCTTGTAACTTGCACAACATATTGCCAGGTGAGTGAGGCCTCAACTGACCAGCACAGACTGGTATTGCTGGATGTTGTATGCTGAGGCTTCAAGGTCCATCTGGCTATCAGAACAGTCACGGCCTGGGCAAGGTAGACTGAAGCAACTGCAATCTGTGTACAAAAGGACAGAGTCAAACAGACTGTTCAATGCTTCCACGATATTCTACAAAGCGATCCATGGCCTGCATGGCGTGCAATGTCAATGGCAGATGACAACAGATGGTGTTTCAGCCCTGCAGACATCAAGCCAGTCAAGGACCTGCTGGCTGCCATCGGCCACGGTCAATCAAGCATGCAAGGAAGCAACAAGCTTGTACCTGTCCTCTGAGCTGCTGTATCTGCCGCTCTTTCTGCTTGGTCTGCTGCTGCTTCATCTGCAGGCCATTGGCCATGCTGCTGGACTCAGTGCTCACCTGCTCAATGAGGCGGCCCACTTCATCATCCTGCTTCCTGCATGACCACTGACATGTTGTACGTGCAGCCATGCATCCGCATGGCAGCCAAAGCTATGCTGACTGGTGAAAGAAGGCCATCTCCGTGAGAGCTTGACACAGGCACAGCTGTATATCACCCAAGCCACAAACGCAAAGGCAGAGGCAAAGGCCAAAACAAAGGCAAAGGCTGCCAAGGCCATAAAAGCAAAGGCAAAGGCAAAGGCACAAGTAACACCATGAGCGGCTATGGCTGCATATTTTGTTCCATGCTGATATGCCTTTTGATGGATTTTGTTGTTTGCTTCTCGCTAGACTAAGTCCTTCGTAGCAACGAAAGCAGGGAAGATGCCTCTGGTGAAGCGCATCACAAAGATTCCATAAAGTGCATGCTTTCCAAAGACAGAGTTTCAGATGCGGCCGATGTGAAGGCTGAAATGTACATTAACAAGGGCTGAGATCTGGGAGCTTTGTGAAACTGTAAATTTGGGACTCTAGAGGGCAGACACACTGAATCTAATGAGGTTGAGGCCGCCTTGCGTGCCCTTGAATTGTTCATTCACGGTACCTGTTGGAATCCTTGAGTTGCTGCAAGGACTGTTTCAGAGCTTCCTGCTTGTTGGACAAAGCCTCATGGAACGCTGCAACGAGTCCAGCAGATAGGTTGCTGTCATTGCCTGCAAAATCAATACCTATCGGTTGCTGCACACCAACAGGAGAGTTGTCCTTCACCAGACAGTTTCTAAGCAGCATTATTTAAGCTGCAGCGGCTCATCAGACCTGCACTCTCAGCTTGTGCACAAATCACGTACGACCGTGCGACATATTACTGGTTGTTGAGGAGGCAACAGCAATGTTGGCTACACATACACATGCTTGTTGCTGACCACTGTGACCTAGCTGTTGACAAACATGCATGCTAACCTGGCAGCTGCATGATGCCTGTCTGTGCTGCAATGCGGCGCATGAAGCGGTCCCGCTCTGTCAGATTGCGCGCATGGTTGTCAGCGTCGGCAGCCAGACGCCCCTGATGTTTCACATCCTGCAGCCAAGCAGCACATTATCTCACAGAAACGACAGCCTGCTTGACTATATTTGTGTAAGGTCATGTCAATTTTGTCAGGTCACAGTTGTCAGCTCAGTCAGGACCACAGCTGCCCTGATCAATCCACATGCTTGCAGCTTCTGTAGGGCTCACATCAGGCTGTCTGTACACCAGATTGTTGATTCTGGCCGCACATGTCAGTGCAGCAGCAGCAATAGAGCTGCAACAAGAACGCACTAGGCTATGAGAGTGATTACACTCCAGAAAAGCAAGCCTGCTTGCTTGCAGGACAGAATGAAGAGGCAAACAATAGAACTCATGGGTGTGACATTGCTGCAGAACACGCCTTGACGCGCTACGTAAGAAAGCAAAGTCAGTTGAGTGTTATCAGTGCTGATCACGGTGGCGTTAGGCGCATGGCAGCAACAAAGTGGGGTGGGGGATACTGACCCGAGTGAACTGGGCTTTGTTTGCCTCTATCAGCTGCTTCTTGCTTAAAATGTTGCGCTCAGTCACTCCAAGCTTTCGACGCAACTCCACCATCTGTTCATCCATGCTTTCAAGCCAAGTCCGAAACTCCTCAGGAGTTGAGTCCAAGTCCTCAGCAAGGCCAGCTTTCTGCAAGGACAGTGTGTGACAGGTCACTGTGTGTATACACATGTAGCTGAGCATGCGTTTGATAGTCATCCCTCATCTGGCATGTTCTGCTGAGACTACAGCTTGTCTGTATTTGTCATACTTGTGTTGGGCTGACAGAGTGACAGACAAACAGACTGGGTTGCATGTATGCAGGCAGGCAGACAAGCTGATTGAGACAAAGAGAAGAACACACATGTGCCCAGGCAGTCACTCGACAAAGAGCGGCTCTTTCACAGCGTTCTGACTTGACCTGCAGCTTGACAAAGGCGTCTGCATTCTGCTTAGCAGTCATCTCGTGCCTGGTCTTCAGCTGCTTCAGCTCATCACCATAGTCCGCAATGGCAGTCAGCTTCACATTCATCTCGTCCAAGGTCTGCTGGTAAGCCTGCAACATGCTACCAGCTGTCAATGCCAGGTTCCAGCAAAACAGCACATTCACAATGGTTTGAACACATTAAATTGCCTGCCAGTGCAGTGTTGGCTCACAGACACCCAGGTTTCATTACAGCTTTCATTGGCATGCAAAGACATGGGTTTCTGACTGACAGCGCATGCACATTCAGCAAGCACTTTCAAGGATAAGCTGAAAGCTTGAGTGTCTGCAAGACCAGATCACAGGTCAGCCACATTGACTGTCTTGCAGCATTTTGAAGTACCAGCACCAGGCAGATGTCAGGCACCCACCTTCGCCTGCTGGTCCAGCTCATTGATCTGTGTCATGTAGTTTCTGTCTTTCTCTTGGCCGTCTGCAATCTCGCTCTTGAGCTTGGTGGAGTGGTCTTTGTGGGTCTTCAGGTGCTCTAGCCGTAGCCTGAACTCCTTCACTTCAGCGGTCTTCTCTGTTCTGAGCTTGCGCATCTCTTGCAGGGCCTGTGCAGCTCACACACCGTACCTTAAACCACATGACTCTCAATTGACAGAGTGTTGCAGTCAGGTTGGTCTTGTCTGTATGCAGCTGCCGCATATGTTGCAACGCTCATGGGGTTCGAAACAATTAAGTACTCAATTCACAGCGTTAACAATGCCCATGGGTGGTGCGAACAAGACAGTCTATTGAGTTTGTTGCTGGAAACTTCAGGACTTGAGGTGTGCAAAAGCAGAGGGCAGAGTGCACACTGTGGTGCTGCTTGTGCTGTAGGCAGGGCCACTTCTGCCCACAGTGTAAGTAAAGTGCATGCTGCTGAAATACCTTTGTGTACTTAGTGGCAGCAAAGATGTCATCAAACTTCTTTTTCAGAGTCTGCCCATCTGACAATGGCCAGTTGCTGTCTTCCTGATGAACAAAGATCACATTCTCCAATATTGCCTGCAAACCGAGTCAGGTATCTTTGGCTGACACACCAATGCAATTAACCTACTTGGCAAGCTGATCTGTATCAACAGCTTGTCTGATAATGATGGCAAGCTGAATATCTGCTTCAGCCAGCAGGACGTAATACAACTGCAGTTGCTTCTTGAAACAGGCGGTACCTTTGAAACACCCATGAGCGAAGGGACAATGCGGTCTATGTCTGCACATCTGTAGGACAAGGCCTGCTTCTGCCCTGTGTCCCTGTTGAAGGTCTGCAGGGTTTGGTCCAGCGTCTTGAACTGAAGAGCAGTCTTCTTCTGTGTAAGCT
>JAABUO010007585.1_pt1 | contig 12371 bp, 14 predicted proteins | sample 5559291 | NCBI WGS metagenome assembly JAABUO01 (sample SAMN10711878, study PRJNA513372) | rock metagenome | isolation source: Antarctica rocks | place: Antarctica: Victoria Land, Finger Mt sud
TAGTGTGCAAGTCATTGGATTGTGTGGAGGACGAGCAGCACTTTGTTTTTGATTGCCCAGCGTACAGCCACATCAGGTCACAGCATTTGGACCTCCTGCAGCACTGTTGTACTATTGCAGACTTTATAATTTTGTGTGAACCAAATGCATGTGGTGGTTTCCTTAGGGAATGCTTTGCATGTAGGAAGCAAATCTTGTCTGTATGAATTCACTGAACTGAACTTCTTGTCTGTTGGGTCCCAGTCGCCCCCCAGGACATTAAATATATTGATTGATTGATTGATTCTCAGGTAAACTCCCCATCATCAGAGCACAGGGGCCCAAACCGGTATGGGAAACAAAATTGATTCTGCAGCATTGCATGGGCACGAGGCATTCCAGGAGATGCACAAACAAGTGTTTGCACAATTGTACTGTCGAGTGTAACTTTCAAATAGACTCACTACGTAGTATACTACAGACTTCAGTCTACAGCAGACAAAACATGCTGAGCTCGAGATTTCTGTCACAGGTTGCACAACTGTGTGTGTCTACCATCATCTCTTACTATGCTCATGTATCACATATAACAAAGAAGCAACCTTCACCGCTCTCAAGGGTGTATTGCTGTGCTGCAGCAAGCTCGCAACTCCCCATACAACTACACCAATTAGCTTACGTCGCTTGTGCCAAGATTGCCCATGCTGATGATTTTTTGCGTGTGGTTCTTGTGTGTGATGTGACGTTTGACTAGCTTCCTGCTGTTGCTGCAGGTCTTGCTGCATTGCCTGCTGTGCCTGTCCCTGCTGATTTACCTGCTGTTTCACAGAGCTGACTGCATCATCTGTCAGCTGCTGTTGAGTTGCAACACCTTGATGGGATATCTGCAGCAAAAGTTGCAGATGGTCATCCTGCAAGGTGTTTTGCCAGATTTACCCTGTCTCCAAGATCAAAACGAAAAGCAAGACAAAAGCATGAAACTGAGCTTACAAAGTCAGATTTTTGAACATCCTGGTATTGCCAAGGTGCCCAGCAATGCCAAATACTCTGCACCACATTGTACTCTCACATGCAAAAGAAACTACACAGCCCCAAGACGACATAAATTGTGAGCTGCCAGGCGCATGGCCATGAGCAATCACATGCATCACAATGACAATTTTGCATGAGGTATCCTGGCGTATGGAGGCATACCTGCACATACTTCATGAGGACTTCTTTCTGCATAGTCCACTCAGCTGTGTCAGTATCGCTGCCGGACTGCCTGCACCACACAAACAGGGTTGATTTGTCACACAAGCATGCATGTACTCATGCTGCTACTCAATCAATCTTTATCATCACATACTGTCAAAGAGGATTTTGCATGAGCAGTGAGCTGTGTCAGCCAGCCTGGATTTGCTGCCCAAATGGTCCGCAATTTGCCTTGGACAAAGGGACCAATCAGTGTGCCCTTGTGATAATCTTGGCATGGCCTTCTTGCATTCTAGGTACAGATTGCAAGCTGACAGGTTGCTACATGCTGAATCTTCAAGTTGCTTGTGCTCACACTGGAGATACAGACTGATCAAGACCTGGCTTGCCTGAGAATGAGCTCTTCACACAGACGCAATGCAAAGCCATGACCAAAACCAGCGTCCTGCACAATGTCTATAATCTTCCCCCAGCTGAAGGTGCTTTGAAGCACAACAAAATGGCTCAGTTTCTCAAATGTGGCATTGTCTGGCTGGCCATGTGGGTCTGAGCTCCAACAAGACAAGCACTGTCTCAGCAGCTCAGCCTGCAAGCACAAGCGAGGTCAGGCAGGACACAGACTGACTTGCAGCATAGGCAAGAATCCAAGTTGCAGAAGGTCCTGGCAGCTCAAATATTTAGGGATCATGAAGGCTTGGCTGCCTGTGATGGTCTGATCACTTTTGCCTTAAGTGCTGCTGCAGCGGTTCAGCCTGATGTCATGTGACAACAGAGCTTAGTCCGCTGACTTAGTTGATGTCTTGAGGTCATGGCAAGAAGCTACATTATCGTATACAAAATAGAGGAACTGCTTTGCAACCCTTCAATTTGCATCACCAGCAGCGAGACAGGTGTCACAAACCAAGAAAAAAGCAGCAACTGCAAGGCAGAGTCAGCCCCATAGGAAATGCAAGCAGACAAATCGAAGTGCAAGGTGAAAAGGGGAACCTGCTGAGCCCTGTCAGATCCTCCTTGCAGCAAAGAATAGTACACAGCTGCTGCCTCATCCTTTAGCCCTGCTGCCAGCAGACCAGCAGCAAACAGGCGCATGCAGACATCATCATGCACACTGCCTGCATTGACAAAACTGGCAATCAATCATGAAAGCTCACATGCTGCTGATGTGCAGGTTGTTGAGAAATGGGATATGTCATTCGTAGAGGGCTGGAGCCAGACTACCAGGTCATATAGCAAGGTGCCAAGATGTTTACTTGAGTGGCTTTGCGTGTATTGGATACAGCCTCTTGACAGGCCCTGCAGTTGAACATTGCCTTCAACAACTATTGCAGGATGCTCTGCTGCAAGAAGTGCTTTGGCAGAATCTGCTATGTGTGCGCTTGCCTGAACAGTAAAGTTTGCATCCCCACACAGCTCCACAGCTCTGCGCACATATCTGACGGCACCTTGTCCAGGACTGCGGTAAGCTTGCTCAACACACGTTCTTGCTGTGCTTTCTCTGTACTCCAAGCACCTGCTTGCACAGGAGATCGCGCTACAAGAACAGGACACTGTGGAGACGAAAGCACAGCTTCGAGGTGTCTTACCTGGACTTGACAATCCAAACAGGCGTCAGCACTGATGTAGGGTGCAGCTGCATTCGAGTCACGGGGTCCATGCGGCTTCGACGCATGTAGGCTTCAATAGCTGATCTTTCGTATACTTGGCCGGCAGCGTTGATGACAGGCTCCTTAAACAGCTCATGTGTGACGGGGCACACAAGATCTGGCGGATTGTCAAGCAATGCTTCGGAAGCTGTGTTTGCAGCTGAAGCAAGCGACAAAGTTGGAGGAGAAAGTGGCAGCAGGGTGCCTGAAGGGGAGGAGCACAAACCACTGCTGCGTATTGCCGACATCTTGGTTATCGTGTTTGGGCTGCCAATCGGTGACAGATTGCACTGTCAACGATTGGAAGGTCCGATGCCACACCTCAGCAGTATCGCCAGCTGCTTGCTGACATGCTGACTCGTTCTATGCATTTGAATGCAAAGGGGAGTTCTAAAATAGATTTTGGCCATGTTGATGAGTTGCACATGATTCACGAATGTCCCGTTCTTGTGCAGCTTGGCAACATAAGCTGTTCTGTATCTTATGAGTACTGACAGTATGAGCTTTCTGTGCGCAACAGGTTTTCACATGCAGGTTTTCAAGGTTCGCATGCAGGTTTTCAATTTTGTTTTGGATTGTCTTGTCTTCCTAGGACCTTGAAATATAGCTTTTGTCTTCTTCAATTTGTGATTAGACTTGCTGGTAGGCTAATGCGTTGCAGTGTCTCTCCTCTTTGCTTGTCTCAAATGGCTTGCAAGGAGGCTAAGATGTACGACATGCTTCCGATCATAGGCTGGAGATGATCGGAGCAGGGCTGAAACTCCCCGCAGGGTTTGTCGTGGCATCTCCATGTGCATGCAACACATGATGCTGCAGAAGACACCTTGTGTGATATTCCGTTCGCATCAGGTTCTGCATTTACAATAGAGGAGGGAACACAATCCAACGTCTTGGATACTTTGCCCGCCCATCTTTGCCATCGAACATCTGCACACCACAATAGATTTGTCACCATGTCCAATTTATTTCAACAGCGCATTCACCGTCGCTCAACCTTCCATGACAAGTTTACCTTGCGCAACCTTTTGTGCTTGCCAAGTGCCCACTGTGACATGGGAAACGATCCTGCTGCAATGAAGAGGAAGGCTGCTACTGTCTGAGTTGCTACTCCAAAGAAGATCCAACCATAGATCTCAAAGGTGTAGTTAGCACATGTGATATAGTTGAAGGCAAAGCCCTTGGGAATGACATATTCCTTAGATCCTTCTGGCCTCAGATTGCGTAGAATCAGGTGACTTCTGCAGCATTCATCAAACATCGTCATGCTAGCTTCTAAGCACCCAGTCATACCTTTGTGACACACTGTGCGTCTGGTGTGCTTGCTGCAAGCACTCTACAGCATGACAGATCAAACAGCATACAGCATAAACAGTGTCGCATGGCTGCCATTGAACCCATCAAGCAATATATACCTTCCACTGGACCCATGACAGGGAAGACTGCTGCAAGCAACACCATGCATCATGAGGTGAGGGCAACACCATGCATCACGAGGTGAGGCCCTACCGCAGGTTGCATAATTGGCAGACCATAGCAAGGGTCAATGCTACAGCAGACCGCTGCACAGGCGGTGGTGTGTACAGAGGGTGATTGATGAAATAGCTCACAAAAGCTGCAAAGACCCAGTAGTAAGTGCAGTTCCTGTACAAGTTGGCAATGGGCATGGAGCCCTTGCTGTACCTGCAAAGTTTTGGTTCTTGTCAAAATATGTGTTTCAGGTCATAACACCGCCTGGCTTGCATGACATTGTGCATCTCCAGTACAAGCCTGAGGCGCCAGTGCCACACAGAGAAGTGAGCAGTTTGCAGCTGTACAAGGATGTGGCGAAATCAAGAGCACCGTTGAAGTATGCCAAGATGCTGGTGAGGAGTGCAAAGCTGTTGAGAGCTTTGTTTGCTTTTCACCAAAACAACTCTCTTGGCAGTGTAGGCATTGTGCTCAGAGCATACCTGTGGACAAAGAATGTCTCCAGTATACGCTTGACGTAGTGGAACTCCCAATACAGGAGGGCCCAGAACTGGACTTGATGTTTAGAATGGGCTTGCCTGCATCAGGCGCAAGATTTCAACGTACTACAACTGAAGATCTTAATATTGAGTGCATGCAAATCAGGTCAGTGTTACAGCAAGAAAAGCCAGCAGCTGTTTAAGACCTACTTGACTCCAGGATATAGCAGTCCAGGCAGGAAGTAAAATAGTGGGTACACAGCAAGTGGGCCAAAGTATTCCCAAAAGAAGACAGTTGTCCAGCCAACCTGTAATATGCCAGAGCTTACACAACGGTCTGTTGACATTGCCAGTTGTGCCGGAAGATATATTAAGCCACTTGCCTGTGTTCCAAGATCCTTGAAAACAACTTTAGAGCCACCAGAAAGACTGTATTCACTGAGCAACTTGCCATCCACCAGAGGGCTACCACTCTTCTGTCCTGTCTGCGGGGGCAATGTCAGTCTCTGTCGGGAAGGATAGTACTTGGGGTTTGCCTGGCTGATGGCTTGCTTCAAATCATCCACCGTAGCCTGCAAGCCAACGATATCGACTTTGCTAAGCAGGGTGATCCAGCGCCAGGCCACAACGCAGCGTCAGCAAGCGCGGACAACGACTGCTACTGAAAACTACGTAAACCTTACCTTTTCTGCGATGTTGACACCGCCGGAGATGAGCTCTCGCCCAGACCGGGTTTCGATGGTCAAGATCATTGCTCCCAAGTATTCCGCGCGACACAGAAGCGCCAACCCTGGCCAGGGAGGTCAGGTCCAGACGGAAAAGCTTCAGCACTTGATTCGACGGCGCTCGACCACTGTTGTGTAGATTCAGGCAATTCGTGTGCATTGCGAGTCGCATTGGGAGCACAGCAGAAGAAGAAGGACGTGATCACATAGCTATAGAATATCTATCTCTGCACTTTGTTGCACATTTGAGACACTTGGGTACTGTCCACGCACGGTGACAATCTCCTAACAGTTTCCTGATGACAATAATTTTGTTTGTCTACGTCATTTTTTGTCTGTTTCGTTTTCTGATGCATCATATGAAAGACTGCAGTTAAGTCAAGTGGGCTAGCTGGCCTCAACGACTATACTGACTGACTCACCAACAATAAGTTGCCGTAGGCTGTAAAATCCCTGAATGGCTGTGTGCTTCGTGTGACAGCTGCCTCTGGGCAGAAATTGCCGACTTGTGAACCCAGTGCAGTAGCAGTAGCTTGTATAGACGGGTAAACATGGCCCAAGCCAATACTGTGAGACTTTGCCACTCATGCATTCTGCAAAAGACGCGATCAATGTTGCAAGAATTGTTACAACCTCCAGGAAATCATCAAATAATGGATGAGGCAGCAATGCCACTTGCTAACCCATCAAGCAAGTGTATGCAGGCCCTAGGGCTGTGCATACGCGAGCAATTCATAACGGTATATTTGTTTGTAGTGAGCACGAGGACCATCCTGGAGAGTCAGGCCACACTTGCGTCACTTGTGGTGTAGGTATGGACCTGAGCAAGTTTAATAAGCCTATTGCACATGACAAAGTCAATCTTGTTGGACATATCAATCGTTTGTGTGAGTGTCAGGCACAAACACCGGCCCATTTGACAGTCAGACAGAGCAACGTCTACATTTCAAAAGTGACTGGCACCGCTTCAATATCAAGCTCAGGTCTGTCGGTAGGCCAGCAGTCGATGAGGCAGAGTTTGAGCGGCTTGTGAGCGAAAAAGACGAGGTAAGGTGCAAGGTGCATGAAGCATGCTGTGCAAACATGCCTGCCATTGTGATGTCTCCTTGCAACTGCACCTTGATTCTCAGTTTGTTGGGGTCTGCTCAAAGGCACACACTGATGCCAAAATCTTCTTCAGGTGTCAAGCATTTCTGGCTCAGACACAGACTCTGATGATGAAGCCAGCTCCAGTGGGCAAGTCATGACACAGAAGTCTTCTCAGCTCATGTTCAAAAATCAGGGTAGGCACTCTTTGATTGGTTGTCAACAAGTGTGGAAGTCATCATCTATCAAGCTGGATGCTGGCAACTTCAGCACAGCAGGCAATCACATGCTGCAGAGATGCTGGCACACCCCTGTCATTGCACCTTTGCTTGTAATGTTCCCACAGACATTAGCATTTTTGCTGCAGCTCTCTACATATCTACTGCAGTGGCTTGGCACCCCATGCCAGCTGACAGTTTGACAACACGTCCACACACATGATGCTATAGTTGGCAGCATTTTTGCTGCAGCTTCTTATATGCTTACTGCAGTTGCCTGGATGCAGGACTAGACTTTTCAACAACATACACACGCATGTTGATCAACAATACAACTGTTTGCATGCAGAAGGCAAGGTGTTTGCTGTCTGGCGACCAGTCCTGATATCTGAGCAGGACAGCCGCTCGATACCAGATGTGGAGCTCCTGCAGCGCTTGATCACTTTGACAGCCTCTGCCCAGTGTTGGGCTGTGATCCTGTCCAAGGGCGGCCATTTTTCAGCTGCTGTGTTTGACCTGCGCCCAGTGCCCCCTTCACAGCACAGCAAGACCAACGCGCCTCTATTCAAGGAGCTTGCACACAAAAGCTATCATCGATACGTGGTCAGGTGAAAACAGTGCATCAAGCATGCTTGCTGCACGTGCTCCACAGTACGCTAGCTTCTAGTACTCATGCATTTTGCTTCTCACACACCTCAGCAAGTTGTGCCTGCTGTGGTAGCATTGAGTATGTCATGTTTGGGGATATGTGCATCATGATTAATGAAGCTAAATCAGGACTGCAGCAGCCCAAGCAAGGAACCCCAGGTGCTCTCATAGCTTTGAAGAACAGAAGTGGGCTACTTTTCAAACATTGCACAGATCAAGCCACTTGTGCAGCTGTGTGAGCTTTCTAACGTGGTATTGATGCAGGGCAAAAGCAGGCGGCAGGCAATCAGCCAAGGATGCAACAGGAAAGAGCATCAAGTCTGCAGGAGCCCAGATCCGCCGCTACAATGAGGTGCTGCCTTGGTTTTGTTTGTTTATTTTTACCCTAACTGTTTAGGTCACCCTGATAATTACATTCCGGCTAATTTCCTGCCTCAAACATTAGGCATCACTGTCATGCGTTCTCAAGGGCTTACATTTCTGGCATACGCCTGGCCTCTTGAAACATTGATGAAAGTCATGATGGCTTGCGACCAGAACGGCTCTTTAGCAACTCTCCAAGTCAAGTCTATGTGACGTCTAACTCAATTGATGGATTAATTTGAACCTGTGCCAGCCGTGGCTCTCGCATCAGCCAGTCAGGTATCAAGTATGCCTCACCGCGATTCTGAAGACCATACGCTTGGCTTCATAGCAGTATATTAATATGGGCCCCATGTGCAGTGTTCTGCTATGCGTCTGAGTACAATCTGGCTGAATCTGGCCGCCTTCACCTGTTATGCATCTGCGCACACTCTGGCTGACCCTGCCCGCCTACACCTGGTGCAGGCAGCTCTAGAGAAGGAGATCAAGGACACCTTGGCCAGCTGGCAGCAGCTGCTGGCGCGTGCAGACCGCATCTTTGTGCAGGCCTCTGTCAGCAATGCTCGCCCCATTTATGGAGGAGACGACGCTGCCTTGCAGCGGCATGACCCCCGGATCAGAAGCATTCCTTTCAACACCAGGTCAGCTTTGCCAGAATGGAACAGGCTGCAAGCCATTTACATTACTGCAATGTCAATGTACATCCCGGGGACTTACCTATCATTGCTGATTTGATACCAACTTCAGAGTCTGTAAGGCAGAAGTATTTGCGCTGCATTCATGACATTGCCTTTGAAGTCAATTATTGCGGTAGTGCAATTGCACATGTACAACAGCCAGAATACTTTCAAACCAAGTTTGCGTAAGTCCTGCGCTGTTCAGCTTGGGCAGAATGCTTCCTGTGGTGCAGGCGGCCCACTTTCTCAGAGGCCAAGCGCGTGCTCTACACTTTGCTGTCTGTCTTTGAGCCAAGCAGTCATGCGCTGCAAGCTTTGGCCGACCGATCAAAGGCAGCAGTCTCGAAACCAGCCAAGCCCTCTCTCAAAAAGGAGGATGCTGTAGCCTCAGTTGAGCCCGAGCCACAGCCCCCCAAAGTGAGCATGGGCGATTGCAATGCATGCATGAGGAAACAGGCGGGTACATGTTTGTCACAGAGGGCATGCACCCCTGGACAATACGCTGATGCTCAAGTGTTGTCAAGCAGCCCTGACCAATGACCAATGCATGCTGGCATCGTTGTGGAACTGAGCACATAGTCTTGGCTGTTGCAGGAGCCTGATCCTCCTCTGCACGAGGCTGCAAAAGCAGGTGATGCTGACAAGGTCAAGAGCCTGTTGGAAGCAGGAACCAACCCTTGTGAGGCTGACAGTAGAGGCAAAGTGCCATATGATGTGGCAGCAGACAAGGCAGTCAGAGACGCATTCAGGAGGTCATATTTGGGCCTCTGTGTGCACTGCATGCCCACGTGTGTAGGGGAACAGAAAAGCAGCAGAGGTGGTGCTGTAGAGACATGCACTGTGTACATCACTCTGAAAAGCAGCTGTGTCTAGCACTTTGTCACGAACCCACACCAAGATGCGGCACAAGACAGGCGCCAGCCACCATCACATGCTGATCATTGGCACTCTGTGCTATCCCAAAGGGCGGTGTGCTCCATGGATTGTGACACCATATGGTCAGCATCTATGACAAGGTGTCAGGCTGGTCTTGTGCTTGGTGAGACCAAGTTGTCCTGGATGCAGGTTCATGGCGAGCCAGCCTGACAAGTGGGACTACACTCTGGCAGGAGTGCCCAGCCCCTTGACTGACGAGCTAGAGTCACAGCAACTAGCCAAACAGGTCATTTGCTGCAGCATCCCTTTGTGCCATCCCGTTGTGCAAATCACTGTCAGCTAGGTCACTTGCTGCAGCACCTGGTTGTGCTATTTGCAGTCAGCTAGGGCACTTGCTGCAGCATCTGGTTGTGCTATTCGCGGTCAGCTAGGGCACTTACTGCAGCACCTCTTTGTGCTCTTTGCAGCCCGCTAGGGCACTTGCTGCAGCATCTGTTGGTGCTATTTGCAGTAAGCCAGGGCACTTGCTGCAGCACCTCTTTGTGCTGTTTGCGGTCAACCTCACCGTTGCATGTATCTGCAAGTTGCAAATGCTTGCGCAGCCGCCCAGCCTGTTGTGCTGCTTGCGGCATTGCTTGTATCTGTGTGTTAATTGCCGCTGCGCATGTCTGCGGTTTTATGCTAAATCTGAACACAGCAGCAACAGCAATCTGAGCAGCGCTTTGCATGAGGAAGATGTGATGTGTGCAACATTCAGGCTGCCTTTCTAGAGTCGCAGCATGTCTCATATTTGATAGGCAAGAGCTGTGCTTGTGGCTAGCCGATAGCAATACTGGACTGGTGATCCGTTGCATGCACGTGAGCCCTTTGGTTGCTCATTTGGTGAGCATGATGGCCATACAGCCCCTCATGTTATGCTTGGAGCTGCACCTTGCGTAAGTAGCAGTATGATAGGGGAGCTTGTTTGCACTTCCTACTGTTTGGCCCCTGATCAGCAGCAGGTGCAGATAAGCTGCAGTCAAAGCACAGCATGCGCTCAGCCTTAGCTGTGTAAGTCATTACACATCATCTGCTCCAAGTTACAACGTCCGTGTGTGTCTGTGGCAGGCTGAGAAGAAGGCAAAGCAAAGGGAGAAAGAGAAGGAGCGCAAAAGAGCTGCGGCTGAGAAAAAAGCCAAAGCTGCAGAAGGCGCCAGAGCAGCTGCCGAGGCTGAAGTTGCTAAAGCAGCTGCTGACGCTGCTGCTCTTGCTGCCAGGTACAAAACCTATTTGACCATGCTATTCTGCGTGCTGCTTGCACTGCACATGCAATGGGTATGCATTGGACAGCCAGTACAGTCACAGATGTTAACTAGACAGGACCTGCTTCTGAACACATTAACACTCATGTCTGTCTTTGGGACATGTCATGAAGGCTGGCAAGCTAGACCAGTCCTATGCAGCAAGTTGGTCACCGTATTAGTTGTGGCCAGTTGCACAATAAAATCCTCACTCTGTATAGCATCAGGCATTATGACAGGGTACTATGGCACGCATGGCATGATCTTAGCTGGAAGCGCTGTGAATGGTCTGTTATAACAATCATGGCAGGCAAGCCTGCTTACATACTGGTTACAACAGCATGACGTGGTCAAGACAGTGATGCGTCTGTCTGCAGGAGTAAGCAAGGCAAAGCAGTGAAGCCTCCAAAGCAATCCAAGACAGAGAGGGAAGCTGGTGAGAAGCGGGAGCAGATGGCGGCAGCTGCAGAGGCTCGCATGGCACGTCTCAAGCTCGCTTCACAGCAGCAACAGCTCTGGTCTTGACACCTAGCTGCCTTGCTGCTCCCCTGTCTCCCTCCAGCACACCACCACTGCGCTGTCACTAGGTGCATTGCCCTTCTTGTCACAGCCTGATGCAACTTGCTTGGTAGTGCAAGCATGAGGTGTCTCAAGCTTGCTTTTCAGCAGCAACAGCTGCAGGTCCTTGGTTGCTTGCTTCCAGCCTTGCTTCCACACGGCTGCTACGCTGTCAAGAGGTGCATTGCGCTTCCTGTCAGAGCCTCATGCAGTTGGCCTGTGCAATGCAAGCATAGCACATGTCAAATCTGCTTTCGATCAGTGTGTACTCTGGTTGTGACAGTCAACTGCCTCGCTGGGCACAATCTTCCTTGCTTCACATGATTGTCTAAATGCGCACACCATGTCTTTTGGACATGGCACCATGCTGTTGTACAAGATGCTTGCAGCACAGAAGCTGATCAGCAAGTTTTTGACGTATTTGTCCACTAGCATTGATGCCCATTTTTGGTGTGAGCTGACAAGTGAGGTTTGTGCAGGGAACCGGCCAGAGGTCCCACAATGCCACTTCAGCTCCACCGCAATTGAGGAGGAAATTAGCAGTTGCAGCATTTGCAGTGGCAGCAGTCCTAATGGCAAGATCAAGGTGAAAGTAAGCAGACCAATTTTGAGAAGACACATTGATACACAGCTTGAAAGTGATAGAGAGATGGTGTAGCTTCAGTGCAGCACAGCAGCTGCAGTGTGTAATACAGCATTGATGGTTCAATCTAGTATCATTGGTTTCAGGTGGATATCAGTTGAACTCCTAATGCCATGACACTGTATGCGATGCAGTTCATGCCTTGGCTCAACAAATTTTGTCTCTTGACGATGATGGCATCCGGTGTAACATACTGCAATTGTAGCACGGTTTGCAAACCTACCATCAAAAGGACCTCCTGCCAAGATGCCAGTCCAGTAATTGCACTTTCAGATGCTGCAGACACTGCTAAACGTGCAGGTTCAAAATTAGCTGATGCCATTTCCGCTTAGCTCATAGCTGAGGTCCGCTCAATGGCTGAAAATTCCTGAGGTCTGACCAGTCGGTGCAGAGCACAGCCTCGGACAGAGCATCTGGACATCCGTGGTTGACTCACTTTAGCTATCATTTGGAATATTCGGCAGCTTCTGTCGAAGCTGTTACTGTCGAATTTCGATTTCCTGAGGTGTTGACTGCAGAGAGCCGTCACCAAGAT
>JAABUO010007586.1_pt1 | contig 12371 bp, 6 predicted proteins | sample 5559291 | NCBI WGS metagenome assembly JAABUO01 (sample SAMN10711878, study PRJNA513372) | rock metagenome | isolation source: Antarctica rocks | place: Antarctica: Victoria Land, Finger Mt sud
TTTTTTAAATTCTTTCGCTGATTCGTATTAATGTTTAAGATTCGTTTAATCTCTGTCATGTTTCTAAAAATTAAATACTCGTTATTAAGTTAAGAATTCTGATATCTGATAGTAATATTCTTTTTAAAACGTAAGCTAGTCATTATAATGAGTTAATGAAATTAGTTTAATAAAATAAATAATGATAAGATATATAAGAAATACTAATGCTATTATTTAACTATGTAAGATGAGTTAACGTGATAAACTATGCGCGTACTTAACTAATGTTAAATATGCAGATTTAATTAACTAAATTAAGTTTAATAAACATATCTCGATCTTAATAATAATGCTCGTTATAAGAAACACACGATGCTAGATTATAATCTTATAATCTTATAAGAATAAATTAAAAAACACACATCGAGTATGATGAGCAGACGAATAAAAGATTAAGTTATGTTACATGCAGAAAATGTGATACTGTAAAAGCTAAAACATAAAGAATTTACTTTGGCTCACGTTAAAGATCTGCGCTCACATGATGCGTTTAATAGCTTAAAGACTAAGCTAGTTTATTATTAATTAAAGTGTATTATATCTGCAAGTTGTTATGTCTTTATTTTAATGTATATTATATAATGATCGATATCTTAATTTAATTAATAAACATGAACTAGCAATAAATAAATAATTTAAACTTTAAAAAAAAATGTCGTCTTTTATAAAACGTGTTTATCAGACGATAAATTCTGTTACTTAAACTTCGCTTAAGTCTTAATGATGCTTTTGCTCTTCTGCGAAGATTATTACTTAAACTTCGCTCGAGTTTAAATAATGCTCTTACTTTTCTACGACAGTTATTACTTAAACTTCGCTCGAGTTTAAATGATGCTCTTACTTTTCTGCGAAAGTTATTACTTAAACTTCGCTCGAGTTTAAATAATGCTCTTATTCTTTTACGAAAGTTATTACTTAAACTTCGCTCGTGTTCTTATAATGCTCTTGCTCTTCTTTAAGATTTACTGTATAAGCTTTAATCGTGAGTTATAATGATTCTTACTTTCGAAATTAACGCTCTGTTTTTATAAAATCGATGAATTCTTATTAATTAAAATATTCTCTGTAAACTTCTTTAATCGAGAACAGATTTTAAACATGTCGTATTATATGTAAATTACGAGTATGATCGTGTTAAAGTTCATTAAAATTATATAATATAACAAACGAGTCGCGAGCACGACTGCAGACAGTTAGAAAACGATTAAGAATAAACATGAAGTTAAGTTTTCTGATTTTCATCATATATAAGATAATGAAAGAAGCTTTTTCGTCTTAAAAAGAATTAATCGTATACGCTTTAACATCTTAAACTTTTAAGTTTAAGACTAAATTTCTTTTTAATAACTGAACTTATGCAGTATATTTCGTAAGAATAACGATGTTTTTAACAGATATTTTAATTTTAGCATAAACCTTAACTAGCGCGATTATTATAATGACTTTAATCTTATTCTACTTAAACTAAAACGCATTAACTCTTATGTCGATCTCATTAACGTTAAGAAATATTAATGATCGTTTTATTTCGCAAAAGCTTCTTAATACGATGATTACGATAATTATGTTAAGTTAAAGTAAGAAATTAACTAAGAAGCGCATTTAATCTTTGTATTAAACAGTGAATATAATATCATTTATGATAAGAATTACGCGATACTATTCAGTAAGAAGAATATAAGAATATTCGAGCGTAATCAGTCGTTTAAATAAGCTTCTGTTTATGTAATACGCGAAGTAATTATTTTTAATCTTTTCTTTCGTTAATCGAAGTTGCTTATTATTATTAAATAAATGCATTAAATCGTTACTGTGAGTTATAATAATAAAGATTTTTGCGTTTTTAACTCTCGCGACTTCTTAAACGATAGTATAATCTTCTTTAAATTTTTTTAGCATAATAATGTTAAAGTTAATCAGTGTGCAAATAACAGCGCTTACGTTATGCTTAAGAATATTTACATTTAGCTTAATTTTAATGCGCTGAAAGAATTTTTAATCTTTTTTATTAAAAGTTTCTTTTATCTCGATTCATTAAAAGTACGAGCGAAAAGTCTTAATAACAGCGTCGCGCTCGATCTTATTATTTCTTTTATTTAACTTAATATTAATAATTCTTTAAAATAAACGATATTCGAATGCGTGATCTCGCTTCGAAGATTAACGTGTAACACGACGATTAAAATCGTCGTAATTTACATTTGTTAAACTCTTATCGCTTTCAGAATTTTCGTAAGTCTCGTTAACTTTTTCATTATTAATTTATATAATTAAAGAATCTTGTGTCTCGTGTTACTTATTATTCTGATTATTCTGTTCATTCTGTTAACTCTGTAATTACGCCTTATTTTTAAAACGATCGCTTAAACTCGTAACGTTTAAAAGTAAAATGTTAAAACTAGCATGATGCAATTTATATTAACGATCTTTAATGTAATGTAAAGTCTTCTTATTCTGATTAATAATCAGATATGTTAATTAATCGTAAAAGATATTTAATAATTAATAAAAAACATTTCATCGTCGTTAAGCGAGATCGTCGTTTACTGAATGAAACGTGCGATTATCTTAAGCGATTATTTAACGTTTAGTGAACTGCGAGTAAATACGAACGATCTTCTTATTCGTTAAATTAATGTCTTTATTTTTTAATCGCTGAAGCTGTTCGTTTAGTTTAAGAACGAATGTATTAACTATGTTATTAAACGAGCTCAGAACTTTAACTTTCTTGCTTAACTTTAAGAATAACATTATGATAACGACATTCATCAGTGTCTTTCTTATCTTAAAGAATTTCTTAATAAGATTAAAATCGTTAAAAAGTTTTTAAAGATATTACATAATTAACATCTGAAACTTATTCAGTTTAATATTTTACTCGATAAGAGTAGTTAAAAGATTTAAGTCTTTAAAGAGAACTGATATAAATTTAGTACGAAGATTCTGACTCATTATAATATTACGAAAGCGACCGTTGTGTTCATATTTTTTCTCGTTAATATGAGTAAAGTTTAAAATTTTAATTATCGCTAGTTTAATTTTATCGAGCTTATTAAACATGATTAAACGAATTAAGATTATGATTAATTCGTTAAAAAGATAATACTGAAGTACATTCTTATCATCATTTTATCGATTACGCTCGCGAAGATCGAACGTTAATTATAACTTAATTAAGCTTTAATCTGTTTTAATAAAAGAATAATAAAGAGCTACGCTCACATTCGTCGTGTTAAAGAAAAGAAACGATTTAATAAGAATGATAGCAATTCATTTATTATTATTAAACTTTATTTTAAAGCGATTCTTTAATTTAAATCAATAATTAAAGCGATTAAAAAGACGTAATAAATTAACATATTTCTTGTTTATTTTCGCGAATGTAATGAGTGCACGCAACTCGTAAGACAATGTCTGAGCCTTCGTAACAAGTGTTTACTGTGCCTTCATTAATTATAATTTAAAGAAATCTTTAATAAGTTAGCATTTCTTATCATCGCGATAAATGCGTCGATACGGTAAATAAATAATTAAATAATTATTCTTTAAAGTCACTTATTTTACTTAAATGATATATTTATTAATTTTAAACAGACTGAATCACATGTTAAATGTTAAAAAGACTCGCTTTATGTTAATATTATTATTAAACTTTCGATATTAATTTATAAATGTATCTTATTTAATCGTTAAGATGAAAACATTTAACTTAATTATATAATCTTTTAACAAATTAAAGATATCTTTAAGTATGTTCTTTATACTCTAAAGAATTAATAAATCTTAACGATTTTTAAGTAAAATTAACTAAGTATGAGCTGAGATCGATTTAAATGTAAATTTAAGAAGGATCATTCATTCTGCTTAACGTAGATCGTTAATCTTTACATTCGCGATATTATATGTGAAATATATATTTTCGAGATATAAAATGCGCGATTAAAACATAATTAAATAATTCATAACGAGAACGTCGCGAATGTCAGAATTTAAATGTAAGCGAAAGACTTAATTATGTAAGATGTTATGAATCGAAAAATAATTTTCGAATAATAATAATATGACTTAATGTAATTTAATGTTAAAGCGAATGCTGAATGCTTAATTTATTAAAATCTCAGTTGTAATCTTATAAGTAACGTAAAGATTATTATTCGAAGCATTAAACGAATTAATTATTAATTTAATTATTTTATTAATGTTAAAAATAATCTTAACTCGAAAGATGACAGACTTAATGTTATAATGCTCAGTTATGTTTACTTTCTGCGTCTTTTTCTTATCGTTTAAAATGAGATTAATGAAATTATTATTCTTAAGCTTCATTGCTTAAGATATGTAATACATAACGTTAATCGCTGCATCTTTCTTTATCGTTATCGCTTTAAACTTTCTTTTAATATCGTAATAAGATGTTTATTAAAAGACGTAAAGTAACGACGTAAGATAACGTTAAGCTGTTAAATGTAAAGAAGTAATAAGATGCAGTGAGATTATAAAATGTACGATAATAAGATAAGATGAGATTATAAAATGTTAAATTCTAAACTAATATAAGTTTAAATTAAACGATTAATCTTAATGATCGCAGCTCGAATTAAGATTATTATTTAATTATAATGAAAGATAAGAATGATTTTAATTAAGATAATTAAAAGATAAGAGTTTATGTAAGCGATTAATTGCTGTAATGTTTTCGAAGTTAAGTTTTTAAAAAAAGCACATACTTAAATAAAGTGAGCAAGATTTCGTTAATGAATTATTTAATCATAACATAATAAAATTATTATTTATCTTTTAGTGAATCACGCTTATTTATCTTATATTCTTTCTTATATTTAAGCTAACGATTTAAAAGAAATGATATAATAAATATCATTTACATCTTTATCGCTTATCATGTTTCGCTCTGAGCATAAGTAAACAAGCTGCATCGTAAACATCTCAGTTACATCTTTAATTATTTATATATTCTTCACGCGAAGTCTTCTCGCGATAATCGTTTATTAACATTCATAATTATACTAAAAACTTTCTTTAAGACGAAAAAGACGAATGTTAATTAAACTGTATTATTAACATCGTTAACAGCGAGCTTACTCGTTATATTCACGAAAGTTTTCAGTGAAAAATATTTAACATTATTATCTTTATTGATTCAAGTATTTATTAATAATATAAAATTCTTTATAACATCTGATCTAGATCGATCTGTTTTAATTAAATATACTCGTATTACGTGAACTTAAATCGTTTCTTATCTCGATAAAAAATATAATAATAATTATTAAGATTAAAGAACGTCGTTCTCGAGTTAATAAAATGTTTCTTAATAACAAAACGACATTAAATATAAAAAGTCGTAATCTTTTCATCGTGAAAATAATGATTCATTAAAAGAAAAAAGAGTATTAATTAACATACGTCGTTAATAATAATCTTTTACGTCTTTATTATTAAGTTTTATATATTCATACATTCATAACAGACGATGCAGTTAAACAGAACGATAATTATTAATAAAGATATTTTTAATAATTAAATTCGTAATGAAAATACGATATGTGTCTTCGTAATTTAATCAGAATCTGTTAAAATAATCAGTCGTTTATATTAAATTAAGGTTTTCATTACTTAAAAAGCATAATTAATCGTCTCTTAGTATTATAACGTCTGTTAACTAAATCAGTATCGTATTATAAGTCATAATGCTTTTAAGCGAATTTGTTTATCACTCTTATTATTACGACTCGTAAAAATGTAATAATAAACGCTTTCATAAGAGCGTCGCGAATTACGACGATTCATTTATTATTAATAAATAAATCAGTTATGTAATTTAATTAAAACGTTTTACATTTATTTATTTAACGATTACATAACTTTTACATTATTATTAATCGCTTTTTAAATATAATCGCGAAGATAAGCTCTCTGTTCGAAGTTTTCATGAATAGTACGACTTTAACATCTTATTATAAAGTTACATTTAAGCGTTTAACGATGCGAATTATAATTTACATAATTAAAAAACGAGATGACGATCGTCGTAAAATCATTAAAATGTAATATCATTATCGATTCAGCAATAAAGAAAGCTAAAGAATTTTATTTAAGTTAAGACGCTAGAGAACGACATTCTTAAGTTAAAACAGATTTAAAGAATCGTTATTTAAGTTTATTAAATCTTACACACTTTAATTTTTTAAACGTATTACATAATTTTACTTTCTTCTTAATCGTACTTTATATTACTTATAATTTATTAAACATCGAGCAACATTATCATAAAAATAATGTTAACTGAACGCATGCAAAACATTACGATTAATGCTAAACAAGCTCTCATTACTCGACATGTTAAGAGAAAGAGAGATATTACTTTCGAACTTCATTCATCTTTTAAATTTATTAAAAAAGTAGTCGTAAAAAGAATATTAAATGTTTTAAAATAAATAAATAAAACAGAGTCATGAAACAAAAAGTTTAATTTAAAAAACATTAAATATCTTCTTAAAGATATTGTTTTATTTACTGATCTGAACTTACGAATTAAACGCGACACATAGTATTAATTCGAGATCGTCTTAAATGTTAACGATAATAATTAAAAGAACAGAATTCATTCTAAAATATATAATAAAAAGAAAAACGAGAACGTGATCGAGAAGCTTATAGGCTTTCAGAATGATGATTTAAATGTATATAATCTGTTTTACGTTGTAAACTAAATAATCGTATTTAATAATAAAAAGATTTCACACGACTCAGATACAAGAGTATTTAATTATGCGAGCGAGTTTAACTTCGAGCTTTAACGTAGTCATTAATCTCGTTTAATCTTTAACTAATATATTAACTGAAATTATACGCATTTTTCGTTTTGTAATTAAATTATTATTCGTTACTTCGATTAAACACTCGAGATGTTAAAAACGTTAAAGAAACGTAACGATTAAAGAAATCTGAAGAATATATTATTTCATTTATGAAATAGCGACAAGAGAGATTTCGTCATTAAACTGATTAATTCATGAACTCGTAAAGATCTTAACGATTATATTACAAATGATGATATTTCTCTTAAGCTTAAAGTATTAAAAAAAGACAGAGAGATACGAGTATTAAGAAATGAAATCTTAATTATCATTTCGAGTTGCTTTTTTGTGTATTAATTAATTTATTACTTTCATTTAAATCAGCGATATCATTCGTGCGAAAGCGCTTAAAGAATAAACGTAAAAAACAGTTACAAAGAGACGAATCATACATACTCGATCTTCTTACTCGTTAACGATATTATTACGAGTAATGCAAAAACTTTAATCGCATCCGTTATTAATAAGATATAAATCATTTTTATGAAATGATAAAATCGAAGATAATACGATATTAAGTAACAGTAATCGCGAGAGATGACGAAGAGATTAATTATAATAATTCTTCATTCGATTTAGTCATTAAACGACTTTATTCGTTCTTAAGAAATGAAGATTCATTTGTAAAATCGAAATCTTCGTTAAGTAATTAGTTTATCGCGAGCACTATTTATGACGCGATATCATTAAGTACGCTCTCATCGACGTTAACGTCTGCAGTAACATATAGTTTATTATTATACGCATTATAATCGAACTCATGATTTAATTATTAATAATGATAATAAACGAGTTTAATTAAAACGTGTCGTTAAATGCATTAAAATTCTTATTATCACTTAAATAAGTAATTAACGTCACACGAAGAATCATTAAACGAGAAATTCTTCGAAATAAAATTACATTATCTTTAATGTCATCTCATCGTTAATAATCATCTCCGCTTGTTACTGTCGCTTATTTAATTAATGAGCTCATCTTTACGTTTAACGATTAATTAATCTCTTCGTTTAAATACGAGTCTTTAATCTTCGATACTCGAATTCTTTTAATCTTCATTACACATTAAATAGCGATAAATATAAAATCTAAGCAGCTTCGCATTTATGATAAGCTCAGAAAAAGCGACGATGAGCTTAAACGTAATTAATATAATATCAGAAAGTTTAAAAGAAAGATGAAAAAGATAAATGCATAATTATATATCTCTCGAGTTACTTATTAAGTCACGATAAAAGCGAGATAAATGAGAACGATAAGATAAAGTTTATAAACTTTAAAGATTGCTTCGACTTAAAATATATAACACTTTAATAATCGTTATTCTCATTTCATAAAAGATTTAAATGATCGCATTCTGAGCGATAATAACTAATTCGCAAGAATAGCGATGATAATTATTTAAGTAATTATTTTTATTTTATTTACGATTTAGCTAAATATAATTTATATGATTTATATATTTATCGAGCCGGAATTAAAATTAATAACTTTTAATGATTCATTAACATTGCGATTAACATTATTTAATTTATCTCGTTATTAACATTTTATGCATAAATTAATAATTAAGCGTAAGAGATTTTAATAATTCGTCATTTTTTCGTACAAGTTATATAATAACATTAATCGAAGATTTACAAATAATGCAGCGCGTCTGTTCTTCGTGTAAGACGAAGATAAATAACATTAACGAGCTTAAACGTTATCTTTATTATTGTTATGTACGCTTACATGATTAATCGCGAAAGATTCTTTAATAAAAGTTATTATTATTATTAAAATCATCGTTATGCGATTTAATGCAGCTCATTTAACGCGATCACGAGATTACAGAATGAGATTTAAACTCGAATAATTCTTATAATAAAAGCGTTCAGACGAACATTAAAAACGAGAATTAAAAATGCATGTTAATAAATGATTTCGCAGAGAAGCACATAAACACTAAGATGAATAGCGTTAATATAAATTAAAATGTAAAGCGTATATCGTTAAGAATCGAGACGATATAACTTTAAACTAAACTTCTTTTTACATCGTTAACGCTTCGAGTTAAAATCTTCGTTAAGATAATTAATCGTGATATTAAAATGACGATTAACGTGTTAAAAAAGTATTAAAATCGTTAAACTCGAATTCTTAAACGATTAAGAACAAAAATAATAATTAATATTATTCATTTCAGTGCGAAGCAGATTACGCGTTCGCTTACTGACTTCATTAAACGAAGATTATTAAAGACAGTGTTCGACGATTTTTTTAAAACTCGCGCTTACGAGTCTTACATTAACATGTTAACTTTCACGACGCGAACGAGTAACAGGCACTTTTATATCAGATTTCGTATAATGTTAAAAATAATGAGTAACATTCTTAAACGTTCACAGTTAAATTCAGTTACGAAGAAGTTTAAGAAGAGCAGCATTACATGTTATATCGCGATATCATCGAGACACTTTAATTCTTATTAAATCATTTATCATTTTAAGACGAGTTAATTTACGTATCAGTTTAACATTATAATGTCGATAATTATTAAGTTTACGATAAAATGCATATTGCTAATTAATAATGAAAGACGCAGAAGAAGCTTTTTAATGATGATATTATAATATTACTGTTAATTTTCATTAATAAGATAATTTTAATTAAGCATTAAAGCGATTTATTTACATAATTTATATTTTTAACGATAGAAAAACTAAATCAACGCATAAAACATGCTTAAAAACGGTCGAGACTGATTTTTCTGAGATTTTTTCTCATAGTTAACAATGACGACGACGATATTAAGTTAAAGATTTAACACATAACGTTATTAATCATATTTAAGCGTACGTTAAACACGTATTATTATGCATTAATATATTATCTTACACGAAATAATCGTTAAAGCTACGATCAGAAACGACATTTCTGTTCTTTACGCGAATAATAAAATAAAATAATGTTATTTAATAATCGTCAAGTTCATAATGAATTACGAGAAACAAGTATTAATTATAAACGTTAAGATGAATTAACATTATTTTATTTATTAAGTGTCATCTCATGAACGTAAAAATTTAAACAAGACATGATTAATTCGAGCTCATGCGTTTACTAGAAATTAATAAAAGTAATAAAGAAAAAACAGCTTAATCGAGAATGATTCTGCTTAAATACATTCAGTGAGAAACTTTATATGATTACATATGTTTATTAATATTCACGAGACAATAATGATAAACGTGTTACATTAATTATTTAAGAGAATCGTCTCGTATTTAATATTATGACTCAGTTAAATCATTAACGAAAGCGTTTATATAAGTCGAAAAAGAAAAGAAACTAAATTAATTCTAAACGATGCATTAAAAACAGCTTAGCTAAATTAAAGATTTCGCGTCATTTCGTCATTTAAAGACATGAAGAGATTTTTTAAATATAGTACGATTAAGTAATGAACTGATGCAGATTAAAAGTTAATTATATGTTAATTTATTTTAATCATCGCATCGCTTCTAATCACGAAAGCGTTTACAACGATTTATTTCGCTCGAGCAATAATAAACTTCGTAATATTTGCTTAATATCATTCGCACGACGAAGAAACTCTTTAATATCTTAAACATGCGCTTTTTCAATTAAATAAATTAAAGAACGTTTATCGTCATTTGCGATCTGAGTATTCGAATATAAACGTTAATCATTTTAACATTCTTAAATTACACGTTATGATACATTATGTAAGTTAGATTCGAAGATATGATAATGTTAATAATTTTAATACAGAGCACAGTAAGACTGCATATAAGTATTTAATAAAGATCTTTTTCGATCGCATTAACAAACGAGACACGTTTTAAACGTAGTTATTGCATCATAATATTCGATATTTAAATCTTCTTACGATGAAAGATGTTCTTCTTCATAAAAATATAAGACAGAGTAAGATTAACAAGCATGCATTAACTGCTATGATAACACGATTCAGTTAAGCCTTTAGTCTTCGTAAAATTTAAGACGCACTTATTCGCGAATAATATAATTAAATACAAGAAACAGAACTTAATTTAAAGTTATAATGTCACGCATCGATCTTAATTAGAATTCTGAACATGAAAAAGTTTCTTAACGCGTTAATAATCTTCGTGCGCGAGTGTCGTAACATAATTAATGAAAAAGTCATATCAGACAAAAAGTTAAATTAAAAGAAGAAAGACTCGATCTGAATTAAATCATATTACGTAAGCGTTCATGAGTTACTTTAATGCTGAAAACGAGACGAAAAAGACGTTAACGACTTAAAGAATCTGATTAGCGATAAAGTATATTACTTATCGAACTGATAGAAAAAGAAGAAAGTTTAAAAACGTGATTATGTCATAATTCAGAAAAGATTAAAAGAAGCGATTAAAGCATTAACTCTGCTAAACGATCGACTATTTTATTAGCTACAGCTTATTCTTTTCATTATAAACTCGTTGTGACGAGATAATAAGAGTAATAAGCTACGACATAATGACGTTCTCGTCGAATTACTTAAACTTCGCAATAAAAGAATTTAACATGCTATGCATGAAATGATTAAGATAAAGCATTAATTTAAAGATAACGTTAAAAATTCTCGTTCGCTCGAAGCTAGTTAATTTTTTCATGCGCATACAATTCTGAGAAGTATGTATATTGTATCAGTAAACGATAATCGTAACGAGTTAAACAAAAACAAGTTCTTTTACATTAATAACTTCAGCGATTAAAATTCATATAACTCGATTTACGAGAAGAATTTCTTACATAAAGAAACAAGAATAGCAGAATACTACTTTAAACGCGAAAGCTGAAAATATTTAAAATTAATTTAATCTTATCGCAGACGAAAACTAAACAATGTATATATATTACGCTTATGTCTCAGAGCATATACAAAATCATTAAAGTTAACGATGCTACACGACTAATTAATTAAGAAATATAATTGTTTCTTAACTTTACTTAATTAAATTTTTCTTAACGAATAAAAGTCTTAGCTACGAACTAATAAGAATTAAAATTAAAGTTAATCTCACAAGAGCTGTGTTCGTATGAAATATACGTAATAAATAAAGCTTTACTCGTCGCAAGAATATTATTAACTATAAATTTAATATTATGAAGTTAATCAGTTAAAGTTAATCGTATTAATGAATTAATTTAGAAAATTAAATGAACTTAATAATCGCGAGCGATTATATTATAAAGATATTTAAACGACTTAATAGTAAACTTTAAATAATTAGTATGTATTTCATAAGTCTGATTAAGAGCTTAAGTAATAAGCAGATCATTAAGAGCTGACGTTAATTATTACATGAATAAGATGTAGCGAGTATGACATTAATTAAATTCTGAAGTTATGAATTGTTAACGCTAAAGTTTTTTTATAATAAGCGCAGTCGTTAGTCATCGACGCGAAAAGATTTAATA
>JAABUO010007588.1_pt1 | contig 12370 bp, 20 predicted proteins | sample 5559291 | NCBI WGS metagenome assembly JAABUO01 (sample SAMN10711878, study PRJNA513372) | rock metagenome | isolation source: Antarctica rocks | place: Antarctica: Victoria Land, Finger Mt sud
GGATGCGCGCCCGGGCGCCGGCGTGGCCGAGCTGGATGCGCTGGCGGAGCGCGTCAGCGGCCTGCACAGCGCCGTAGCGCACCAGGAAGTGAGACTGGACGCCCTGTGCGCGCATGAGAGCCGCACGCAGCGACGGCCCAGCGGCGCTGGCGATGCGCCGGTAGCCGCTGCCGCGCCGCTCGGCGGTCAGGCGCCGGCGGCTGTCCCGGAGGATGCCGAGGCGGGCCGGCCGGCCTCAGGCGGTGGCGCGCAGGAGCCCAGGGCTACCGCACCAGAGGGAAGCGCCGGCGCAGCGTCCGCAGCACAGGGCTCAGCGAGCATGAGCGTGTCGGATCAGCAGGCAAGCGTCTTACCCTCCTGCTGTTGCGCTGCCGCATTGTTGGTGAAGTGCTGCGCCATTCGTCTGCCTGCCATGCACAACTGCAGAAGCATGTCAGCATTTGCATTGTGCACAGCATCAGGCAAGATAACTGTGCAGCCACAGCAACGCTGCACGTGTTCTGTGTAGGCAGGGCTGGCGGACCCGGTTGTGCCCGTCGCCATGTTCTCTGTGGCCACGGAGTCGCTGGCGGCGCGCCTGCAGCCGCTGGAAGCAGCAGTGGCCAAGCAGGCACTGCCGACGGGCCCGGTCGTGCTACAGCGCACAGCGAGCGGAACGGGGCCGTATGCTGAGCGCATCACAGCGCTGGCGGCATTGCTCGATGGCGCGTCCTTGGCCACGCACAGCGCTGGCAGCTGCCCTCTGTCTCTCGAGCAGCGACATGCGATGCACCCCCTCTCGTGCGCTTGAGCATGCAAACATGCTGGCAGCATGCTACCCTCGAACTTCAGCGGTGCGCCTGGCTGCCTTTGGCGACGGCCCCTGGTTTGGCCATGCAGGGCTGCGCGCGGAGGTGCAGGCGGTCAAGGCCGGCCAGCGCGACTTCCAGCAGGGCGTCCAGCAGGCCCTGGCTCTCGGGGGCGTGAGGCTCCCGGCAGCACAGGCTCAGCCCGCGGCAGCACAGCAGCCGCTCCCAGCAGAGCCGGCCCCTGGCGCGGCTGGTGCTGCCGCGCCCGAGCCCCCCAGCGGCGCCGTCGCGGCGCCTGCCGCAGAGACGGCTCTGACTGAGCTGCAGACGCTGCGCAGCGCGCTGGGCGTCGTGGTGACCGCGACGCATGCCATGGCCATGCACAGCTGCCCCCGGCCGGCGTCCGCACCGCGCAGAGCACGTGCTTCAATGAACATGTCGCGCGGCAGCCTGGCCAGGCGGAGAAGCGATGTGACAGGATTGTTGCAGCTCCCTGCAACAGTGCCTGCTGCCACCCAAGCCGCCCCGGCACACCCAAGTCACGATGCCACATGCGGACCGGATGTGCTGTGCGGGCATGCAGCCTCTGCCCTGCAGGAGCTGACAGCCGCGCTTGCGGCCGGCAGCATCGGCCACAAACTGGATAGCGGCTCCGTATCCCAGGTCTGCTGCAGCTGATGCCTCGCCCTGAACGCAAGCATCATGCGAGCTGGATGCCATCCTGCTTTGCAGCATCTCAACAAACAGCATGACCAGAGCATGATGAAGCTGAATCAGTGCAACCTCTGCCAGCGGAGTTGGCCAAATCACATGCCTGACATTCCCTGTTGTCTCTCTTGGGTAGGCGCGTCAAGCATGCCCAAACATGTGACAGCACGTGATTGAAGGACGCTCGAGCATCCCATGGGGTGCACCAGGAGCGTACGGAAGGACCCTCAGCAGGCGTGGCCTGGCCAGCGTCCCCTTCCGGGGCTGTGGAGCAGGACAGGCAGAGAGGCGGCCCAGCCAGGGAACATGCGGCAGGACTGCGACCGGCGGCTGGGGAGTATGCGGTGCTTGCCAGCCGGCCACTGCTTGGTTACAGGTGCGCAGTGGTACCGGATGGCAAGGCCAGTGCCAGTATCGACCACACCTGCACAGCATGCATAGAAAAGTACCTCCACCTTTCACGGCTTGACTCTGTGGATGGTGATGCAGGAATGCCGCATGGGTGGGACAGAGCCTTGCGCACGTTTTGCTTGGCGCAGGTGTATGTCGTGCGACCGCAGCTTGCTGGCTCTGGAGAGCGACGCAGGGCCACACATCGCGCAGCCAGGCTTTCCCAGCACCGCCGTGGAGTACGCGCGCGCAAACGGCATGGACCCTGAGAGTAGCCCTCCCCCACAGCGCGCCCTGCAACGGCCCCACACGTCTGGCACCATGGGCAATGACGGCCTTTATGGGAGCACCAGCGAAAGGCTGCGCGGAGCGCAGAGCTGGTGCGTATTCCGTGCTTTGTATACATGCCCTCGTCGTGTTCAGCTTGTTGCTTCCACATGTGACCTCCCAGCTTTGGTTGGCCGCAGCGTTGCACGATGTCCCTGTTCTGCCCCCAACCATGGGTCGTATACCAGCAGGCATGCCCCGCCCCCTGAGCTGCTGCCGCGACAAGACCTTGGACCGCGCTTGCCGCCTGGCGGCTGGCGGGCAGCGGGCACAGGCATGCACCTGGGCAAGGCACGCGCCAGCACAGCACATGGAGGCCCCCGCCAGGACGACACCCCGGGGCTGCGACGAGCACGCATTTCCCAGTGATGTTATTGTAGGGAGTTCAGGCTAGCAGCAGACCAGAGACACCAGTGCTGGTGACATAGTTGGCAGCAGGCCGGGACCGCCCGCGTAAGGTACTTTTATTAGTATTACATCTGGAATACTTTGTTGCTGTAGAGAAGCTGTTTTCTTACATGCACGCAGCCTCATTCGTCACAGGTGTCTGCTTGCAGCACTGCGTACAACACCGCTCTTGAGCTGGCACTGCACATGTGTTACACATTTCACCTCTCTTGCAAAGCAGTGCTGTGGCTCCCAACGATTCCTCGCAAAGTACAACCTTGTGGCCTCACAGGCTGGCCAGAGCGCTGGGCGAGGCTGCGCATACCCACAAGGCAATATGAGGCATCTGCAAGCTTGTTGACATGGAGCTGCTGTGCATGCATTCATGTGCGCACCGCCGCCCAGGCCATACGGCTTTGGAAAGCCGCCGCCGCGCGCTTGGCCTGAGTTGCCACTCAGCAGCTGGCGCAGAGGCCGCTGCGTGTCTGAGAAATTTCTGGCATTGTGCCGCGGGGACACTGCTCCGAAGCCATGCTTGCCCATGCCCAATCCCCGACTGCCACTCCTGCACAAGCCCCAACCTGTTTGCTTGAGCAGCACAACAGCATCATACAGCAAAAACATGCACATATGCAGCAAAGGCGCACAGCTGTTGCTGGTCATGGTGCCTGCTTGAGCAGTTGAGGAAGCCTGCGTGCAGCAGCACAGCGCCCTCAAGCAGCTTGTACACGATGATGTGCAGCATGTACATGATGATACAGCTATGACCCTTACAATGCTCACCAGGGAGTGCGCCCTGGTTCCCCACCAGGCCCGGATCGTATCCGTGCTGACCCGGCGCCAGGAAGACCTGCTTGCGGTGCACAGTTGTGACCTGCATGCACGGACGCGGCTGTGTCAGCACTGGCGCTGTAGCGGATGCAAACACGCCAAGTGCCGTGGGGCGTGCCACGCGGTTGCCGCCAGGCTGATCGCGAATGAATCCGAGGTTTGGCGGGGTGGTCACATGCATGCCGCGGCCGACACCCAGACTAGTGCCCTCGCCCATGCCTCGCCTCGCAGCCTCGTTCGCGCGGAGCCGCTGATTTTCATGCTGCTCCTGAACCAGCAAGCTTCTACATGTCATTCAGGGCCGCCTCTCAGGCTTGGTGTACATGCAATATGGTCACAGGCGTCTGCACACCTTCTGGCACATGTCTGCAGCTTTGCGCGCCTGCAAGGCACAGCTACTTGTCAAGTGCTAAAGTGACGACAGGTCCGCGAGCACACTGGTGCCAGAGATGCTACCATACCTGCTGAGCCTTCTGCTGATACTTCTGCAGCAACTCCTGCTTGTCTGCTGCGAGCTGGTCCCGCTCCAGGCTGACGTCTCGACACTTACGCTTTGCCTGCAAACAGCCAAGCTGTGTCTGCACACTGGCCCTCCAAGCGAGCAGGGCTGCCCTACACGGAGCAGCACGCGCACCGCTGTGTAGGCGTCGTGCACCTCCTGCAGCTTGCGCTTGCAGGCCTCCTGGGTCTTTACAATCTTGGCCTGCAGCTGCTGCTCGCGCAGCTGCGCAACCAGGTTTGTCTGCTGCACGTAGAATTGGATGGCGGCAGCGGCGCTGTTGAGTGCCGTCTCAGGTTTCTGACCGCAGAGCGCAAGCTGCGCAGCACGCAGCATACCTTGGAGGCTCTGCAGCATATTGTGTAACAGCCAGCGATAGTCAGCTTCCGACTGCGCTGCAACGCACCTGGAAAGCGCTCTCGCCTTGCAAGACATGCACCAGCTTCACCGTGCTGCAGCGCTCCAAACGCGCAACTCAGGGGTCTTCATTGTGGTACCACTGCGCTGTTTGCTAAGCAGCATGGGCCTTACCTCTTCGAGATGGCCTCTTCACAGACTGGACATATGCAGTCGTTCTCAAAGATCTTCTGCGCACAGGGGATGCCTGCGCACTCTCGCCATGTTTCAAGCGCTCTCCAGGTCAGCTTTGCTCAAGCAAGCCATGGCCTGAAAATGGGGCGCACAGAACAGGTGCGCGCAGGTGGTTGCTACGGCCTGGCTCTTAGGCTCAAGCTCTGTACTCCAGCACGCATTGCACTTCATTTAGCCGGTACAGCTCCGGTACCTGGCCGTAGAAGGGTGGGGCAGCAGTGTGCAGCGCATTCTCTCTACTACTGCTAGTTGCCTGGAGGAAACGCGCCGAGCAGGTAATGGTTGCTGGCACGCCTTAGACGCAGGTGCATTGCAGCTGTCTCGGGTTGTGGCAAAGCGCAGGGGAGTAAGCATCAGACACCGTGTGGGGTCGATTAAGCTTGGCTCTTTGCAGGCGGGGGGTCCAATAGTCCCCAGGTAGAGCGGGCCCCACAAGGTGTTCCCCCCAGGCTCTGCCGCGAGGCAAAGTGCTTCTTCGCGCTCAGCTTGCTTCTCAACAACAAAGACTGAGGATGCTGGTGCCTGATACACTGCGCAACCTCCAGGTCATCTTGCGTTCCTGCTCGCAGTTCCGCCTGACTCCTTGCTCTGTTGTGCCCGTCAACAGCAACAGGAGCGTGCTGACCGGCATGGTCAAGTGACAATTCCTGCTATACTTGGGTCGCCGTTGTTTTGTGCAAGGAAGGCTTCCTCCAGGCGCTGGTACTCCAGCTCCGCAAGGGCCATTTCCTCCTGCGTGCATGGTGCATCAGACACCGTCTAAAAGCTGTAACCCTCCATCCGTGCACCCTGTATGTGCTGCACTGCACAACAGGCAAAGCAGGGCAACGGCGAGGCTGCGCACCTCCTCAGTGGGTCCCGCGGCTTTGCCCGCCGCCTTTTCCTCCTTGGCATGTTCCGCTGCCTTCTGCTTGTCTGCAGCCTCCTGCACGCTATGGAGATGGCGTCATGGCTGTGCGCGGCTGTCCACCCACCCCCCCCACAGCAATTTATACCACCTCTTGCTTGATGGTTACAGCAATCAAGCAATCATGCACACCGATTGACTGGGGCGTGCCTTGAGCAAACGCGCGCGCTCGGGCGCGCGCGCAGCAAACCATGCGATGCGGGCCGCCTCGCGCGCAAGCAGCGCAGCCATGCTGCTCGTCTCGCTCGCCCCGCGCCGCCGCAGGCTGCGCGGCAGCTCCATGACGCGCGTAACACCCATGCCATCGCCTGTTCAACCCGCACCAGCCTATTCTTTTGCTGCTACTGGACATGTGTCCTCTCCTGCTAGCAGCCATTGCAATGCTGCTATGCATTCACGTTGCATGCTCGTTTTGGTTGCAAAAGTGGATGCTTGCGCTTATCTGCCTGTGCTACCTGTGTCAGGTGCTACCTGTGTCAGGCAGGCACGCGCACCGACCGCCAGCAGCTGCTGCGCCGCGCGCACTGAGGCTGCGCCTGCAGCCGAGCCGATCGAGGCCGGTGTGAAGGCCAGGCTGGTGATGGCGGCAGCGGATGGCGCAGCAAGCAGCGACGGCTCGTGGCTGCGGTCCAGCAGGTCCCACACCTCCAGCACGCCATCTTCCCGGCCCGCAAAAAGGACGGCTGCGTTGCGCAAGCATGATGTGAGGGGGCAGGTGAGTAGGCATGGGGCCTGGCAGGGGGCCAGAATGTCGCAAGACATCAGGCTGTTTCGTCCACGGTGATCAGTCACACAAAACAGTCCTGACGAGGGACTGCTGGGCTTGCATCAGCTTATTGTGTGCTTTGCGTCCGATGAGCCTCATTGGGCGCTGCACAGATACGGGCAATGCAACGGTCATGTGTGAAGTCTGCGTTATGTGCCACGATACCAAGTGCGCGGGGGGGCCGCGCCAGGGCGCGTGGGGCTCCAGGCGGCGGCGCTGTACTGCGCAGGCGCGGCGGGCGACTGCAGCAGCGGCGCGCTGGTGCCCTCGCGCCAGACGGCCCATGTCCATGCGCCCGCGCTGAGCAGCACGTCGTCATGGAACGGCGAGCGCTGCAGCGCGGCCGCGCCACCGGCGTGCACGCGCACCGACGGCGGCGCGCTGGCCTCCTCCCCTTCCGCGTTGGCCTGCAGGAGGCACATGCTGAACACGGATTGCACCCCGCCAGATGGTGCGTCACCAGACGCTCGTCCTTGCAGGTTGAAAGGGGCGAAAAGGTAGCGCCACGCTGACAATGCATGCTGCCAAACATGCAGCACGATTGCAAAGGGGATGACAGGGGAGGTGTACTAGATGCGCCATGCTGTCAAGGCGTCCATTCCAGAGCTTCCAATTCCCCATCTGTACCTCTACCATGTGGCCTGCCGCGCCTTCTGGAGCGCGTAGTCTGCCCAGACGAGCTCGCCCTCGCGCGAGGACACCGCCACGGCAGACTGGGCCGCCGGGCCCTTGGCCGCAAAGCTCAGGCGCACGGCGGGCAGCGCGCCCCCCAGGCGCGCGCGCAGCGCCAGCGCAAACGTCGGCCGCCACTCTGACTCTTCCGTGTCCCTGCCAGGCGCGCGCGCTGCTCGGCGTCTTGCGCACGCGAATACACGCGCAGCGGCGCCGGCGCGAGCGCATTGCCCAGCACTGCGTACGCATACGCGCATGTGCTGCAGCGGGGCGCACGCCGACGCACTTCTTGGGTCGGCGGCGGTGGGAGCTGCTCCGCACGTCCCAGAACAGCACGCGGCCGTCCGCGGAGGTCGTCGCAAAGAAGAAGCAGTCTGCTGGCCCCAGTTTGGCGCCCTCCTCCGCCTGCGGGCGCCGGCGCCCAGGCCACCATCGGCACCAGTCCCTGTGCGAGGCTCCACAGTGAGGCAGACGGCCTCAAGCCACGCTGTGAAGCAACCGCGCTACTCGTTGGAAATAGGGGTGGAGCACGCTTTTTTCCGCAGTGCAAAGATGCCAAGCGTGTGGCCCCAATACAGCGAGCTGCTGACACCTCCGGGCACCGAGCCAGACACGCGGACACAGGCAAGCTGGTAGCCAGGCCCAGGAGCACCGTGGGGGGCCGGCTGCCCTCCTTGGAGATGCGGACGCCCGGGAGCCAGTGCAGGGCGGTGACCGGCGCGCGGTGCGACAGCTCCAGCATGGAAGTGAACTGTGGCGCCACCTTGAGCCCATGGCCCGGCTCGCTGCCGGTGCCCTTGGCGCTTGCCAGTTGCACCTGGGACCCAAGCAGAAGCGCCATAGGTGTTCGCACTTGGCAGCCGCTGAATATGCAACCATGCAGGTCACGCAGGTTGACAACAATGCTGTACTTGTTGTCGGCAGGCAAAACACTGGCAAGTCGAGCTGGTGTTTCCCCAGACAATCTGCTCGCCTCTGAGCGTGCCTTACGGGCACGACTCACAGGCAGCTATGCAGATCCGCTAGCCTATCATCATGTTGACGTTGTAGCCATGCAGAGACATGGGTTGCTACCTCTGCCGCACTGGTGTCCCATAAGACGACCTGGCCAGTTGCGCAGCCGCCCGCCACCAGGTGCGGCGTCGCCGGGTTCACCTGGAAGCACCCCACCTGCACCAGCCATGCCGAGAGAGGTTTGCCAATAGATAAATGTGCGCCTGCATGCAGTCTGGCATGCATGTCTGTCCGACAGCGTGCAGAGCAGCACGAAGCGGAGGCACGGCAGTCCCGACGCCCTGAGCTGCAAGGCGCATGGCGCGCCTCCACCGCGCTCTCCAGCACGGCCTCAGGGCGGATGGGGTCGCGGAACGACCACAGCAGGACGCCGTGCGCGGCGCCGTCGGCCGGCAGCTCCTCCGCGCATGCGACCGCCAGGACCCCCTGCCGCGCGCCTTCAGCGCCGTGCTGGGGCAGGCGGGAGCTTGCACTGCCTTCGCACCCCGCGGTCCTGCATCAGCCTTGACTGACGCTGCACCATGCCAGGGTGTTGTTGCGTGTGCGGCTGCTGTTCAGCGTGTGCATCGACACCTGGGTGGGAGCAATGCGCCGTCCAAGGCACGTGGCTTCTGCAGGCAGTGCTGCACGCATGCATCCGCACTTCAGGCCATGGGCATTGACCTTGCAAGGTTTGAGCGGAGATGAGCAAGGCGGCACGCCATCTGCCTCGCTGCGGCTATCCACTCTGAGACCGAAAGCCCCAGGCGAGCCAGCTGCGAGGAGCAAGGAGCAGACCTTGCGGTGCGGCAGCCACTGCAGCGCGGCCACGCAGCGGCCTTTGCTGTGCGCGAGGTCGGTGAAGGACTGCAGCTCCGCGATGAGCGCCTCCGCGCGCCCGCCCGGCGCGCCGTCCTCGTCCGCGAGTGCGGCCAGGTCGTCGCCCAGGATGTCCACGGCCGCGTTCTCCGCCAGCGCCGCCTCCCACCTGCCCGCCCCGCTAGCCGCTCACAGCCTGGGCTGCCCGCTCGGCACCCAGAGAGCGCGAGTCGCCCGTTGCTGGCGCCCGGCGGGGCGCGAGCCGTCGCCCGCAGCCGCTATCAGCCTGAGCTGCCCGCTCGGCGCTCGATAAGCGCAAGCCGCCCGTGCTGCTCGTGACGTGTGCCGGGCGTCGGGGCGCTCACCTGGCTTGCATGCTCATGCGCATGCTCCTGTGCATTGTAATGGGCCTGGCAGCGTCGACGAAGCGGGGAGGGCGCACCGAGGACGGATGCACTGCAGGAAGCTCGTGAAGTCCGCCGACGCGAGGACGGCGGCCGTGGCGTCAGCGTCGAGCTCGCGTGGCGCGTACTGGCTGTAGTTGCGCCGCAGCGGCTCGCCCGTCGCCTGCACTTGCGCCTCCAGCAGCGCCGGCGCGCTCTGCGCGCACAGGCCAGGGCAATCAGCAGTAGAGCCCGGCCTTTCGCGCTCCCTTATGTGCAGCCAGAGAAACGGCCTCCTGGTCAGCTCGTAACATTCACATGCGTGTATGTGGGGCTGGCAAGCAGCGCACTTGCACTTGGAAATAGGTCTGGGTCGTGCCACCAGGCAGACGCATGGACACGTGGGCCAGCCAGGTGCGCCAGGGCACGCCTGAACCGCAGCATCCACCTCCCGGCGCTGCACGAGTGGGCCCAGGTCGACCGGCGGGAGGCCCTGCATGCTGGGCGAGTCCCAGAGCGCCTCGGCCGGCAGATCGGCAAATGAGCAGGGCCGCCCAAAATGCCGCCGCGCGCGCTGCGCACGGACCCGCGTGCGCGAGCAAGGCTCGCACACGGCGCCCGCTCGCACCTCCTCATCGCTGCCCTGTAGCAGCCAGCCCAAACTGGGTGAATGGGCAAGCGTTTCCGGTATTCAGCCTGGCGCAGTCTCTTGCAGCCGCTGGCCTGCGTACAGGCGGGGCCGTCGACACCAGGGTGCGCACCAGGCACGTCCAAGGCCTGGGCTGCAGCACGCGACGCTTGCGTGGCAGCGCGGCGTGTGCGGGGGCCTCCTCCGCAGCCCCCTCGTCCTTGCCCTGCTGCTGCAAAGCTGCCGCGGCGGCTGCAGCAGCCCACTGGTCGGCGGCAGCCCTTGTTACCGCCAGCTGCGCGCGACAGCGCCTTGTGTAGGCTGCAGGTCAAGTGCAACATCTCCATATTTGCAGTCCTGAGGCTTCGGTCCGTGCGTAAGCGGGGTCGCGCCTCAAAGTTGTTGCCGTCGCCGTAGGTGTTGTCGGGGTTGCTGCGCAGCACGAGCGGGTCATAGTCGGCGGCCTTGATGAGCGCGCGGTGCGCATGGAAGTCTGATATTGCGCCGCGGAACTGGATGTCCCGGGTCAGGACCGCCAGCGGCACGCGCTGATCATGCGAGACATCCTGCGACGGCTGCAGGCCCAGTGCGTCCAGCGTGCCGCCTGCCACCCACACAAAACACCTGTGAGCTGAGTGCGCTCGTGCGTGTGCACGAGCTAAGTGCGTGGCGGCTCCGTTTCGTCCTGGGATGGACGCTTGCGGATGGAAAGGTGCGCGCCCGTGAGGAAGAGGGACACTACCCCTGGCAGGGGCTGCCGGGTGCCATCTTCCGCATCTGTGTGTGGCAAGGCTTGCAGGTGCGCCTGCTCTTGTGGGGCTGTGTGCGCAGCAAGTTGTGAAGCCATGGCGGATGGGGACAGCAGTGGCGATCACTCCGCGATGGAAGGCGTTGTTGTGTAACTTTGGAAGCCTACCAGGCCATGGAAACCTAGCAAGTGTTCAGCATGCATGGGACGGCACCGGAGCAGCAAAACCGATAGCACTGCTATTATAGCAGCCTGAACATGCCTGAGAGCAGAGACACACAGTGAGTGACAAGCAAAGCAAGCACGCAGGCCTTGTTAGAACCCTCGAACAGGTCAGTGCTACCAAAAAGACACAGCAGGCCGCACACGCCGACGAAAGCCATGCAAAATCTCATGTACACTCTTGCGCCGCACAGAGCGGATGCAGGCTGGTCCCAGCCTGCACGCGCGCCGCCAGGCCGGCGACCGGCGCGCCGCCTACGCAGAGCGCGCCCGGCCGCAGCCGCGCCTCCAGCAGCGCGCGCACGCCCGCCGCCTCCCCAGCAGGCGCCTCCACCACCAACTCATGCCCCACCGCGGCGACGATGCGCGGCGGCAGCGCGGCGTCGTCCTGCGTGCGGCCGGGGGCGCGCGCCGGCCCCGGCGCAGGGTCTGCGCTTGGCGCTGGCGCCGCGTCCGGGTAGGCTGCCGCGAGCGCGGCGGCCACCTCCAGGCAGGCGGCCTTGCAGATGTCGGCGGCGGTGCCCTGGCAGGCCGCTGCAAAGGCGCTGCGCTCGGCCGCCTCCAGCGCCTGCCACCCCAGCGGCTGGCTCAGTGCATGAAAGCAGTCCTCCTGTGCGCCCCTGTCACTTTTGCGCGGCAAGCGCGCGACCCAGCGCACCACTTCGCCGTGCCGCACGATCGGCATGCGGCTGCCCGCTCGCGCAGCGCGTCTGTTGCATCTTCAGCGGGTCATGTTTGAGGCAATTATCGTAGCGTGGCTTTAGAATGCAGCGGAATTTGACGAGACACCTCGTCAAGCTGCCAAAGCGGTAGAGCAGGAGTGCTGGGCGTGCGCGGGAGCGGGGGCCAGGAAGGGCACGGCAGGGCGCGCGCCCGCGGCGCCATGCGCGCCACGCCGGGCAGCGGCCAGCGGCGCCCGCCCGCGCTGGCCACCCAGCCGCGCGCCGCCGCGGCACCCCATTCGGCCGCCCACCAGGCCGCCACGCCCGGCAGCGCCGCCAGCAGGCCCGCGACCAGGGCGGCGCCGGCCGCGCGCGGCATGCCCAGCTGCACGGCCAGGCGCCCGCGGCTGCCGCCGCTCGCCAGTGCGCAGAGCGCGAGCGCTGCGCGATGCCGCTGCTCGCCCGACGCGGCTGCCCCTCCGGCCTGCGAGCGCACCTGCCATGCTAACCATGTATTGCAGACTCGCGAGTGGGGCAATGTCTGCCCTGGCTCTTCGCTCTGTCCTTCCTCTGTCCTGGGTCAAAAGTGGACAGGGCACATGGCCCCTGGCCCTGCATGACACGCACTTCCGTCCCCTTCAAGCATCTCGACACACGACACACGCCCAGGCGTGCCAAGGATGAGCTAGCACAGCGGCATGCGGGGGCGCTGGGACCATGCATGGCGCACAACCTCGATGCGGGGGGCCCGAGGGCGCGCCAGCCACAGCGAGGCGACCGCAGCAACGGGGTCGGGCGCGGCCAGGCAGCCGGCGAGCGCGCCGCAGCCGCTCAGATGCGCCAGCGCCGCCAGCTCCGCATGCTCCAGGCGGCAGGCCACGAGCACGGCGGCCCGGCCGCCGGCGCATCCCAGCGCCCCGCGCGCCGTGTGCGCGGCCCAGAGCCCGCCGCGCGCGGCCGCCCAGGCGCCCGCCGCGCCGCCCGCCGCGCTCGCAAAGCGCGCGGCGGCGGCGCCGCGGCCGGGGGGCTCGCCGCCGCGTGCGGGCGGC
>JAABUO010007589.1_pt1 | contig 12370 bp, 16 predicted proteins | sample 5559291 | NCBI WGS metagenome assembly JAABUO01 (sample SAMN10711878, study PRJNA513372) | rock metagenome | isolation source: Antarctica rocks | place: Antarctica: Victoria Land, Finger Mt sud
CACAGCGGCACTGACAGCACTCACTGCTGCTGCTGTGTCATGCATTCAACCCAACATATGTCGCATGCCTCACAGCAGCAAACAGAACTATTTGCAGGACATGTTCTATCAGCCACGACAGCAAGCAAAGGAGTATTTGGCTTTACTTTACAATGCAGGTGACGCAGCAGTGTCAAGAAAGAGGGAATCTCATGGCGGATTTGTGGCATGGCCTGTGTTCCTTGACTGCTACTTCTGTGGCCAGTTGTGAAGCATCTCAGCTGAGTTTGGTGCAAGGCTTGGCAACAGCAGAGGCCTTGCAGTGTGCTATGCCAATTGTGAGGGAGCAGTATACCAGGCAAGTGCTTCCAGCACAACTATTGCAGTCCTATGCAAAAGATGTCAATGCTGTATGCCATGATGTCTGGTCTCAGCATGCAGGGCATTCTGCATGGCTAACAGGTTGCTGCTCAGCTGCAGCAAGCCAGTCAAAGCAGCATCAGCATACATTTCAGATGCTGCTTGCCTGCTGGACTACATGCATGCTGCAGGTCACACATGTAACAAGGCTGGTTAGGTGTGGTAAGGCAATGCATGCATGCAGCTGCAGTATCAAGTCACACTGTGTGCTTGCAACAAACAAAAGTGTCCTGGAACAAATAGGTTTCCACAGGATGTCTGAGCTGTAGTCTGCTTCAAGAAGAGTCCTCATTGGTTCTGGCTATGTCCTGGGCATCACACTGCTGACGCGCAATAGCAAAGTTGTGATTGCCTAGTCCAGCAGCCATGTTTTCTGCTGCCCAGAAATATTGCAGTCAGTGTCTCTGACTGCTTGCTTTGTTTGCCTGCTGACAGCGAGGTCATGATGTCAGTACAGGGAGAAGAAGATGCGAGCAGCAGCAGAGCAGCAGCTGGCTGCAGCAACTGCTAAGGCAGCTTCTGATGGTGCCAGGTGGCGGGAGGAGGTGGACCTGAAGCAAGCGCGCATTGACATGCTGGTGGCTGGAGATAGAGCCAAGGAAGCTGAATTTATGGCTCAACGTGTCAGAGAGCTGCAGGTGATTGACAATGAAAATGAACAAAAATAAGTGTAGCTGAACAAAATTGAACGTAGACGACGAAATTGTACAAATTGTACAATATTGAAGGCATTCTACATTTGCCGTTGTGCAGATATTACACAGACCTATGACAACCTGCAAACCTCATGGGTTGCTATTGTGGTGAAGGCAGGCCCTGCCTCTATGCAGCTGCCGTTGACCGAGTGGCCCAACAGGTTGTATAAAGCTGTTCCTGATTCCCATTCTGCTGTAGTGCTGAGTGTCATTCAACTCAATGGGTGCTGCTTGATGTAGGAGGATGTAAGGGCTTTGAAGGGTGATCTGGCTGCATCACAAAGGGAGGTTACAGCCGGACAGCAGCGGCACACATCTGCCAGGGAGCAGATGCAGGTGGTGCAGCATGAGTTAGAGGGGTTACGCCGGGAGCGGCCTGGCCTAACCCCCCGCCCCACCCGGGATGTGGCTACCCTCAAGGACCTCATCAACAATGAGAAGGTCAGACAAGTCAAGGCATGCAGTTATGCATCTGAACAGGTCACAAACCGGCTTTGTGTGGGGGTTAGGTGCGGAAGGTCAGAGGTTACTAGGGTATCTGTGGTCCCTTTTGAGGTACAATGGTGCCCAGAGCAGCGTTGTACTGGCAACCCAAGCATTTCTCACCCTTTTGCTGCAACTGACACCTATGGGGGGGGGCCATGCTATATGCTGGGGTCACAATAGAAGACCTGCAAGGCAGTCAGGTGGCAAATTGTCAAGACCTTAGAGGATTCCCAGAATGGCCTACCAGTTCAACAGTGCTCTCTCTGCCAGTGCTGATGCCCTGCATTGAGCCATTCTTGTTCTGCTGCGTTTCATTCAATGCTGAATGCAGCAGTGTACACTCAGCTATCAACACAGGAGTTACACAGATTGTTGACACTCAAGTCACACTTATGAAGTGATATAGAAAAGTGATTGGCAGTCGATAGACAGTCCTTCCAGGGCTGAGCCCTGCATCAACCCCATGCTGTCTCCTGCAGCTGATGCCTCTGTTGGGGCCAGCGCTGTATGCCAAGGTGCCAACAGAGGACTCACCAGGACTGTTTACACAAGAGTCACACTTGAGCAATGTTCCTAAAGATACAATACTGGTAGGCCTCCCCGGCGCTCAGTCCTGCATCAACCTTCTGCTGTTTGCTGCAGCTGATGCCTCTGTTGGAGTCAGCGCTGTATGCCAAGGTGCCAACAGAGGACCTGCAAAGGCTGCTCACAGGGGATTCTCACCTGGGGCCTTTCTTCAAGTGGACTGGCGCCTTGAGAGCAGCTTTTGCCAAGGCTGAGTCCTACAATGAGGCATCAGGCAAATGGGGCGCTGTCTCAAGACGGCTCATGGCGGCTTGCTTGCGCAACAAGAATGTTGCAACCTTGAAGGTGAGCGCTACATCTCATCTTGAGAAAGTTGGGAAAGTGTCCAGGGGTGGGCAAAGACAAGCCAGATGTCGACCCAAAGAAACACCCATATGCCTTGTCATCAGTGCTGACAAGCATGTGAACCTGCAGTGCGTGCTCACAAGGGTCGTTGTGGCTTGCTTGCAAACATAATTTTGGTATGTAGTATTTTTCCCTACTGTAAGTAACATTAAAATGTTGCCAATTGCCTGGGGTTGAGGTAAAGACTGATACGGGTTACAGTATGGTTTGCACTACAAGTAAAGTCAACTATGCATATTTGAGGTGTGCATGGCACTGTGATCATGGATGGCATGCATGCATGACTGGGCATATACTAGTCTTCAGCAGTCTTGCAACATGGCTGATAAGGAGCGTCACATGAGCACCAATATGCAGCTTTGAGGCAAAATGCCCTGCTGCATATGCAGATGCTAACTTGCATTGCACTCACCTGCTGCTGCTGCTGCTGCCGCTGTTGCTGCTGTCATTGTTATTGTGGCTATTATCATCATTATTGTTGGCACTATTATTATTACTATTATATGTAGGGCCAGATTCCTGACTTTATCCTGGACATGTCACTTGGAGCGCTGCAGCATGGTGTCAGCCCAGAGAGCCTGGTAGGCCTACTGAATGGCAACGTTTCAGACTCTGGGGTGGATGTCACCCCCTTCAAGGACCTGGGTGGGTGCCTGAGCAGGCTGGGCGAAGAAGAACGGCATATTGGCAGCCCACTAACTAAAGCCATCAAGGTGGGGGCTGAGATCAAAGTTTGTAATTGAAGTTCAAAGCACAACGCATGCTTGGAATCTGTGTCGCATGCAGCTGCAGACTGCCATGAAACTTTTCTTGCTAATCGCATTGAGGCCTCAGAGAAAGTTCTTGGCCACCAGTGATAGTCCAAGTCATTTTGCATCATGGCTTGTATTGTTCACCTGTCCCTTTGTGTGCAGGTTGCTCAGCACAGCACGGTGAATCGCTTTGCTGAGCTGCAAGGCCTCAACAGGAGTCTGCAAAAAGAAGTCACTCAGCTCAGGCAGCAGCTTACTCACATAGCTGAGGAAAAGGAAGCTGCAGCTGCAGCTGAGAGGAAGAGGCTCACCGACCGTGTTAAGCGGCGCCCAGAGCGCAACAGGGCCTTCAAGGTAGAGGCTCTACAAGCCTGATTCACAACTGATCACACGTGGGCCAATGCATGATTTGGTTCGCACTTCCAACCAGCAGTTGTACATCACTGCAAGGCATCATTCTCTACATACCATGCCTGCTCTGCAGTGTTGTACATCACAAGATATCATTTGCGAGTTGCAAGTTGTGAGTTGCAAGATGAGCTGCGAGTTGGAAGTCTCCCAGGATTTGCCTGGCGCTGATGATGCAGCTGCTTATCATGCGCGATAAGGAGGGAATGGGCATTGCAGCTGGCATGAAGATTGCAACGAGATTGATGCAACTATGCAGGAGTTGTTGGGGATTGAGTGGCAACATGACTTTGTGGGGCTGGGGCTGGATGAGGAAGTGCCCAAGTTCTTGCGCACCAATGCCAAAATCAAGAACCGCCACATGAGCAAGGTATCATGAAAATGTCTGAACCTCGACGTCCAGATGCAGAAATGTCATGCAGTCCCTCACATCTACTGTTGGTGTAGCTAATGCTGCATGTTGCCTACCACACACATGGCATGGCAAGCCGAAATTGCCGTGTTGGTGCTGTCTGTCTGTGTGTCAATGTCCCAGGTGTCTGAGTCAAATCTTACATGACAAACGCTCCTCTGATAGATAGATACAGGGTTGAGGATTTGTAGAGTGGGGTGCTTGTGTGTGACAGGCGGATGGTGAGATGGCCATTCAGGAAATCTGGAACGCCAAGAAGCTGTACGAGCAGGAGAAGCAAGCACCTATCCACCTGCAGGACTTTCTGTACACGCACCTTGTCAGGTATGACTGCTATCACCGAGCTCATACACGTATCATCATACTGCTATCATGTGCATCCCGTGCACAACTGTCTACTTGTCCTGCAACTGGCACACTATTGGAATCACAGAAGTGCCATCCACGTTTGTTTTTTGCATAGCTGTCTACTTGCCCAGCACCGTACCTAGCACACATTTGGAGTCACAGAACTGCCATGAACGTGTGTCTCTTGCACAGCTGCTTACTTGCCCAGCACTGCATGTTGCAGATGCAGATGATTTTGTTGTTGGCTGACCAGGTGCTGGGCCAGCATTCTGCATTCCCATCACGCAGCATGTCTTTTTCACGAGTACCTCCCGCCATGCATACTTCTTCTGTCAGATGCACTCAGCGTTGTCAGTCATTCATTCAACCAATCAATTAATTGCCTGATGCGTTGATCAGTTTGTTTTCTGTGTCTGTGAACCATACCACACGCTACACATAACATGCTAGTGCTGTGCAGTCAAGCTACTCAAACGTATAAAGCTAGCGTCTATCCGTTGCTTTGCAGGAAGTATGGGGATCCAAGAATGATCCTGGAGGTGGGGTACAACCTGACTTACAGCTGGCACAAGTACTCCTGTGATGCTGACTGCTGTCTTTTCCTCAAGATGCTCATGGGTATGTTGCCTCCTTTCACAGCTGCAGCTGTGGTGCTGTGTTCAGTGTCCAGATGCAAGTCCAAGAATAGGAATCAAGGGATGCCAAATAATCATTTTGTATGACATCAATCGTCTGGTCTTGTGCAACATCATGTACCCATCATGATAGTTGAGACGACAATGAGGGTCATGCTGGGAAGCAAAAAGGAGTCTCAAAGCATGACAAGCAGATGCTTTGACATGCTAGCTGTGTTGATTATAGTGTGTTTCTGGTAGCCAATCTGTGTATGCTTGTTCACGTGGTTCATGCCTTGTGTCTGGACATGAAGCTCCTGACACCACATCCTGTGACAAATTATCTGAGGCAGCTGGAGCTAACTGTTGAATGATAGCTGAGAAACCGAGCCGGCCACCAGTGCACGCACCCAGCATGAACAGCCGAGTTGGAGGATGTGTCAGCGTGCGTGTTTGTATGTGAAAGTCACAGATTGCTGACCCAGACTGCATTTCTTGACAGGTGATGTGCCAGAGGAGACATACCATGCACAGCAGAAATTGCAAGTGGATGTGTTGGACTTGTTTAGGATGGTAGACCAGGCTGCCAATCGGGCCCTTACAGGAGCCCTGCCAAGAAGGGAGATCCAGGTCCTGTTGAGAGGTAATCTCCCCAGAAGTCTTCTTGCTCAGTGGATCAAAGGATTGCAAAAGGTGGTGTGTCAATGCTCTGCACATACCTGGCTCATCATGAGCCAGAAAGCATTGATGTGACTATCTTTATTTGTGTCAATGCATGCAAGATGTGGTCAGCAGACCTTGTCGGCAGCGTGGTTGCTGCATGAAGGCTGTCATTTGTTTTTGAAACAAGTATTATAAAATTCGTGTAGAGAACATCCATTCATCATACTTATCCAGGACATGATCTAATTCCTGGTCCTGGGTTCAAGTCCTGGTCAGGTCTGATATGGGTGTCTTAGCTTCATCTCGCTGGGGGGCGGCTCTGCATGGCAGGCCATCTCCCAGTGAGGCAAAGCTAGGACGCTAACTCGTTGTTTTGCTTTTTTGTTTTCTTAGTTCCAATGCTGATCAAGCATATCAATGACAGTTGGTTGAATTTCGGTTATTTCTGGGATGTGTCTGACTTTGCTGAAGCCACTTTGGCAGCATGATGGCCACATCAAGTTTTCAGCTTTGAGCCTATCAAACTGATATGATGCAATTTAACAAGCCAAGCTGTTAAGCAGTTGCGGTGCCAATGTGAAACATGCTTTATGTTGATGCCGTATAACCTGACCCTCCTGTGGCTGCATGCTGATGCTAACAACAGTCTTGCCCGACATCCAGTGTCAGGCACAACAAAAAGTGCTTTTCCCGCCAAAAGGAGGTTTGGGTGGCTTTTCCCATCAAAAGCAGAGCTGAGCATACCACCTCACTCCAGTAGGTTCATGCAATGGTTGTGGTGCATTCATGTCAGATGTAAGGACTGTGAACGCTGTTGCTAGCAGGTGAGCAAGTTCTAAGTACAACCAATTTTGGGATGTCCACATCTACCACCCAGCTTTGATCAGACCTTGATAGATGTTATCCAGGCACAGGTCCCAGGATCAAGTCCAGGTCAGAGCTGGGCTTGCACCTTAGCTTCATCTCGCTGGGAGCCGGCTCTGCTTAGCAGGCCATCTCCCAGTGAGGCAAGGCTAGGACGTAAGTCGTTCCATTTTTGGCAGGCTTTTTGGGCAGTTTTGCTTCTCTGTCTGCTTCTGTCCTATCACCTTGCCTTTGTATCCATCTTGCCAGCTTTTGTGCACTCAGTAGGGTTGAGATGCATGTGAAGTATGCAGACGCAGCTCGCCAGTGCGCTCCCATACTGTTTTTTGGATCTAGATTCCATGACACCTTTCTAACGGTTTGGCAGTCAAGTGCTAAGCACTTGGCCATGCCATAATTGGTTCTACACTGACGTGACCAGCTCCCTGTTCCTTTGCTGTCACAGTACATCTGCTGTGCGGTTGACTCGTGAGACTAACAGCACGTGTTAATGAGTATTGGTTTTCCCGCCAAAATGCTTTTCCCGCCAAAATACACAGATCAGCCCTTGACCTCTAGAAACTGCCCTAGCCACCGTACAGAGTCATTACGGACTGCACACATCTGTGGGACAGCTGAATCAACATTTGTCTGCACATGTTCAGCCAGGACACCAGTCATGACCACTTGCTTCACAGTGAGGTGAACAGCCTGCAAGCTTGGCGTCAAGCACCTGTTGAGGCCCAAATTGCAGGATCTGCACATCCATTGTAAGCTTGATGCTTCCTATGCAGGCTATTTGTCTGACACGCCGCCAGAGCAGCTGCAGCAGCTGTTTGATGCCTTGGACCAGGAGCAAGCTGGAGATGTTATGCAGTACCGAGACCTGTTTTTGGAAGACAATGATCTCAATCAGGTCTGCCAATGCATCCATGTCAGCCCTGAGGCATCAGCACCACTGTGCTTTGACCCAGGCAAAATGTGCACACGGTGTTCCTGACTTGGTGCAATACCTTGTTTGCGTTTGCGCCTTCAGCAGTGATTGGAAGGAGTGCTATGTTTAGGGCCCTTTTCAGCATCTGCTGAGTTATACAGCTATCTGTCCTACAAACCTCAAGACAGTCTGGTCTCTCTTCACATATGCACATCTGCTTCAATTGAGTTGTATGCAGCACTGTAGCTTAGAGTCATGATGCTTGCTTTTGCGCGTTTAGCCAGAATTGTGTCAGCGCGGGCATTGGACAGTTGTTGTGAGCATTATCCCCTACGATTACTTTGTGTCACAAAAACAGGGACTTGGGAGTGTTTGGGAGAAACCAAGCGTGAGTAGCTTCCACGCTGCTATCTCAGATAGATGTCAGGCTATGTGATGCATGCGCAACCATCACCCGGACACGCCACATGCGCACTGCCATAAAAGCGCTTGCTTTCTGCCCCATGCATGTCACACACTGAATGAACATGTCTCACGGGTGGCGTACCCCTACAGGGGCCTTTCATGGAGTTGCTGCGTCATCAGCATCTAGACAAGTGTGTGGCGCGCTACCAGCACATCACAGACTGCATTCTGGAGGCTGCGCATGACAGAGGCCTTGAAGGCCGAGGCATCATCACTGCTGATGACCTGCAGGCTGCTCTGTCCAAGTATGTTGCAACGCATCATCTATCTTTTGACACTCATCCCTTGTGCTGTGCTGTGCTGTGCTGTGCTGTGCTGTGCTGTGCTGGTGGGCATTTCATCATCAACGGCAGTGACCATGACAACAACAGCGTTTTTGATACAGGCAATGGCAGGGCTAAGGGGAATGTTCAAGTGACTTTTGACATCCTTACGCGTTTGTTGGTGGCATCACCATGACAAAATCTGCCACCCTTTTGTCAGCAATATGCATTGAGCAGGTAATGCCAGCGTTTTCCAAAGTTGGATGTTGCTATGCGACGTGGACTCAGCAATCCTGTTGCAGCCCTGAGGGCACAGCACGGCACGGCACGGCACGGCACGGCACGGCACAGCACAGCACAGCAAATTATATTCAAGTCTTCATCCTCAGAGTCTGTCATGGGTAGATGCCTGTACATGGCATGGTGTTGCTCATATGCTGATGCTTACGGACACAGGGTGGTGCCGCCAATGAAAGCAAAAGAGGCTGCCAAGCTGATGGCATGGGGCTTAGGGCCAGACTGGCAAGGGACCAATGCAAGCGCCCTGATTAGTAATGTGGTGTGTGGTGTCAGGCGAGGCATGGCAGTTGCCCCAACAGGCAACCAGACAAAGGTGGCTGACTATCAAATGGTGTTTGTGACCAGTGCACAAATGTTGATGTTGATGTGTTATTTCCTCCTGCATGGGAGCACATTTGGCCCCAACATCATGCAACGAGAGTGTGCATGACAAGCAGCTTGCAATGGGCAATGGACAAAATTTACACAAAATGCCATACTTTTGTTGTCCAATGGTATCCTGACTTGTAGTTTGGATCAAGTTTTGCAGCTGCCGCTGGTTACCTGCGCCATCTGAATTTAGGGCAAAATTCCATTTAAAAAACTGCAAATTAAAAATCTGAAAAGCTGCAAACTCTGACTACAAGGCCCCATTATGTCTCTTCTGTCTCTATGCACCATAGCACGTGACTGCCGGCATATCAGACCCAGAGGCAATGCTGAAAATTGCCCAAGTCCCCTGGGTTCCCAGAGACCAAAGCTGTTTGCACCACATGAACGCCTGCCTAGGAGCCATCTTGACTGATCTGCGATGCCTGCTGCAGCTTGCAAGAGGCTTGAGCCGGCTGACCAGCACACTGCCACGCACCACCTCCACCATAATTGGCCACATTGCCAACAGGATCTCCCTCCCAGAGCCAGATGTTGCTGTCCAGGCAAGTCACCACCGTATGACTCCAGGCTGCTGCCTCAGCAGGCTCCCATCATGTTTGTCGGAAGGCGTAGACTTTTCTTTTCTTTTCGCCAGCATATGACCTGTTTTGATTCCGACTGTACATGACCAACCTGGCAGATAAGCTGTGACTCTGGTTAGCAGATTGTGGCAACCCCCTTCATGCTGAGTGCACCCGTCCCTCAGGAAAAACACCATGCAATCAGGACTGCATTTACAAAGTGAAAGTGCTGCCATATTGTAATGGGGCAGTTTGGGCCTTGTATTACTGGGAAGCGCATCATTGAGCACCAACCTGCAGCCATTTCCATGTACAGGAATTCATGAATGCAGCACCCATCCCAAAGTTTCACACATGTTGCCTGCATTTGTCATGTGATTATCGGCTCTGTTGCCAACCTCAGTGAGTAATAATGACAGGGATGGTTTGTACAGGTGGCGCCGCCACCAAAGCCAGTCAGTGCCAACAAGGCCATGGCAGCCACAAGGGCAGTTAAGCCTAGGCAGCCAATAGCCCTTGGCCCTCAAGGCCAGAACCCAGATGGCTCACGGAAACTGACCAGAAGCTTGGCAGCAGTCCCAAGACCTGTTCAGCCTGTATCCCCGGGACCAGCCCCATTCCTAGCACCTGCGGAGGAGGAAGTGCACAGCGTCAGCCACGCAATCTCCAGGGGGCGTAGTGGTGTGAAAGATATCCAGGGACTTTTGGCACGTCAGCCTTCCATGCACCCGTCCATGAGAGCTCCAACACCAACTGGGAGTCTGAAACAGGATCACATGGACCCTGCATTAGTCGCATCACCATTTGCAGCTGCAGCTGTCAGGACTGGGAGTTTGCAGTCACATGGGTCACATGGGCTGTCACAGGAGGCCAGTGGCAATGCCTTGTCATGTCTGACAGCAAGTTCTGTGCACAGTTTGAGCATGTCAACAGCAGCACAGACAGCACAAGAAGTCACTGGCAGGCAGCATGGCATGCATCAGCCTAAGGCAGGGCGGTTGCTGGGCCTTGCCGAGGGGCAGTTGCCTGGCACAGACCCTGCTGGAATGCAAAGGGAGACATTCAGGACCACTGGGCCCAGTCCTTCACTGCAGCTAGACCTGAGTCAGGCAGTGATCAACACCCAAGCAATGCAGAGGGTGCCATCTCAGGCTGGGACAGCCATCAATGCAGATGCTTTGCCAGTGGTTACCACAGCTGTTGCAACAACCAACATTCCAGCTGTTGCACTAACTCAGACACGAGCAACAGCTCTCCCTGTAATATTTAAACAGTCCCTGCCTGATGGGTCTGACTTGCAAAACAGGCAGAGCAGAAGCAGCAGCAGCAGTGCCAGCACAACCAGATCAGTAACATTTGGAGCTGCAGAAGCAGCTGCAATGCAAGGTGCAGCCAGCTGCAGCGGCAGCTTTGCATCTGGGCAAGCATTGCAGCGGCATGATGACGCCTTGCAAGCAAATAGAGCCCAGAGGCAGACGTTCCATCCTCTGAGAGCACATGTTGGGGCAAATGGGGTGCCTGAGGCAGACGCACAGAGTAATGCAGGGACAGATGGAAGTCAGAAGCTTGTACGTTTGGCAAGCAGCCTGACAGCTGCTGTCAGTGAGACGATGCAGGACCGCATGGTGGCTGGTGGCATGATGCACAACCATGCTGACCGCTGTGCATGGCCTCGCAGCATATTGAAGCACACAGGTGCTGAGCAGTTGCCCAGTCTAATTCCTTCGCACACGTCGAGGACATCAAGCACAGTCAACTCTGGTAAGAAAGATGACTTGGAGGTCAAACAGGATATGGAGAGCAGACGAAGTATGCCAGTACAGCTTGCACGGCACCACAGCAGCTTGAACCAAGTCAGTAGGCGGCCTGACTTTGCTGCTGCAATGAGTGCTGTCAGAGCAAGCTGGAGAGAGGATGAGATTGACAGAGGAACGGTTAATTGTGTGCATGCAGCAGAGTTACTGCAAGATAACATGCATGAGCGGTCAAGCTTGGATGCTATATGGGCATCTATCAGTCATGTTGACTGAGTGTGTTCAGACCGTAAAGCATAGATCGGTAGTTGGTTTGCATGTCAAACACACAATTGATCCAGGCACTCATTACAGGAAAGGTCTCACTATGTAGTATACTGTAAACTGGTCGGATGGTCAAAGATTCATAGCATCATAACATTGCAAGTCAATTTGAAATGCTTTCTAGGTGGTGTAAATCCTCTCAGCCCTTGATAGGTCATGCCACCACAGCAGTTGGATCATGAAAGCAGTCTACAGGTGAGCTAGAATACATCTAGGTATACACGCCTCCTTGCTGAGGCAGAACAAGTCAGACTGTGCTGTGATTTCAATCCTCATCTTCCTCCTCCTCCTTGGTCTCCTCCTTGTTTTTCTTTGCTTCAGTTTTGCTGCTGTACCTGCACCAGCAGAAGCAGGTTCAGCATGCAGTGGAGAGAGGGAAGCTTGCCAGCAAGCAGGCACCAGACAAAGCATGCCAAAGTCTTGGCTAAAAGGAGGGCACTTACGCTGCAGCCTCCGTGGTATACCTCTCCTTGTCCTTCTCTGCTTGCTTGAAGTATTTCTGCAGGCAGTGATTGTCGTCAGCGCGACAGCAGGTGCGTGAAGAGGTTTTAACTTGGATGCTACGAGTCTCAGGCAAAACCGTCAGGAAAACCCGCGGGACGACACCCACCTGTTTGTCTTCGTCGCTGGCAGCTTTCCACATCGCTCCTAATTCCCGACCAGACTCTGCCACTCCGTATTCTGGGTTTGCCTTTTTTACCTCAGCACGCTTGTCATTGCAAAAGAATATGTAGGCGCCAGAAGGCTTCTTGGGTGCGTTGGGGTCCTTCTTTGCCCTGGTAGCCCGCTCTTTCTTTGGAGAAGCAGCACTGTCTTTGGTCTTTCTTGGAGGCATCTTGACGATCTGT
>JAABUO010007591.1_pt1 | contig 12368 bp, 15 predicted proteins | sample 5559291 | NCBI WGS metagenome assembly JAABUO01 (sample SAMN10711878, study PRJNA513372) | rock metagenome | isolation source: Antarctica rocks | place: Antarctica: Victoria Land, Finger Mt sud
CGATCCGTAGTGGGCGTAGAGGGCCGAGAGGTCAAGCAGGGCCACGCTATCCACCACGAAGCGGGCCAAATGGTCGGGCGGCAAACAGTCGCCCAAGCGCACCGTCAGGTCGAGCGCCGCCTCATAGTCCACGGTCTTGAATGTTCTACTCATACTAACCAGTTTATCAGCACCACCGAAACGGAGAGCCCGCTTCTCTCCGACAAACTGCTAGGGGCGACCGCCCTGTGGTCGTGTTGTGGCGATGTACCCTTACGTAGCGGGTGGACCATTTTGCCAGTGCCGGCGACATACTTATAGGTCATCATCGCCGGCCAGCACACCTGTTTGCTGCTGTCGCCAGCGGACGGCCCTCCCCCCCTGCGCTCCGTGTCTGACAAAGGACCGACGTGGAGATATCATCGCGCGGATCATCTCATGGCGGCCCATGACATGATCGTGCGGCCTGGTACCATAGGGGCAGCGTGAATGAGATGATCCGCGCGATGCGATGGGGCACGAGTAGTAGCAGGGATGAAGATGGCGAAGAACATCAAAGGGACAGGCGAGAACCCCTCAGCCAGCGCACCAACCGACGCCGATACGCTGAGTGAGCCGGGCGATCATCGTTCGCCGTTCGAGGCGATTCGGCACGTTGACGACGATGGCCGCGAGTATTGGTTCGCGCGCGACATGGGACGACTCTTGAACTACTCGCAGTGGCAGGCCTTCAAGGTTGTCATCGAGCGGGCGCGGGTGTCCTGCATCAACAGCAAGCAACAGCCAGAGGATCATTTCATTCCGGCACATGAGATGATCCCCACGGGGAAGGGCGCCCGGCGCTCCCTCCCCTCCTACAAACTCAGTCGCTACGCCTGCTATTTGATCATCCAAAACGCCGATCCAAATAAAGAAATCGTGGCACTAGGGCAGACCTATTTCGTTGTACAGGTGCGTCGCCAGGAGCAGGCCGACGAACTCGCCGGCCTCACCGAAAATCAGAAGCGCATCTACCTACGGTACCAGCTCGCCGACCACAATAAGCAACTGGCGACCACGGCGCGTGGGGCCGGGGTCGTCACGCCGCGCGATTTTGCCGTGTTCACCGACGCGGGCTATCAGGGTCTCTATAACGGCCTGGGGCAGCGCGAGATCCGCGTGCGCAAGGGGCTCGCGAAGACGGCGGCTATTCTCGACCATGCCGGGTCCGAGGAACTCGCCGCGAACCTCTTTCGATCAACCCAGGCTGAGGCGAAAATTCGCCGCGAGGGAGTGCAGGGGAAGGCGGCCGCGAATAGGACGCATTTCGAGGTCGGCCGTGGGGTGCGGCGCACGATCGAGGAGTTCGGAGGCACCATGCCCGAGGATCTGCCGACGCCCGAGAAAAGCATCCAGCAGCTCGAGCGCGATCGCGCGGCGCGCGCGCGGCTCCAAAGCCAGCCAGCCCTGTTCGACGAGGTCATACCGGAAGAATAGGCGGGATAGGATAGAGTCCTCTGTGCTAGTCGGCGCGTGGTGGCCGCGGTACGGCTCGCCTGCTTGAACGATCCGTGGAGGGCTAGGTCAGGGGTGAGATTAGGGCAATCGCATTATAAAAAAGCTATCCGTGCCGCCACGGCCACCCGCGCGACGAGCGCCCCGCGTGGACGCTTCCGTGTCAACTGCCGCTCCTCGGCGCCGAGAACACAGACGTTAGCGGCGATCTGGCCGCAGTAGGAGAAGAGGATCATGCGCTACGGTGAGGACTATTGGACGCCGGCGGAGGCCGAGAACGGCCTGGCGCCGCACACCGTCGTCTATGACCTGGCCAGCGGTGTCTACCGGGAAATAATCGACGACGACGAGGACGAACGGTCGCTGCCTCACAGCCCGCTGCGCTCGGAGCGCAAAGTGCGGGCGCTGACGGCCGAGCAGTTGGGACGCACAGATGAGGAGGAAGGCGCGGAATGAAAATATATAGGGGCTATAGCGACCAGGGCGACGCGAGCGGCCCTGTGTCCGTCGTGGTCGACCAGGAGGGTCACGACCCGTACAAACTGCGGCATATGATCGTGCATAGCCCGAGCGACGTGTCCTGGGGGTTTCAGGACAGCGGCCCGGCCGACCTGGCGCTCTCCATCCTGGCCGATTACCTCGGCGAGGCGGCGGCGATTCCGGCGCAGGACCGCTACGATCACGCCATCGCTGACAGCATCCAGGAAACCGCCGCCTGGCTGTTGCATCAGGAGTTCAAACGCGACTTTGTGGCGCGTTTGCCCCAGGATCAGAACATCACCATCGACGGCGCGGACATCGAGGCCTGGCTCGACCCACGCCACACGGGCATCGAGCGGCTGCTCCGCGAGAAACACCTTCTGCTTCTGTTGGGCAAGCGGGTCATGCTCACCGATGGCGCCGTCGTCGATGTGCTCGACATCGTGGACGACGCGCCGGCGGAGACGCTGCTGGTCTATGCCGTGGGCCACAGCGCGCTGCATCGCACAGTGGCGCTGAGTGAGGTGGCCCAGGTGCTGGACCCGATGCCGGACGACGACGAAGAGGAGGAGACCCCATGAGCGTTATGGTCGGGACGCCGCTGCCGCTTGACATCCACATCACGGTGCTGCCGACGTACGATGACAACGACCAGTACATCGGACAGTGCAGCATCAACGGCGTGCCCCATCACATCACGGTATTTCGTGTGGTGGGTGAGGATCATGCGCAGGAGGCGGCCGCCGACCATGAGTCCCGCGTGGATGCCCTGCGAGCCTTCGAGGGGACGTGGGGCGGCTTCATGGCGATCACCATCGACGGAGGGGACTACCTGTGCGTCATCACGCCGCACAGCCTGTAGCGATCTGGGTCGGCGCGGGACGGTCGGACCGCGCGGCGAGGTAGCGAGGACGCCTCGTAATCAAACTTTGGTGACGAGGCGCGCCTTTCTCGCGCCGCCGGCCGCGTGTGTCGGTGTGCAGGTCGATCGAGGCAGGGGGCACACGGCGGGGCACGAGACGGAGCCGTGTCACGTTCTCGAAGCCCAGCCTCGGCGGCCTTGACATGTGACTAATAGGTCACGTATAATAGGGTATGGCTGACGATGATCTGGTCTTTAAGGCGCTCGCCGACCCGACACGGCGTTTCCTGCTCGACCGCCTCTTCGCGCGTGACGGCCGCACGCTCACCGAGTTGGAGTCCGAGCTAGAGATGACCCGCTTCGGCGTCATGAAGCACCTGCGCGTCCTCGAAGACGCGGGCCTCGTCGTCACCCGCAAGGCGGGCCGGGAGAAGTTGCACTTCCTCAACCCAGTGCCCATCCGCCTGATCCACGACCGGTGGATCGACAAGTACGCCGAGCGCCGGGTGTCGGCGCTCATCGACCTCAAGACGGAACTGGAGAACAACGCATGACCAACGCAGCAGCGCCCACGACGACCACCCAGGTCTACCGCGTCTATATCAAGGCCACGCCACAGGCGATCTGGGACGCCATTACCACGACCGAATGGACGCAAAAGTATGGGTATGGCGGTCCGACCGAGTACGATCTCCATCCGGGCGGCGCGTTCCGCGCGCTGCCGAGTGAGGAGATGCGCGCGGGAGCTGCCACGATGGGATTCACGCTCCCGGATGTCCTGGTCGACGGTGAGGTGATCGAGGCTGACCCGCCGCGCAAGCTGGTCCAGACGTGGCGTAGCCTGATGGACCCCTCGACGGCGGCCGAGGGGTTTACGCGCCTGACGTACGAGATCTCCGCTGGGGGGAAGGGTGTCTCGCAGCTGACCTTGACCCACGACCTCACGGGCGCCCCGCACACCGCCGAGATGGTGCGCGGCATGGGTGACGTTGAGCAGGGCGGCGGCGGCTGGGCCTGGACCCTGAGTGATCTGAAGACCCTCCTGGAGACCGGCGCGGCATTCGCCAAGTAACGCGACGCGGCGGAGACCCTACCTGTGCAGGGTTTCCGCCAGGAGCGTTCCCTCGCGCAGGGGTCATCGAGCTGTGCGCCGCATACCTCAGCACACGTAGGAACCGAATGGAGGAACTCATGGAAAAGGTCTTCGAGATCTATATCAAAACGACCCAGACGCGCCTCTGGGAGGCGATCACCGACACTGAGATGCGGAGCACATATACCTTCGGCGCGCGGTACACCTCGGACGGGACGCCCGGCTCACGCATCGAAATGCGCAACCCGCACACCGCCGACCTCTTGGGGGACGGCGAGAACCTTGAGGTCGACCCGCCGCGCAAGCTCGTCCAGAGCATGAGAGCGCTCTGGGGCGAGGACGTGAAAAGCGAGGGCACGTCACGGGTCACATGGGAGATCGAACCCGTCGGCGACTCCTGCCGTCTGCGGGTCATCCACGACCAGCTGCGTGAGGGGGCGAACGACCAGCTCTATGGGGGCTGGCCGATGATCCTCTCGGGCTTGAAGACGTTGCTTGAGACGGGCGAGCGGTTGACCACGCCGGGCTCGCTGATGTACGGATAAGCGCCACGACGTGAACCTCAACGACCACAGAAGGAGAAGAGACATGGCGCAGTCAAAAACCACGATCACCGGCGTGCTGACGGTGGGGGTCCCTGTCGTCGATCAGGACCGCGCTCTGGCGTTCTATGTGGTGTCGTTGGGTCGTGCTGAGGTCAGAATCTAAACGCCGTTCCGAGGACGCTCTTATAGGCCGTTGACGGGGACAGCTATGCCGCGGCAAGAATCTGGGTGAGGTCATCCCAGGCGTGGGCGAGACGCGGAGCGTGCAGGATGCGTGGATCGCCGGTCGGTTCGCCCAAGCGATAAAAGCCGTCCCGCAGGTTGCGCATGAAGCCGTGGCCGTCGCACACCACCTGCGCGCATCCGCGTTGCTGGAATCCCCGCATACTCCGTGTGCGCCCTTTGAGGTGCTGGTGGTCGCGCTCGATCGCCTGTTGTTCCGCCTTGCCCGTGATGTGTTCTGCCTCCGGCACCACGGCCCGCAGCGCGGGCGGATACGCTGCCGCCTTGTCCGTCGTGACACGGTGCGGCCGCACGTCGGTCCGCGCGATCGCCTGCTCAAAGAAGGCCGTCGCTGCCGCCGTGTCGCGCGTCTCGCTCAGGTAAACATCGATCACCTGGCCCTGTTCGTCGATAGCGCGGTAGGTGTAGACCCACCGCCCAGCCAGCCGGATATAGGTCTCATCGACGGCCCAGCGGGTACCGACGCGGTGGCGATGCGGGCGTGCCGCGTCCTTATAGAGCGGGGTGAAGCGCTGCACCCAATCGAACACGCTCGACGGATCAACGTGGACACCCCGTTCGGCCAAGAGTTCCGCAATATCGGCGTAGGGCAAGCGGAAACGCAGATACCAGCGCACGGCGAGGGCGATCACGTCGTCGGGGAAGCGGTAGCCGCGGAAGGCCGAGGTCGAGCGGTCAGTTTGACGTCCCTCGCAGATCGCGCACTGGTAGATCTGTCGGCCCGCTCGGTCGCGCCCGGCCTTGACGAACTGCTCCTGTGCGCACCGCTGACACTGCATGCTGCTCTCCCTCTATCCCCTCGTCAGGCCACAGCATACCCTATCTCAGCACACCCCAACGATACCCTAACGCCGTCGTCCGCTCCAGCCCCTGTGTCGCGTCCCCCTGGCAATACGGGCAGCCCATCGTCCCCTCCTCAGCGCTCCTATAAAAGGAGAAGGATACCCGACCGGCTGGCTCTCGACCACCCCTGATTCTGAATTCTGACGCAGCCCAACCATGCGGCAGATCCTGCCGCAGGCTAGAGATGCTGACGACGGCCGGTTGGCCCGGTCTTGGAGGGAGCGCCGCGTGGGGCCCACTGCGCCGACTCGAGGCGCGTGCGCAGGAACCCGGCGGCGTTGGTCAGGCTGGCGGCCGCGTCGCCGCGCACGTAGCGCAGCCAACCCTGCACGCGCTCCAGGTCGCGCTGGTCGCCACCGGCATAGCGCCGCACGAGATCCTCCGTGAAGTACTGCCGGAGCGCCTCCTCGAGCGAAAAGGCCGCGATGTCTCGGTAGAGTATGTTGAGTTCGGCGTGGAGCACGTTGTGCCTCTCGATCTTACGCTCCTCCTCAGGCGTCCACGCATTCCCGCCCTCGCTCAAGAAATGCTCGACGGAGTAATAGACGTCCGTCCGCACAGGGACGTAACTGTCCCGCGTCGCCTGGATGTCGTTGCAGACCACCGCACGCAAGGGCATAACCTGGGCGCGCCCCTCCCCCGCGTCAAGCAGCACCTCGTCGTCGGCCAAGGTATAAGTCCGTATCTCGTCCTCCATTGTCAGAATCATCGGCGCCAAGGAGGTGTCCACACCCCACTCCTGCAGGCGCTCTTTGGCGCCATGGACATTCGGCCGGGCGTTGGCTCTCTCGGACGGCCCGTCCATCATGGCCCGCTTGTCGACGGCCGCCGATGGTGTTACTGAAGTCGGCGTTATCTCACCTAGACAGGAACTTTTCTTTTGATCACGTACAACATCAACACCCGGTTGGTCAGCGCCGAGGGAGGCAGGCGGTGTGTGTGGGCCATGGTGTTGGTGTGATGTATCTTGAGAAGCTTTATCTTGTCTTACTGGATCTTGTATAGTTTCTGTTCTTTGTGGGTCCAACTTATGAGCAGACCCTTGTTGCCCCAATCGCCCCCCCCCACTATCCTTTCCCATCCCCCCTCGGTCTCTCCGCTGTACCCCCTCCGCTCCATTATTAGTCCCCCTTTGATCACTTTCCGCACCCCCGTTCTGGATAATTAGGAGGCGGATACCGGCGACTGTGTCGGCGTCCGTCGGCATGGGTTCGTCGGCATGCGTTGGGTCGTCGGCGAACCGGGGATCGCGTGTGTGCACGGCGGATGGTCGTTCTCCCGCGAAGACGAGGGCGAATCGTGAGGGCAGATTGCCCTTCTTTGGATGTATGCGACGCTCGATTGTGATCAGACCAAACCCCACCAAACGTGCGAGAGCCGGATACAGCTTACCCTTCGATACACCGCAACCTTCGTCTAGGACGGCGCCGTCACGGGTTGTGATGCCGTGGAGGAACTGATCGGGGCTGATGATGTCCGCCGGTTTACCAAACCCGATCGTGCGCCGCACGATGTAGAGCAGGACGGCGAGCTCGCTATCCGAGAGGTGCGCCTGCCAGTAGTCGAAGATGGCGTCCGGGACCTGTGTCGTGTTGATCGGTGAGAGCGGACCGGCATGCACATGGCCACGCCGGTCGCGAATGCTGAGGCGATAGGTCGGCGCCTCGTCCGCGCCGACGCGGTCCCGATTCTCCGCTTTGTGGATCAACCCTTTGGCGAGAAGCTTTTTCACGGCGCCGATCGCGGTTGACCGGCTGATGCCGGCGCCCTCCGCGATTCTGTTGCCGTGTCGATCCGTGATGCCGTGGACGAACTGAGAGATACTGACGTCGTCTTGCTCTCGCTTCCAGCCATATGTGCGGCGAATGAGGAAGAGCAGCACGCGCAGTTCGCCGCCGGTGAGCTGGGTGAGCCAGTAATCGAAGACGGCGTCTGGCGTCTGCGTCGAGTTGGGACTGTCGAAGCCGCCCGCGGCGCTAGTCATCGGCTATCTCCCCCCTGAGCTGCCATGCGCCCCAGGGACCACGCTCCACGAGCATCACCCCCAGCGCGTGGATAGGGGCCTGACCGTCTCGTCCCGCCCGACGCCCATGCGCATCGATCCCCCACGCGGCGGAGCGAGGGCAAGCTCCACCCCGCGCCGCCAGCGCGGCCTTATCGCACGCTGTCGGAGCCGTCAGGCTAGTGCATGTGTCCGCGACAGGGAGCGCCGCGCGCATGCCGCCGCGCTGCGCGCGAACGCGTGGCAGCGAAGACATGAACACACCTCCTGACGCCCCCGTTTCAATACGGCCGTGCGCCGCGCCATACTACCACCCCGACCATCTAATGAGGAGAATCTCACTATCACCATGCAGGATACGTTTCGCTTTCGCAAGGCCCCGCGTCGCCGCGCGGTCGCTGTGATCGCGGCCGCTACGGCTGTGACTGGGCCGCATACGCGCAAAAAACGCGTAACTGGCCTGCGTACAGGCGCGGGAGCACCCCTATTTACGACTGGTAGCACTACCGACAGGTGACTGATCGCACATGCGCGGTGTGACCAGTAGCACAAACAGTGTGCGACCCGGAGCACAATACGCACTGTGTACAACGCACGCCGCTTTTATGGCTGGTAGCACACGCACTTTATAGACGCACCGGCTCTTTATGGTTGGTAGCACGCGCTTTTTACGGTTGGTAGCACACCGTCTTTACCGCTGGTAGCGCGACAAAGACGAGGTACTATGCCTGGCCTACCGTCTCGATGTCCGGCAGGGCATTCGGGCATAGGCGGCGCTGATGGGATCGGCGCGAGAAAGGGGGGTGCGCCGCAGGCGTGCCCGCCGGATTGACGCTTGTATGGCTGGTAGCACGCGCGCTTTACGCGCGCCCTCCGGCAATCGGCTCGTCGTTGAAGAGGGGTAGCGCTTCGGCAAGGACGAGAGTAATCAATCCTTTGGGCTCGAGAGGTAGGGGCTGTGGGCCATAGGAAACGAGGATTCCCCGCGCGGACAACCGGTCGAGCGCGCGGACTAACGTCTTCGTCGCATTGGCGCGGTTGCGGTCGGTGATCGTGGCGTGCCTGAGCAGAGCATCGCGCGTCACTGTGATCTGGTGGTCGACGGCATATGGCCGCGACTCGGCCAGGTAGGCCGCCAGCGTTTGCTCGGTCGTACGGCGACGGCCGCGATAGCTTTGCGCATCGGATGGCGTCAGCAGCGCGCGTGAGACCAGAAACGGGTTGTTGACCATCCGACCTTGTGCGTCGCGCAGGCGATACCAGAGCGGGTTGATCTGGATCGTCACGCTCTCGGGTAAGCCTTTGCCGAAAATCTCTTGTGGCGTCAACTCGGTCACACGTTCGGCCGTCTGGTACTCGATGCCGGAGAGCAACGGGGCGACGAAGCCACGCGTGTTTCCCTCGCGGCCGGTCACGTTGACACCCACTTGGGTGAGCAACAGCGCGAAGAGCGCCTGCGAGACAAATTGCCGTGGCTTCGAGCGGTGAATGCCGCGGTCGTCGCGCTTGTATTTGAGCGCATCCAGCAGGGCATTGATTGAGACGGTGAAGCGGCCCGTTCGCCCCGCGTCGTTGGCCAGGACATAGAGATGCTTCATCAGTTCGGCCGTCTTCGACCCGCCGACCCGGCCCGCGATCGTGATGGCGAGATTCTCTAACTCCGAGCGGTCGTCCTCTGCCAGTTGCTCGATATCGCCAAAGTTGACGACGAGACGCGTCTGGTTCGCGCGGTTGAGGATAAGCGCATCCTCTACGACGGTGCCACGCTCGTCGTGCAGTGGTTCATGGATGAAGTCGGCGGAGGCGTAGTACACGGGATCGATGGCCACGACACCGCGCGCTTTGTCCTCCTCGATGCGGCGCCGGATCTCGAGCTCTTCGGGCGAGAACGGCAGGCCGGTCTCAGGGTCGATAAGCGGGGTGACCGGCGCGGTGATTGTCACCGATACGCCCGGTTTGTCCACGGCGAGGACCGTCGCCTCCGCCCCCCCCAATTCCTCCGCTCCGTCTGCCATGTCACGCTCCTCTCGCCCTTCACCGCCTATCATACTCTATAGAGCGCCCGCCCGTCAGTCTGTTATCAGGCGGCCGCAGCGTCTCCGCACGACGGGTTGCTCGCCGCATACTCGCCGAATGACCGGCTGTGGTGTCGTGTCCGACCGTGCCGCCGGCGAGCGCGTCCTTACGCACTCGCCGGCGCGGTTGCATGATAACCACCACCGCGGCGCGTTCAGCGCTTCACCGTCGCGACGCATTCCACTACCGTATACATGCATGATCGTCAACGGTCGGCAGGGCCGGCGCCATGTAGCTTCGGCAGAGGCGCGCCGCTGTCCTGGCTGGTTAGCACATCCGCCTGTCGCTGAGGCACCATTAGGCCTGCGCTGGCCTGCAATGTGCGACAGGTTGACGACAGTGCGGGTCACCCCGTAGGCGGGACCGGGCACGAGCGTAGCCCATCGCCTCTTCCCGCATCCGTTCCCCGAAGGAGAATCACCTATGTTCGCCCGCCTCGCCCAGCGCCTCATGGCCGTCGGCCGCACTCTTGTGCAGCCCTTGGGCCGCCGTCTCGTGGCGGCCACCAAACCGAACAACACGGCGCCGCTCGTCGTCGGCACCCTAGCGGACCTCTCTCGCAGCAAGCGCGCCTTGATCGCCGAGAACGCGCTGTTGCGGCACCAACTCGTCATCCTGCGGCGCAGCGTCAAGCGCCCCCGGTGTACCCCGATGGATCGGATGCTCCTGGTCCTAGTAGCTAGCCGGGTGCGGGCGTGGCGGCAGGTCCTGGTCATCGTCCAGCCCGACACGCTCATGCGATGGCACCGCCACCTCTTCCGCCTCGTGTGGCGTCGCCGCTCACAGCCGGGATCCCGACCGCGCACGCCCCGCGTGTCGCCAGAGACGATTGCCTTGATCCAGGAAATGGCCCGCGCCAATCGGACGTGGGGCGCTGAGCGCATCCGCGGGGAACTACTCAAGCTGGACATCCGCGTCGCCAAGTGGACCGTCCAGAAGTATATGCGTCATGCGCGTCCGTCGCGGCCCTCCGGCCAGACGTGGGCGACGTTCCTGCACAACCATGCTGCGGATATCTGGGCCTGCGACCTCCTGCCGGTCACGGACCTGCTCTTCCGGCCGCTGTATGCTTTCTTCATCGTGGAGCTGGCCTCGCGCCAGGTGAGGCACGTCGGGGTGACGCGTCATCCCACGGATGCGTGGCTGGCCCAACAAGTGCGCGAGGCCACGCCCTTCGGGCAGCATCCCCGCTATCTCATTCGCGATAACGACTCCGCATACGGATCGGCTTTCACGCGGGTGGCCACGGTCAGCGGCATTGATGTTGTGCGCACCGCCTATCGGGCACCCCGACAAAACGCCCTGTGCGAGCGATTCCTTGGCTCGGTACGCCGCGAGTGCCTGGACCATCTGCTCGTCCTGGGCGAGGCGCACCTCCGGCGTATCATGCGCGCGTATGTAACGTACTTCAATGAGGAACGGCCGCATCAGGGCATAGGCCAACGGATACCGGCCCCATCCGCTACATCAAAGGGGAGCGGGGGCAGCATCCGTGCAGTCCCGATCTTGGGTGGACTCCATCATGCCTATCAACGCGTTGCGTAAACCTCGACCCAGGTGGATACGGCAACCAGCCAGGACAGCGCCTCCGCGAACAGGCGCGTGACCGGATGAGAGCGCTACGGGCGCGTCGGCCCCGGTGACATTTTCACTGGACACTTAGGGGTGACAGAATCACTGGACATTAACAGGATGGGGCGCCCCTCGCGATTGTGGTCGTGGGCCCGTAGAAGGTATCACGTTTCCTGCGCGACGGCCCGCTTCCATGCTTCATAGTTTTCCTCGAAGTCGACGCCGATCTCTCCACGCGCAACGAGGCGCTCAAACACAGCATACGGGTCGCTCTTGGCCCCCTCTTTGCGCAGGGTCGTCTCGTCGTTGATGTAGAGGAAGACGATAGCTTTAGCTTGCGTGGAAAATATCCAGAACAAGCGGTACCGTGGCGGAAGCCCTTTGCCTTTGGCGCGGCGATACTGTGCCAGCGAGCCCCGCAGCATGTATGCGGGGGCGTTCGGGTCCTGGGGCACAATCTCTGTAATTAAGCGTCGCAGGGCCGCGAATAACTTGACGGTGGGATGCTGCACGTACGCGTCCGCATCCAACTCTGTCCTCAGCCGCCGGACGTCGTCGCGCAACGCGACGTAGCGGCGCGCGAACAACGGGTGGCCCAGCACGATCCATCCGTTGATGACGGGCGGTTCCTTGTCCGGCGGCGACATAGGTTAGTCGTCGATCTCGACGCCGGCGGCCAGATCCGCGTCCCCCGCCGTGAGATCCACGACGTTGACCAGACTCTCGGGATGAACCAGCGCCGATCGGGTCAGGAAATCCAGGAAGGACGGGAAGGCTGGCTCGTCCTCGATCGACGCGTGCTTCTCGGGCGGCGCTTCGATGGCAATGCCGTATGGCGTGCGCACCAGGTCAACCCCGTCGTCAGCAATATATAGCTCATCCAGCCATGCTTTGGGCAAGATCACCGACCGCGACCCTCCTACCTGTGTCAGCTTGACGCGCCGACGCTCCATCTCCTCATGCATTGCCTTGCTCCCCGTCCATGCCTCTCATGCCATGGCTCTGTCTGTATATATAAATTATAACATTCCATATACACCCGTGACAACCGTTGTAGATTCTAGTTGTCAAGTCGGCATAATTCTAGCTTAAAAAGCGGCAGGGTTGGGGGCGTTGTCTGTGTCTCCTCGGATGATTGACCGCCGCTGTCTCCCCCCACAGCGCCTGCTCCGCAGGGAG
>JAABUO010007594.1_pt1 | contig 12366 bp, 18 predicted proteins | sample 5559291 | NCBI WGS metagenome assembly JAABUO01 (sample SAMN10711878, study PRJNA513372) | rock metagenome | isolation source: Antarctica rocks | place: Antarctica: Victoria Land, Finger Mt sud
CTCTGATCAACAACTGGTTCTATGAGCACTGCCCGCCCAACAACCCAGTGAAGGTGCGCGTGAGTTACCAGAAGCTGCTGAAGATGTATGTGCTGAACCGGCTGCATCACCGACACCCCAAGAACTTGAAGAAGAAGAGCCTGTTCAAGGCTCTGAAGGCTACCAAGTTCTTTCGAGCACAGAGCTGGACTGGGTGGAGGTTGGTTTACAGGTATGCCAGACTCGCTAAACTTCTGTGTCTGGCTCACATGGTTGGCCAGGCTATAGTTCTGTGGCTGCCTGCCACTGTTGGGTTGAGACCAGAAAACTGCCACTGCAATTACTTTGTGATGGCCTCCAATCTGATATGCTAGCTGATCTGACGTGGTGCCTTCAGCAGAAGAGCCAGTGTTAGGTTTGTGTAGGCCACAGCACATACCTGGTGTCATGCGCCTGCAAAGTTGAGCAAAGCTAATGCGCATATTCATTTGATCACATTGCTGATGATGTTGTTTTGATTTCAGCTCATTGATGCAGGCACTTGTGCTGAGTGCGTGGTTTGTTGCAAGAGCTCTAGCATAGCTTTAGCTAAGTGCATCTCCTCTGGGCTGCAATCTGTGTCGCCTGCGCATGCATGAGTATGTTACACAAGACCTCCTGTAGTTTCTCAACTTGACAGCTCTGGCTTGTCTTTGATCTTGCAAAGTGTGAACACAAACTACATTGCATGCTTTTACTTTTGGCTTGTCCCCCTGCAGGTCTGCAGGCAGGGCTACAACATGCTCAATTTGCTGATTCATCGCAAGAATCTCAACTACCTGCATCTGGACTACAACTTCAACCTGAAGCCAGTCAAGACCCTGACCACCAAGGAGAGGAAGAAGTCTCGGTTTGGCAATGCTTTCCATTTGTGCCGAGAGATTCTGAGGCTGACCAAGCTGGTGGTGGACGCCAATGTTCAGTTCAGGCTGGGCAATGTAGATGCTTTCCAGCTGGCAGATGGCCTGCAGTACACCTTCTCCCATGTGGGACAGCTGACCGGCATGTACAGATACAAGTACAAGCTGATGAGGCAGATCAGGATGTGCAAGGTGAGCTTCATACTCCAATCATGATCAGACAAGTTCACATGTTTTGCAGTTGTGTCTTACTCATCAATAGGCAGGCTTGGCAGCAGATTTTGTATTGTTGTGGCCATGTTGCGTCAGCACATGCGCTTTCACAGCACTGTAAGCAGGAATCTTGGCTCGTGCTCACGCTTCTTCTGTTTCAGAGGGTGCAGCTGTCTTTGACACCTCTGTATGTGAGAGTTGGTGCTGACGCTTGGATGTTGCTGCAGGACTTGAAGCATCTGGTGTACTACCGCTTCAACACTGGGCCAGTAGGCAAGGGACCAGGGGTGGGCTTCTGGGCACCTATGTGGCGTGTATGGCTGTTCTTCCTGCGTGGTATTGTGCCACTGCTGGAAAGGTGGCTTGGCAACCTGTTGGCTCGCCAGTTTGAGGGCAGGCAGAGCAAGGGAATTGCCAAGACGGTGAGCAATTCCAACATCGCCATGTTGGCTTATGCGTCTAGCACAAGCTGGTAGATGTTTCCAGATCATTGTGTTGTGCCATCAGGCCTGCTGATGACAAGGGCAATTTGGCAGCATCTGACTCAGTCTGTGGATTGACTGTAGGTGACCAAGCAGCGCATTGAGTCTCACTTTGACTTAGAGCTGAGAGCAGCTGTGATGCATGACACTCTAGACATGATGCCAGAGGGCGTCAAGCAGAACAAGGCTCGCACCATCTTGCAGCATCTCAGTGAGGCGTGGCGCTGCTGGAAGGCCAACATTCCTTGGAAGGTACTTTCCTGCTGCTCTTTGTGCCTTGGTGTGATCTTGAACCTGCTATTGTTTGCAAACACTCTAGCTGCTTTTCATTAGCCCTAATTTTAGTTTCTAGACGTCACCACTCATGATCCAGGGCTCAACATGTATTCCATGTTGTACTTTTGCAAAGCTGGTCTGCCCTCTGCCTGAGGTTTTTGACTGTGTGTGCAGGTGCCTGGGCTGCCAGCTCCCATTGAGAACATGATTTTGCGTTATGTGAAGCAGAAGGCGGACTGGTGGACCAATGTGGCCCACTACAACAGGGAGCGTATCAGGCGTGGAGCCACTGTGGACAAGACAGTGTGCCGCAAGAACTTGGGCAGGCTGACACGTCTGTACCTGAAGGCAGAGCAGGAGAGGCAGCACAACTACCTCAAGGATGGACCTTACGTCACCCCAGAGGAGGCTGTTGCCATCTGTAAGCCCTTTGCCTTTCAGACACCCTTTCTTTTGTTCGGCCCATACTGTGTGCACGCTTTCAAGATGGCATGTTCCCATGCGTGCTGCGCAGTGCTTGCCATCTGACCTTTGCAGTGATGCATGCTGTTGTGCTGCATGTGCTGTGCTCTTCATTGTCTTAGCAGTTTTGTATCAAGTGTTCTGCAACCCTGTACACTGCTTCCATCATCATACCTGTGGTCAGTTTGTGGGGTATTGTCCATCTGCCTACAACGCTGCTGACTGACTTGTTGTCGTGCAGACACTACTACGGTGCACTGGCTGGAGTCGCGCAAGTTCACTCCCATCCCCTTCCCTCCCCTCAGCTACAAGCATGACACCAAGCTGCTCATCCTGGCTTTGGAGCGTCTGAAGGAGCAGTATACGGTGGCTGTCAGGCTGAACCAGCAGCAGAGGGAAGAGCTGGGTCTGGTGGAGCAGGCCTATGACAACCCCCATGAGGCTCTGTCTAGGATCAAGAGGCACTTGCTGACTCAGCGTGCCTTCAAGGAGGTAAGTCTATGCTCCCTGTCATGTTGTGTTTGTACATCTGGTTTGGCCTTCAAATTGTCTCACCTTTTGTCCAGTCTGCATATGTTTTGGCATCTGGTGGCACTGTATGCTGAAGCTTCTTTATGCCTGCTTGGGAGTCATCATACAAGTGTTACAAGCTGCCGAGTAAGGATTGTTGCTGGTGGAGCTGCACTGCATATTGCAGCATGGCATTCATGTCACCTGTATCTGCCACTTGCAGGTTTCTATTGAGTTCATGGACTTGTATAGTCACCTCATCCCTGTGTACGAGATTGAGCCGCTGGAGAAGATCACAGATGCATACCTGGACCAGTACCTGTGGTATGAGGCTGACAAGCGCAACCTCTTCCCCAACTGGGTGAAGCCAGCAGACCTGGAGCCGCCACCCTTCCTGGTGTACAAGTGGTGCACAGGCATCAACAACCTGGTGGACATCTGGGAGACTGGCAACGGGGAGTGTGTGGTCATGATGCAGAGCGAGCTGGAGAAAATGTTCGAGAAGATTGATCTCACCTTGCTCAACAGGTACCCTGCCACCTAGCATCCTGATACTTCTGTTGCTCTGTTTACTCTCCCACACTGAGTTGAGGTGTGTTTGATGATTGGCTCTGCAGCCTCAGAAGCCTTGCTTCTCTTTTGCTGTGGAGACACGTGTTTGTGCAGCTCTATGCTCAGCCTGCTTTGTTGGTGTCATGGCATTATGCCCAGAGGAGATTGGCCAGCAAGTACATTGCTCCAACTGCTTGCAGGCTGCTGCGGCTGGTGCTGGACCACAATATTGCTGACTACATCACTGCCAAGAACAACATTGTGATTGCCTACAAGGACATGGCTCACACCAATGCCTATGGGCTGATCAGGGGTCTGCAGTTTGCTTCCTTTGTCATGCAATACTATGGCCTGGTGTTGGACCTGCTCATGTTGGGTCTGACACGTGCCACAGAGATTGCTGGCCCTCCTCAGATACCCAATGACTTCTTGAGCTTCAGAGATACTCGCACCCAGACGCGCCACCCCATCAGGCTGTACACCCGCTACATCAACAAGGTGTGTGTAGCAATCTCTGGGCGCTGTCATGCAGCTGTCGTGGCTTGCACTGTTTGCAACTGGGCGCAAATGCCACTCTGATAAATGCTCTGCATTGGTTTGAGCTTTGGTCAAGAGCGTTGAAAAGGTGGTGCAAAGTCAACATGAGATGTAAGCCCCAGGTTTTCCAGTCACACAGAGCCTTGCATGATGCAACAGTCTGCATGTCTGAAAGATCTGGGGCTTGCATGTCATTTTACTCTGCAGCATGCATTGACCGCTCTTGAGTATGACTAGCAGCTTTGCTGGCTGACAGCTCATTTGGCTGGTGATGTGCTGAAAACAAGTTGATGTGTAGAAGTGCAACAATGCGTTGCAGGTTCACATCATGTTCCGCTTCACAGCTGAGGAGGCCAAGGATCTGATCCAGCGCTACCTCACAGAGCATCCTGATCCCAACAACGAGAACATTGTGGGGTACAACAACAAGAAGTGCTGGCCCAGAGATGCTCGCATGCGGCTCATGAAGCACGATGTCAACTTGGGTAGAGCAGTCTTCTGGGACATGAAGAACAGACTCCCCAGGTACCATTTGACAAAACGACACACAGTGTTGTACACTTTGTAGTTCATACTATGCGCTGCAAGGCCGCAGCGCATTCCTGTTGCATTGCATTGTATTACATGCTGTCATTTCAGGTGCCATTGGCATCTTTGGCAGTCTTAGCTGTTAAGATAACTTGCATCAAACAGCGCACATGGTAATGCCTGGTTTGTGGAGTCAGTGTTGACTCTGTTGTCTGCTTCTGTGCAGGTCTCTGACAACCCTGGACTGGGACAACAGCTTTGTGAGCGTGTACAGTCGAGACAACCCCAACCTGCTGTTCAGCATGTGTGGCTTTGAGGTGCGCATCCTGCCCAAGGTGCGCATGGCAGAGCAGGGCTTTGCCAACAAGGATGGGGTGTGGAGCTTGCAGAACGAGTTCACCAAGGAGCGCACTGCTCAGGTATGTTTATGCCATGCTGCACTCACCTTTGCTGCATGTTGCAGCAGACAATGCAAGTAAAGGAGATAGCTGCATCCAGTGCACAGATTTCATTAGTGCCGCTGTTTCTGGTGAGTTTCTCAGCAGCATCCAACGCTTGTTAGTTTGCAAGATTTTGTTCACATGCAGAAGCAGCACTTTGGCAGCATGCTTTCCCGGGTTGACCTGCAGTGCGTCAGTTCCCAGCCTGACATGAGAAGTACAAGTCACCTGTTTCTAAAGTGTTGCCTTGTTGTTTGCAGGCTTTCCTGCGTGTGGATGATGAGGCTCTCAAGTCGTTTGAGAACCGCATCAGGCAGGTGTTGATGAGCAGTGGCAGCACCACCTTCACCAAGATCGCCAACAAGTGGAACACAGCCCTCATTGGCCTGATGACCTACTACAGAGAGGCCACTGTGCACACTCAGGAGCTGTTGGACTTGCTGGTCAAGTGTGAGAACAAGATCCAGACAGTAAGAAACCTTGCCTTTCTGGCTATCTGTGATCAAGCATTGCCTCCTGCTGCTGTGTGATGTTGGTGCCATTGACTGCACAAGGTCCCACAATATTGCCCCATATAACATGGGCTCAACAGCTCATGGGAAGTGCTCATGTGGTCTGTGTTGCGGTGCAGCGTATCAAGATTGGTCTGAACAGTAAGATGCCCAGTAGGTTCCCTCCTGTCATCTTCTACAGTCCAAAGGAAATTGGTGGCCTGGGGATGCTGTCCATGGGCCACATCCTCATCCCCCAGTCTGACCTGCGCTACAGCCAGCAGACTGATCTGGGCATCACCCACTTCAGGTAGGCACAATGCCATTCAGCCTGTCCAGCTGCTTGACAGGCGTTGCCTCTGTTTGGTCTTCTGCCTCGGCTTCTTGATGGCATTCCCATCGTCCCCCGCGAGCTGGCCGTGTTTTGCTGTCACAGTACATGGTGACTGTAGCATGTTCACAACATGTCATGTTGAAGCGTTAGCTACTTTGCAGAGCTGGTATGTCCCATGATGAGGACCAGCTGATCCCCAACCTGTACCGCTACATCCAGCCCTGGGAGGCTGAGTTTGTGGACAGCAACAGGGTGTGGGCTGAGTATGCCTTGAAGCGCACTGAGGCCCAGGCGCAGAACAGGAGGCTGACCCTGGAGGTGCGCTCCCTGCCCATCTGGCATGCCTCATTGACATCTTTTTACTGCAACACTGGCAGGGGCCACAGACTTGCACTGCATGACCTCGTTCCCTGCCATACTTCCTGCCAGCACCCCTGCCATGGGTGACTTTACCACGTGCGGCGCTGCCTCGGCCTGCATTGAACGGCCCTCACATGAATGGCCCGCACACAGTAAATCAACAAGTCTTGTCTGCATCACGCTACACAAACTGTTGCCAGGCACCCTGTTTGCTGTCGCAATGTGTGAGCCTTCATGCATGTAAGCATTCAAAGTTGTGTTCAGAGGTCATTCCTTGGAGTCCTTGCTTATGCAGGATCTGGAGGACTCTTGGGATAGAGGTGTCCCCAGGATTAACACCCTGTTTCAGAAGGATCGTCACACCCTGGCCTACGACAAGGGCTGGCGTGTGCGCACAGACTTCAAGCAGTACCAGGTGCTGAAGCAGAACCCCTTCTGGTGGACTCACCAGCGCCATGATGGCAAGCTGTGGAACCTGAACAACTACAGAACAGATGTCATCCAAGCACTGGGAGGTGTGGAGGGCATCCTGGAGCACACCCTGTTCAAGGGCACCTACTTTCCCACATGGGAGGGGCTCTTCTGGGAGAAGGCCTCCGGCTTTGAGGAGAGCATGAAGTGAGAACTCAAGCTGCTGTACCTGTACTGTTACTGGTGTGTTCGTCTGAATGTTTTGTCTTTTTCTTGTGGCACTGGGTTTGTCTATGTGCCTTTACCCTGCAACAACTCACCCCCAGTAACTTGTGCTCTACATGCGCCTGGTCAGTACTCCATGTCTCATAAGCCAAGGCAAAGGACATTTTGGCCGTTGTAATGCTTTGTACAAGCTATGCAGTGCATGCTGTCTAGTGTCCTTGGCTCAACCTAGTCTTGTACAGGTACAAGAAGCTGACCAATGCACAGAGGTCTGGTCTGAACCAGATCCCCAACAGGCGTTTCACGTTGTGGTGGTCCCCCACCATCAACCGTGCCAACGTGTATGTGGGTTTCCAAGTGCAGCTGGATCTGACTGGCATCTTCATGCACGGCAAGATCCCCACCCTCAAGATCTCCCTGATCCAGATCTTCAGGGCTCACCTGTGGCAGAAGGTGCACGAGAGTGTGGTCATGGACTTGTAAGTCTCTATACTGCTTCAACCCCTTTGTGCGCTCAAAGCATTGCTGGTTGGAGAACAGCATGTGTACATGCAACTGCTCATGCTGTATACACACAGATCTTCCCTATGTTAAGGGTTTTGGCAACCACCCGGCTGTTCAATCCCGCAGCAAGCCACCAAAATGATGCGTCGCATAGTAATCATCTGCAAATTTCTGTTATTGTGTCGCATCTTTTGGTGCAAAAGTCTACCTCAGCAAGGTCATGCTGACCTGCCTATGCTGTGTTGTGCAGGTGTCAGGTGTTTGATCAGGAGTTGGATGCTTTGGAGATTGAGACTGTCCAGAAGGAGACCATCCACCCCAGGAAGTCGTACAAGATGAACTCATCCTGTGCAGACATCCTGCTGTTTGCTGCCTACAAGTGGACCATGTCCAAGCCCTCCCTCATGGCAGACCAGAATGACATGTTTGACCAGAAGCCCAGCAACAAGTACTGGATTGATGTGCAGCTGCGCTGGGGTGACTACGACAGTCACGATGTTGAGCGCTACACCCGTGCCAAGTTCCTGGACTACACCACCGACAACATGTCCATCTACCCGTCTCCTACAGGTATGCCTAGTCTTCTGTCTCCCACATCAAAAGATGCTGAAGTATGGTGCATTTCTGTACATGGTGACTAATCTGTCTTGAGGCCGTGCCCTGGCTGCAGGTCTGGAACTGCGTGATGCCCTAAAAGCAAGTTGCCGCAAGTTGCCGCAAGTTGCTATACGTGTATGCACCAGTGTAGGTTAACACCAAAGACACGTTGCCGCATGACAATGCTGGTGCCATCATTGTGCTAGTCATTCACTGTTTGCGCAGGTGTGATGATTGGCATTGACTTGGCTTATAACCTGCACAGCTCCTTTGGGAACTGGTTTACTGGGGTGAAGCCCCTCATCACGCAGGCCATGGCCAAGATCATGAAGGCCAACCCTGCCCTGTACGTGCTCAGGGAGCGCATCAGGAAGGGCCTGCAGCTCTACAGCTCTGAGCCCACTGAGCCCTACCTCAGCTCTCAGGTACTGCACCTGGCATATTCGAGTCTTGATGAGTGCCTGTCAGTATGCAGCTGTCTCCTGTGAGCCGTATGACGTCTCTTCTTGCCCTACATGGCTCCCGTTGTTCATGACCTGACTGCAACTCATTGAGCGCTGGTTGTTTGCACCAAGTGCTCGTCTTTGACACCACAATATGGCTGCTGAGTGCTTGGGTCCACGTGCAGAACTACGGAGAGTTGTTTAGCAACCAGATCATCTGGTTTGTGGATGACACCAATGTATACCGTGTCACCATCCACAAGACCTTTGAGGGCAACCTGACCACCAAGCCCATCAATGGGGCCATCTTCATCTTCAACCCCAGGACTGGTCAGCTCTTCCTCAAGATCATCCACACCAGCGTCTGGGCTGGCCAGAAGCGTCTGGGTCAGCTGGCCAAATGGAAGACAGCTGAGGAGGTGAGGCATCCTCTACTGTCTCTGTATAATACAGCTCTCAAATATAGCTTTCAAATGAGGGGTGCAATTGGCTTTGCATGGATGGCCTTCTGGGTGATACAACAAGTTGGTGTTGTGCTGCTGGTGAAATCATGGCTCAAAACCAACTTTTGCAGAATGCTGCTCTTGGTTGGTCAACGGTCTTTCTGTACTGTGTCCAAGCAGTTCATGCATCCTTCCTTGCTGATCATTGTATGCTGCAAACTGCATCAATCATGTGTCAGCTCATCCAAGTACACATATGACATGCTGCATTGGCGGTGCTCACCGTTAGTATGTACCATAGGTGGCTGCTTTGGTCCGGTCCCTGCCAGTGGAGGAGCAGCCCAAGCGCATCATTGTGAACCGCAAGGGTATGCTGGACCCTCTGGAGGTCCACTTGCTGGATTTCCCCAACATTGTCATCACCGGCTCTGAGCTGCAGCTCCCCTTCCAGGTATGTTGCAGCTACACATGTTCTGCTCGTGAGTCCAGCCACACAGTCAGCCTGTTATGCAAACATTAATGCAGCAGCCAAGTCTGCTTGTGCAGCTTGAGATTAGAGTAAACCTCAGCCTCACTGTTGCTGCTCTGTGAACTTGTCCCCTTGGTCCTGCAGGCAGCGCTCAAGATTGAGAAGTTTGGTGATCTCATCCTGAAGGCCACAGAGCCACAGATGGTGTTGTTCAACATCTATGATGACTGGCTGAAGACCATTTCGTCGTACACCGCCTTCTCTAGGCTGATCCTTATCCTGCGTGCCCTCCATGTGAATGTGGACAAGGCTCGCATGATTCTGAAGCCAGACAAGACCATCATCACAGAGCCGCACCATGTGTGGCCAAGCCTCACTGATGAGCAGTGGATCAAGGTACATATGACCTTTTGTTGTTGCTGTTTGATCTTCCCTGCGTTGTGCATAGTCCTTGCTTCAACGCCAAGGGTGTCAGCAAGTGTACCAGGCTTTCAGTTTTGTGCAGCATGCATCCTCTTTCTCCATCATCTTTCAACTGCATGACTAAGTGTCAAGTGTCAAATGCTGACACCTGCAGTATGCTTGCACAGGTGGAGATTGCCCTCAAGGACCTCATCCTGGCTGACTATTCCAAGAAGAACAATGTGAATGTGGGGGCGCTGACCCAGTCTGAGATCAGGGACATCATCTTGGGAGCTGAGATCACGCCTCCCTCCATGCAGCGCCAGCAGATCGCTGAGATTGAGAAGCAAGCAGCCGCAGGCACACAGCAGACCGCAGTCAGCACCCAGACAGTGAATGTGCATGGTGATGAGCTGATGGTGACTACTACCAGTCCCTACGAGCAGCAGAGCCACGCCTCCAAGACTGACTGGCGCGTGCGCGCTATCAGCGCTGCCAACCTGCACCTGCGGGTCAACCACATATATGTCAATTCTGATGACATCAGGGAGTCGGGCTACACCTATGTCATGCCCAAGAATGTCCTCAAGAAGTTCATCTGCGTGGCAGACCTGCGCACACAGGTGAGGATCCGTAGCTTCAGTCCAAGGCTGGAGCTGCTGGAATGCTCGACTACTTTGTTGTTAACATCTGTGACACAGGGTTCAGCCACAAACACTGCTTTGAGGCTCCATGCGCTACACTCTGCACTGGCCATGCCTTCTTGATCTAATGCTTATTCTGGAATAAGCTGTTGTTAATTGTATCTGTAGGGCCTGGGAATCAGTAGTCAGTACAGTTCTGTTCCTCAAGTGGCTGATAGGGGAATTTGGTAAAAGTTTGACACCTTGTTCGGTGCCTTGCAGGTTTCTGGGTACTTGTATGGTGTGAGTCCACCTGACAACCCCCAGGTGAAAGAGGTTCGATGTGTGGTGATGCCTCCTCAGTGGGGCAACCACCAGATGGTGAACCTGCCCCACACTCTGCCCGAGCATGATTACCTGAAGGACCTGGAGCCCCTGGGCTGGCTGCACACCCAGCCCAATGAGCAGCCCCAGATGGCCCCACAGGTCACTCCTCTTGCTTTACTTGTATCCCACATGTGTATATGCAGAGCATGTTGAGCTCTCAGTGCTGCCCGCATGTGTGATATAATGCCGTCATATTGCACATGTTTCTTCATGCTGTCAAGCTGTCTGTGCTAGCATTGCTTTGTTCATACACCAAGTTGGTTAATGTGTCTAGAAGTCTTTGGATGCTTTGATGAGCAAGGCTCATGTGGCCTTTACAGCTGCTCTTGCAAGGTAAGCGTAGGCAGCTGAATGAATGCCTCACTGCTGCAGGATGTCACCATGCATGCCAAGATGCTGGAGAGCTACAAGAGCTGGGACGGCGAGCGGTGTATTGTGATCACCTGCAGCTTCACCCCTGGCAGCTGCACTCTCACTGCCTACAAGCTCACTCCCCCTGGCTATGAGTGGGGCAGGCAGAATAAGGACAGCAGCAACCCAACTGGCTACCTGCCGTCTCACTATGAAAAAGTCCAGATGCTGCTCAGTGACAGGTTGGTGATTTCCTCTCAGCTGCAGTGCCCTGCCCTATCTGCTTACAGACCTAGCTTCACTTGCAGAAATGATTGCATGCCTGTTGACAATAGCGTAATCATGCCCAGGGCTTAGCCTGTGTCATCAGAGCTGCTTCACATACGCTTAAAGCAACCAGTGTGGAGTGCTCAGTGCCTGTGTTAGGATGCTTGCTGTGTCTTGGTGCATGCAGCTGCACTTGCCTCCATATCAGATGTGTGACTGTTATCTCTTGATACAGGTTCATGGGCTTCTATATGGTGCCAGATGTGGGCAGTTGGAACTACAACTTCCAGGGTGTCAAGCACAGTCAAGGCATGAAGTATGGGCTGAAGCTGGCCAACCCCAAGGAGTACTACAGCGAGGTGCACAGGCCCACGCACTTCCTGGAGTTCAGTACACTGGAAGATGTTGACAATGAAGCTGACCGAGAGGACTTGTTTAACTGAGCCTGCTGGAGCATCAACAATTGATGCCCACACACTGGCTCAAGCGGCAGCAAGGGTGTGCAGTCTGTTTGTATATTATTTGTTATCATGGTGTTCTCAGTTTCTGACTGCTTGTTCAGCCACAGTTTTGCGCATAATTGCCAGATCATGCCAATCCCTGTAATGCAAATGCTCAATCTGAGTCAAACATCCTAGTATGCTCTGCTATCCAAAGCAGGCTGACGCCACAGTGTGGCGTATCATGTGGCATGGTTGCTGTGACAGATTGTCATCCGCAATCACAATCCAGATCTGCTTCTGTTGAGGGGCACCTGTGCTCAGTACATCTTCTCATCCTGTGCTGGCAGTAGTCAGTGTTAGGCACCAGCCACTGTAGAAGCATGCCGAGGCTTGTCTCTTTCTGACTTTCCTGGGCCCAGGTCCAGACGCGCATAGCATGGACTGACGGCTGAACTGTGCAGTGAGGATGCCCTTGAGCACGCAGTACAATAACGGGATGCACACAATCTTGTCAAGTACAGGTCTGTTTATCAGCAGTGGAATGACGAAGTGGACCCAGAGTCGACATTGTTGTTCAACGAAGAAGAAACACAGAGCTGAGGTCACAACTTCCTTGATAGATTGGATCTCAGATACACGTTCCCAAGGATACACTGATTTGCAGAGCTTGGTAAAGTGCCTGGATCATAGAGATATTGTGTCAGATACAGCATGCAGTCAAGCAAAGGTTGTGTTAGG
>JAABUO010007595.1_pt1 | contig 12366 bp, 8 predicted proteins | sample 5559291 | NCBI WGS metagenome assembly JAABUO01 (sample SAMN10711878, study PRJNA513372) | rock metagenome | isolation source: Antarctica rocks | place: Antarctica: Victoria Land, Finger Mt sud
TAAAAAAAAAAAACCCAAAAAAAAAAAAAAAAAAAAAAAAAATTGAATCTCTGTTGATTCCTTCCAAGAGCCCTGAGGAATAATGAATGCCGTAGGATGCACTCTACAAGGTCTGGATGTAGACACATCCTGCTGCGACTGTCACAAGGAACGTCAACACGATACGAATGAAGGTACCATGATTATGACTTTGACGTGTTTCCAACGACGTTATAAAGCATGGTAAAAGGAAACAGGGAGGATAAGCTCCGATAGGGGCCCACGTCTAATCATTACGACCCATGCCAAATGTTTTCCTTGAATGAAGGAGCTCCGAGAACTCCTGTGGCTGCGCATTCCTGGCCCGTGGCAGGGCTATGCCAGTGGGAATGGATTGGGATATGGTCAGGGAGTGCAGTGTGGTATAAAAAGCCGTGCATATCCGAGTGTATCCACGCTGAGAAGCATTTCACACTCGTTAAACCAAACGCAAACACACACTCGTTTCTAAAGAATCTATTCAAATATGAAGTACGCAATCATCTTCGCCGCAGCTGCTATGGCTCACATGACGATGAAGTACCCAAGCCCCTTCTACCACCCAGAGAACCCAAAACTCACTTCGGTCCCATGGCCAAAGCTTGTCGACTACAGCTACTCGACCCCGCTCAACGCTGACGCAAGCAACTACCCTTGCAAGGGATACCACCACGCCAAGGGACCTTACGGACAGACCGTTATCGACCTTGCGGCCGGACAGTCCGACAAGATCACCATCTCAGGTGGAGCCTTCCACAGTGGTGGCTCTTGCCAGATCTCCCTCTCATACGACAAGGGAAAGACCTTCCGAGTCATCAAGTCCTTCATTGGATCTTGCCCGATCTCCAACGGTGACACCGACTACGCATACACTGTGCCGTCTGATGCACCATCTGCTGACAAGGCCATTCTTGCTTGGTCGTGGAACAACGCTGAGGGCAACCGAGAGCTTTACATGAACTGCGCTGCAGTCTCCATCAAGGGATCTGGAAGTGGAAGCGAACTGAACGGCGACAAGTACCCTGAGATGTACGTTGGAAACCTTGACGGGTACTGTGTCGCCCCAGAGCGTCACGAAGTTGTGTACCCTCTCCCGGGTGACGACGTCGAAGTCAACCACAAATTGGCTGAATACAAACCACCAACCGACTGCAAGACTGTCTCTGACAAGTCCAAACTCAGCCCACCCCGTGTTCCAGGAGGCGCTCTTGATGAAGGTAATGACGGAAGCGACAACGAGTCTGACAACGGCAACAACGAGAGCGAGAACAAGCCCTCGTCAACCCCGACCAAGCCGGCTGGCTCTTCCACTTCCCCAGCAGCGTCATCGACCTCGCCATCCAAGCCACAGCCAACTAGCGGCTCTTGCAAGGAAGGTACTTTCCGATGTGTTGATGAGACCCACTACAACCAGTGCCAACAGGATGGAACCTACCACTCAGCCAACCAGCCAGTTGCTCCGGGTACCAAGTGTGTCAACGGTGAGATCGTCCACGCTTAGATGGGTTATCTATGGAAAAAGGAGTTCATTTTCATTTCGATAATTATTTTTCATATCAATACATTTCATACAGTGCCATCACTCCTCCTTGTGCGCGACTAGTCTTTGGGCTCATAGACCTTCAGTCGTTCCTTTTGCTTCGCTTCCGTTTTCTCCTGGTTACGTTGCCGTGTCTTCTGTTGCTTCTCCTTTTGACGATCAGCCTCGCTGAGAAAGTACTCTCCACTTTCAATCTGTAGGTCGACCTTCCGAGGTGGTTGAGGGGGCGGGAACGGTGTGTACGGCTTGCGCTCTTTGACTTTGGGCTTCCGTCGTTGCACGTTCTTCTTTTTGAATTGCGGAAGAAATCTCTCCCAAGATTGATCCTGCAGCGCAGGGTCCTTTGCCAACTCCCGCTTAATCATCAGTTCTTTGATGTGATATATTGGATGCACGTTGGCCATACACTCTTCCACAACCCGTCGCACCTCTTTCAGGCCCTTGTAGGGGCCCATTGCTGAAACAGTCGTGCCTTGCACCAAGATAAAGCATGACGTGAGGAGCTCCAACGCACGCAATGTCTCCCCGTCCGGCCCAACGATCCTCTGCCGCCGCCGTGCAAATCTGTCTTTATTCCTAACCAGCCCGCCAATCTTGATGATGTCGCATGCCACTCCATCCTCTAAAATCTTTGACGCCTGCGGGAGGGGAACACTCCGTGCAAGCAACTTGATCAAGTCCCGAGCAGAGAGAATGGCCGCTGGATCGTACGTCTTTCTCGTCGTGCGCACAGACATTCTCCCACCAACCAGGTCGAGGGTGCATGCAATGCCATGTGTCTCGAGTGTGCTTGTTACATTTGACCAGACGCTTTTGAGGTAGACTTCTCGGTACTTTGGAAATAAGCATGCAAACTCACTCTCATCTATAAGCGGTCGCCATGTCTCGTCGGATTTGATGGGAATGTCTTTCCATTTGTCGACTGTGCCATCATCCCAGGGCTTGTCTTGGTTGTGGCTCGATGGCATTTTCACAAATGGCCATTCAACCTCATACCAATATAAGAACGGAAACAATTCATCAGGTGAGGCAAAGAGACAAGTTGGGGGAGAGTCAAAGGGAAAAATCAATAAATGTACAAATTGCTTCATTCAGCTCTTGCTGTCAGCTTTAGAAGACTACAAGATATGCTCCGTAGGATAGAACAGCGATGATAAATGTCGTCAAGAAACCGGCCTTTACTCGTCTGCTGCAGTTGTCCGGGCCCGTACAGGAGAAACAGGGCTCCTGTTGCCGCTCGATCCCGCTACAGGATCACCTTTACTAGTACCCCCGGTAGAGTTTGTGACTGGAACATTGTTAGGCTTTGCGAGCAACGATTGAATAACTTCCAGAGCCGACATTTGATTTCCAAGCCCGAGATCGCCGTCGAAGGAACTAGGCAGCCAGCTATGGCCACATTGCAGTCGGTCGTCGCCCCCCCTACATGTCAAAGCAGCTGCCTCGGCAGAAGTTGCTAGTGCTTCATGGGCTGCTGCGTATAGGAAGGCGCCACCTGTGCTAAATGAGCGCTGGTCCACATTGCAATGGAGTTGACGGCTCACAACCGCTTGGTACAGTATTTTGCCAGGCTGCGCTAAGAAAACAGACACACCACGCATCCATTCTTCAATGCGCTCACGCCATTTAGGATCCTTTGTGATGTTCCACATGTACACGGCGCCAATGAGATACGTCCCCGCTGACCACTGAATGCGATTGACGCTCTCGCAGTTTGATATACCCACACCATCAAAAACCTTGTATTCAGGTTCTGAAATAAGCCCTATGTGCGCCATCTAATCCCAGACTCGATCCGCCCAGTCAGACATGTTTGATTCCCAGTGTACATTGCAAGACGAGCTGCAATTTGGAAAAAACAACCCATGGAGACAGTATTTTTGTAGGTCCACCCACTGGTCCAGGAATAGATTTGCCAACGAAGACCACCTCCACAATGGTCCATATGCCATCTTGCAGCTTGAGAATTGAACACTGCCTGCGTAAGGCCTAGCCACTGTCGCCTGCCAGAAGGAGGGTCCGGAAATTTCCGTTCATAAGCTGCCGCGGAAGTCAGTGCCCAAAAGGCTTGGTCGTCATTACCTTCCGTCATAATTTCGGTCGTTGGTATGAAATCATTCTTTGGTCCCGTCTGTAAGAGAATGGTTTCTGTGACAAGTTCATTGTACTGGGAGTCACCCGTCAAATACCAATAATCAACCATTATGCCCCATGCAGCACCAGCCTGCCACCAATAGTAAGGATGGCCAAACTTGCCAACGACATTCCCAGGTTCTCGCGGGTTATACCAATTCATGAGTCCACGTGCAACAGTCTTAGCTGCAGATCTGATAGAAACATCTGAATGGGCATCCAATTCAATGGCAAGCCAATCCACAGCAACAGAGTAGTAAAACCCATGGGGCGATCATCAAAGACGGCAAGCATTTTAAACGACGTGTATATATGACGCATCACTAACTATCCGTTAGTCATCCCACTGCGCGGTCTTTTGACATACGTTAAGAATAAGTTACCACTTTGCTTATCCGAAAATGCCATGAATTGCAATCCGGTCTGTTGCCGTAGTTGGATTGCATCCTCACGGACCGCTCCGTCAAGTTCTCGATGTGATAACAATCGGCAATTCCGTGGCGGGCTGTAGTGTAATTATTGTTTCGCTTGCATCCAATGCCTTGCGCATCGATTCATTGCTCCAACCAGGGGCCAGTGCAAACTTGAACCGTAGTGACATAACACTTAGTGCACATGCAAACTCCACTTGAGAAAACTTTCGGCCTAAGCATGCTCGATAGCCTTCACTGAAAGGCAGAAAACACCCTTTTGGTGGCATGCGAATACCCTGGTAGGACGCACCTGGCGCTCCTTCCTCTGCAAAATCATCGGACCCTTTCTCAGCTGCTTTCTCATTCTCTGCAGCCATTGTACCACGGCCGTCAAAACGTGATGGGTTGAAGGTGTGAGGATCAGGGTACACATCCGGATTTCGATGAACTCCAACGACATCAATGTATATTACCTGCTTTGCAGGTAAAATATGACCTAAAAGTGGTGTTTCCATATTAGGCGTACTCTTTGGAATGAGTATGACCGGAGGAAAAATCCTCAGAGTCTCAAACATGATACATAGAGCATACACCATCTTCGGGAAATCTGCGTAAGTCGGCTCACTGGAAAGTATTTTCGTCGTCTCTTCATATAGTCGGTCTTGCACCTCTGGATGCATTGCTAGCAACAAATAAGCATACAAGAGGCTGTTTGCAGTAGTTTCGTGTCCTGCAATGATAAAAATAAACATGTTGCCCTTAATTTCATCCCTCGAAAGAATCTGTCCTTGCTCTTCGCTTCGGACAAGTGCCGACAAAAGATTTGCTCGTCCTTTATCGCCTCGCACGGCAGATTCACGCTCTTTATCGAGCATCTCATCCATATACTTCTCGTACTCCTTACAGGCCAGATCACCATCCTTTATATATTTAAAAGGCAAGACTTTCCGCAAGAATTTGCCAAATAATAGAGGTACCGCAAGATGGTGTAGCATTTCGCTCATTGAGTCCCGGAATGAAAGACGATGGTCAGGACTAGTGATCGTGGATGTTTCTGCCCACGAAAACGATTGGCCAAATCCTGCACCGCAAATCACATGCAAAGCAAGCTTCATACAGTCCTTTCGCGCGTCCTCCAGCAAGACAGAACCATTGACCATGTACTTCGACCATTCGTCCATCATTCCACGGGTTTGGTGAACCGTCTCTTGAAATACTAAGGCGTTGTTCCGCTCATTGAACGGTGGGCCGGTGATCTTCCGATGGAGCTTCCACAGAGCACCTTCGGTTGTCAAAACATTCGTCCCAAAGATGTCCAATATTTTGTACTGCTCTAGTGGTTTAGGAAAGTCAGTTTTGCGCATCGAGATTTCATTGATGTACTTTGGCTCACTGATGTAAGCGTAGAATCCAAACGGTCCGATAACGCAGCAGTTTCCTCGTATTTCCTCTGCACGCTCAAAAGGCCAGCCTGGAGGATAGTTTCCTTTAAATGAGCCGAATAGCTTCTTGAATATGGCGAGGTACTGTGGATTCCAGGCATATCTGACTTCAAATCCGATGGCCTTCACTCTCTTCACGGTGGTGTAGTATTGATAAGCCCATCTAGCTAAGATAGCAAAGGCTACAAAAGCAACGATGTGGAAGCCTTGCATGTTGTGTAGATGACTGTGGAGAACTGTGAGATATTCAACCCGGTCATCCGGTCCCCAATGCCGCCCGAAAATACGAATACCAAAACGAGATACGACTGACGAATGAGAATCGACTAGTGGACTGAAAATAGATATTAAACCTCCAAAACACGAATGAAATTGCAAGAAGCCTCTATTCCAAGGCTATTCCTTCATCGACTTTTTCCTTCACTTCTTTACCACTTTCCTCTTCTACTTCAGCCAACGCCTTTTGCACAGGCTCCTTAATGCGCCCTAAAACATCCTGTACGACCTTGTCGATTTCCTGTTCAAGGTCGATATTTTTTGCTTTGGAGACGACACCAGCAATGTTGTTTACGGCTTTATGAATCTGGCAAAAGAAACCACATGGCTCGTCCTCGTTCTCTGGGACTTTTGCATCAAGTACTTCTTGCTTAGAGGCACTGATGATCTCGTCCGTCTTTTCCTCGATATCTTTCAATGCAGATGAAGCTGGTTTGAAGTAGTTTTTGACCTCACAGAACCAACCGCTGCATTCTTCATCGTCTGGTCGGATAAACTGCTCCACTTTATTGTATCCATCGGTGAAGGTATCTTTGATATCACCCCAAAATGATCTGGGTGCAAGAGAGGGCATTGGAAGAAGTTCTGGGGCCCGAATAGTATCGATGGGGGCTGCAGAAGCAATGGTATAGAGTGCGATGGATGCAAGGACTGTGAATGATCTGTAAGCAACCATGATTAGTTGTAATGTGTTGAATGAGTGTATTCTTGATGGCAGGATGTTATCCAGCGTCCTGGGACTTTATGTACTGCTTTATACAAATGGAATGATGGATATGTGCTGGTATGTTGGCTATGCTTTGGGTGACTCACGTATAGGCGGAGTAGATGGTTCATTAACATACCGACTCCATTTTAGTTTGTCAATAATATGAAAGTACACTTGCTCCGCCCCCATGAAATCCAAAACTAACTTCAGGAAACCCAACCAGCGAAAGGAGTTCGGCCGGACCCTTGCACAAGTATCTAGAAGCCGTCCAGATATTTCAACACAGACGATGCTTCATCAAAATGTTTCATAATTGAAGACACGTTGGAAAGTCCTCCGCCTAACAACCCCCCCTCACCATCGGAGCTGACCAGTTTTCCAACCTTCTCTTTTAGATTGTTGAATGTATCCTTGATACTATCCCAAAATGGTTCGCGAGCAACAATGCCCGTTAAATGCTGACAAACATCCCGCGCATGAACAGTATCAAGGGGTACTGCAGCTCCATAGCTAAAAGCAGACAACACCACAATAATGTTCAGTGATCGCAAGAGAACCATGATTACGCCACCGGTGATTACCTGAGCTGTATGTACTAAGGAGGCAGGGTCAAGGTTTTGGACATCCTGCTTCTCTGAATTTATATACGTGCTGTGAGAGCGCTGTGAGCGCATGGCTGTGGCGGTTGCTTTGGTTATTTATCTGCATATTGATATCACTCGAGTGCGTTAATTGCTCACTGACAGGAAAGATTTTTATTAAAATGCAATTTAAGCCCCATTTTTGAATAGAAAATCGATCAAAGCCGATTGTGTGTGCCGTAGTCTTGTTGCTACTTTGCTTGTGTCATTCATACCGCGTCGAGTCAATCTCTAGTCTCTCGGGTATTACCGTTGTACAGCTCAAATAAGGTTTGCGCCACACTCTATTTCAATTGTGACGCATGTGCGTGTGGCACGTAAGTTAATGCAAGCAGAATGCACCATGGCGCCTACTTGTATAATCTTTATGTATGCAGATAGTTTACACTACACTTTTAATCATCTCAGCCGAGTCGCTGAATATCCACGAGCAGTTTTGTGGATCTCTGCTTCAATACATCCCCAGTTTGTAATCGATGCAGCACTGGCTCCACGAGAGAAGCATTGAATCTGGGCCTATCCCTCCCGGCTCGTGTACTGGCACTGAGCCAGGTCTCCGATAAGCCAATAATTTCCTTGGCCAAAAATTTCAATGCCGAACGGTCCACCCAAGGATATTCCTGCTGTTCATACATGCCAGCAAGAATAGAAAAGAGTATTTCATGAGCAACACCAGTCTCCAAGAACGCAGATAACACCCATCCTTGTGGCGTCTTTGGCTGTTTCTCCAAGGTATACTTTTCCACCAACGGCAGAAGATCGTCGACAGGAAATACTGATTCAGAGAGCTTAAACCGTCGACCAAGGCGACAAATGGCGTCTGCAACTGCTTCGAAAGGTTCAACATTTTGTTGTTCCGAGTTAGCGTGGGCCTTATCAATAATCCCTTCCCAGCAATTAATAATTTCCTGCATATTGCGAAAATCGGCGGTCTGAAAGATCGCAAGACATACCTCGCCGTAACTCAGTGGATCTGCGTACTTATTAAATAAGTCCGTGACTGGCTGTAGATTGCCGTCCAGCTGCCCGCAGAGCTCATCCTTCTTTTCAGCCACAATTCGTGTATCTTGCGAGACTGCATTGAGGATATCGACTTGGATCAAGGCAATGTCCAACATTTCTTGTGTTTGCTGCATAAGACTGTTCATCTGTCCTCGAAGTGCTGGAGAGCAGAAACAATTACAAAATGTAAGCGCGCGTGAAAGGAATTCTATTCTTTGAGCCAACGTAAGCGGAAATGCGCTGCCTGATAACTCGAAGAGCACGAAAGCGCACTCGTAGAAAGCTTCGCGCTTCGCATGGTATTGCCAGAGCAAATCTGCTGCGTCCAATTTTGTTGCCGCATTTCGCTCAAGGTAAGATAGCACATGCGCGTTATCAATTTTCAGCAGCCGATCTCCTTGACCACGAGATACCCATAAGTTATACAAACAGTCGTGGAAAAAAGCATCGTCAGAAGCATAAACTACTGCATACGCTCGTTGTGATAAAATCTCAAAATTCTGCGAATCTAGTGAGTCAAGAATAGTGAAGACATAATCATAGCAACTGACACGCTTATTGTAGATTGGTGCCCTTCCATCGTTTTCTGGTCTTCCGTCAGTCTGGAAACTGGGGGCAAGGTTGGTAAGGTCGTATTGTCGTGCAGTAGACAAGGTCAGCTCAATGGCACCTGGGTGAAAAGTTAAAGAAATGAATTCCTCTATTGCTTCCTTCAGGTTATCCATAGACAGGCCCGCGCCAGTTTTAGTGAACAGTCGCAAGGCTTCTTGGAGCATGACCGACCGTTCTTCACTTCCCTGTGGCTTTTCTTTTGCACGACGAAGTTGCTCTACAGCCTTGTATGTTATCACGTCGTCCGCACTGCAAAAGCTTCCGCAACGCTTTGTTAGTGCATCAACAACAGATTCTACGCTTGCACCAGCCGAAATATTGCGGTTGACAATAGCGGTGACTAGCTCTTTCGCAAGGCTTCGCCCGCCTTTAGCAGTGAACAGATCCTCAAACGTCAATTTTGTTGCCTGACGTTTAATATCTTCAGGTAGGGATGCAACAATATCATGAATGCGGTCCTCCACCAGGACAACAACAAAAGAAATTCCTTCAATCATGCTCGATATCAAGGTGGTCAGAGCATGGAGACCACGATGCTCAGCCTGAACTGCAACTTCTTCCATACGTGAGGTGGCTGTCATAAGCCGATCGGGCCCTGAGAGACCCTCTATATAATTCGCATTATCTTTGAGAAAGTCTGAAAGAGAAACTAGTATTTGTTGGATGTTGATGAGGGTTGCATTAGAGACTGAGCACGAGAAAATAATGCTCTTGGTAGTAGGGTCAGAGGACATTCGAATCACTGTCGTCTTCCAGACGCTTCGAACCACTCGAGAGAGATAGAGAGACAGCCCGTCATATCTACCGCTCAAAGTTACGTGGTCCAAATTGGGAACCGTGCCAGATGCAATATGAGTATCAGTGAGCAGGGGCCTCCCGCCAAATTCGATGTAATATCTCCGCGCAAGATCAATAACTTCCACATTTCCTAGCCGCGGTGAGATACCAAAAGCTTGTTTCATCGGAGAATCCACCCCGTAAGCCTTCCTTTGATCATTTGAACAAGCCACAGCTAAGGCTGTTGCACACCCTTCCGCGCGACCGTACAAATCAAAAAAGGTCCTTATCTGTGCCTCAACATCATTTGAATAACGAAGTAATGAGTCAAAGATTTCAATTGGGTATCGCCGACGAACTAGATGTACGCCTGTGTTTGTGAGAATGGCCACATCAGTTGACGGGATTGTAACATCATACTGCGCAGCGACCTCCAAACCAAAACCTTCGGGTGTCAAACTTGCAGAAAATGGTGCCGACAAAAGTGAAATGGCCTGAATAACACCATCAACGGGAACAAAAACTCCGACTTCCACCAGCTGTGCGCGTCCACCTTGGCTTCTCATTATGGATTGGATACGACCCGAGTCAGGTGCAGTTGTGAAGAGTGCATCTCCATCGCCGCCAGCGGGCTTGTACGCGAAGACATAACCAGGAGAGAAAACTGAGGAACCGTGTGTAGAAGAAAAGTCAATATCCTTGGGCGGGAGTCTTATGTGTGACACCTGCATAAGTGTAGGCGGCGAATTACTTGCTCCAAATCCATAACCTCCACGAGCAGCGCGTAGATACAGTCTGCAACCACTTGATGTACTTGCAACGAGGTGGATCTGCTTGGATTCCTGTGCAGAAATAGCAGATATGGATACAATTTTAGTGTTGCGGGCGTCCAGTAGTGTTGTCGATGAGGTGAGCATTTGGGCATGAGATGTGAGTGAGGAGTAGGTGCAGGTAATGCTTAGAGATAAAGATGCAGGAGAGAGATGGTAGGTACGAATAGTAGAATTTGAGGAGAGTGAATAGAGGAGGGACCGGGTGTCGTCAACAACCAACTGCACACATTGTTCCTGCTTACTAGCAAACCACGCAATTGGAACAAAGTTGGATAAACCATTTTGTGTATGGCAAACCCTACTGCAACGCCCTGTAAACCAACCCTCTGTGGATTGGTACATTATTTCATAAATATCGATGGAGCCCCGGCAGCTGAAAAATATCCTTCCTGTCGGTGATCCCTGAATATTCGAGACGTAGAGCCCACGTATACTCGTACTCATCTGCGTGCTATAGAACTGTATATCACACGTTTTGCTCACTCCGAGTAGTATAACGTCCTGTGTTGTGGCAATAACTAATAGAAAGGATATTGAAGAGACGAAGACGTCTGCCCGAGGCCGAACAAGTGCGACAGCCGTTATGGTGTGTTGTAGGTCTTCATAGGACTGGAAATCTCCGCCAGAGAGGTAGTTCCAGAGGTAGAGGCGATTGTCCACAGTAATCCAAGCCCGTCCAATTTCCACAAACAGCCCCATTTGAGTGAAGCAGGTTGTCCGATTGTACTGTTCAAAGATTGAATCCGGGATATTGATATGTGCATACCGTACAAAAGGCTGCCAAGCGGGTGCTTGAGGCAAGTCATACTCCTGCGACTGCCCTTGTTGAACAATGTCGCCAAGTTCGGGGTAACGTGAATCGCGATAGAGACAACTATTCACATAGCTTGCAGATCTTTCTAGTGGACCAAGCGGAGTTTCTGGCACCGAAGTGGTCACAGTCGCTGCCGGATCGCTCTTGACTGCTCGTGATTGCGACGTCTGAGGCTTCTGAAAGACCGTGCTCTGTCCCCCGTACAAGGCAATTTCAGCTCCATTCATAGGAGGCGCCTGCTTCTGAGCCACGGGGGACTGCTGTGGCACCAGGTCGCCTATGTGCTCCGGCCTCAATTGCGCATTTGGAGACCGCGCAAAAGAGTCGATGTAGTTCATTGAAGTCGACCAGATACACAAAGGCAATGAAGACTTTCTACAGATGGATTCGACAGGGTCATTTACTCGGATTGTCCGATTGACAGTCTTCTCTTCTAGATGGAAGTCGGTTGACAGGAAGGACGTCTTCACAGCCGTCGCGTGTTTGCCAATACTTCATCGTGCACAATGTACTGCTTTCACGGGCTTTTTCACAAGGACACAGGCCTAGTAGGAGGGGTCAGAAGCCACTGGAGTCCTGATTTATATAGCACAAAACACTGCTCGCTTCCTCGGCTGTCACCGGTTCGCTTACGTTTCCTGTTGACGTGTTGTGCCTGACGAGGGAAAGACTCAGGGTGCCGCGGAGGGGTAAGCAGCAATGCCGCCAGACCCCATTGATGGTGAAGGGAGCAACCAGTCGAGCATGGAGAGCAGGCGAAGCTCCTGGAGAGGCTCTACAGCGACCAGCTGCACGTCAAAGGACTCCTCCTTCACCTCCTACCCACGTCCATTGGTATGTGACGATTTCTGCACTTCTCCTCTACCCATAGGCGATGTGCACGATGCCGGACTGTATGCAGAGGTTGCAATTCCCCTGTTTGGGAAGAAGAAGGAAATCAAATCCACGGAGCAGACATCAGGCTTGTTGAGTATGATTTTCAAAGGTAGCCAAGCATGAGTTGAATTACGAAAGAATGTACGAATGGTGGCATCGCAATGCAATAAATAGGCGTGAGGGATGACGCAAGAGGGTAGATGGACGGGAACAGATGGACATGGTGCATGCAAAAGTCTGGATGACTGGGGTGGAATAACTTACATACTGTCTAAAACAA